>Ga0123335_1005805_pt1 | contig 14811 bp, 11 predicted proteins | sample BiotimSIPDNA_2_FD_89707 | JGI IMG/M metagenome (GOLD analysis project Ga0123335, IMG submission 89707) | Anaerobic biogas reactor microbial communites from Washington, USA - Biogas_R2 time_0 SIP DNA | ecosystem: Engineered > Bioreactor > Anaerobic > Unclassified | place: Washington, USA... | reverse complement strand
TCAGGACGTGAAGATCGACTTTGAGTCCAAACGCATCCATCGGGCAGAGTTTGATGATTTGGTGAAGGACATCCGCACATATATACGAGACAGGTTGAAGGTGGAACCCGATGTTTAGGGGTGGGGGGATGGGGAGGCTGGGCGGCGGATGAAGATTGTGATTGCGATGGATTCGTTCAAGGGCACGCTGGGCGCGGATCGCGCGTGCGGCATCGTTGCCGAGGCGATCGTTGCGGCCCGGCCGGGGGTGGAGATCGTCGTCAGGCCGATGGCCGATGGCGGGGAGGGGACGGCGGCGGCCTTGATGGCGGCCTCCGGCGGGCGGTGGGTCCCTGCGACCGTGATGGGGCCGCTGGTGGAGATGGAGGTTCGCGCGGGGTTCGCCTGGCTGCCGGCCGACCGGACGGCGGTGGTGGAGATGGCGTCGGCCAGCGGGATGGGGCTGCTGCGGCCCGAGCAACTGGACCCGATGAAGACCACCACCTTCGGCACAGGCCAGCTCATCCAGGCGGCTCTGGACCACGGGGCCGAGCGCATTCTGCTCGGCGTCGGCGGCAGCGCCACCGTCGATGGCGGCGTGGGCGCCGCGACGGCGCTGGGCTGGCGGTTCCTGGCAGGCGACGGGACGGCGGTCCCCCCTGGCGGCGGGGGGCTCGGTCGCATCTGCGAGATCGTTCCGCCCAATTGCGGCATCGAGGTCCCTGTGGACGTGCTGTGCGATGTGGACAATCCGTTGTGCGGCCCGCACGGAGCCGCGCGGGTCTATGGGCCGCAGAAGGGGGCGACGGCGGAGATGGTCGAGGCCCTCGACGCCGGCCTGTCCCACCTTGCCGCACTTGCGGCCGACCAGCTTGGGGTCCGCGTCCGCGACCTGCCCGGCGCCGGTGCCGCCGGGGGTCTGGCCGCCGGGGCCGTGGCGTTCATGGACGCCCGCCTCGTATCAGGGATCGAGACCGTCATGACGCAGGCGCACCTGCGATCGGATGTCGGCGACGCCGACTGGGTCATTACCGGCGAGGGCCGCTTCGATGCCCAGTCGATGCGGGGCAAGGTCGTCTCCGGCGTTGCCAGGGTGGCCCGGGAAGGCGGCGCCAGGGTCGCCGTCATCGCCGGCCAGGTCGGACTGTCCGAGCGGGTGTGGCAGGCGGCGGGGATCGGGGCCGTGCTGGCCTGTATGTCGCCCGGAATGGACCTGCCATCCGCGCTGGGACGCAGCGAAGAGCTGCTGTCCGAGGCGGCGGGGCGGTTTGCGAGGCGGCATCTGGCGGGATGAGGCAGGCAGGGCCGCTCTCGAACCAAATTCTTCTTGGCTCGCAGGCGGTTTTGCTGTAAAATGGGGAAAACGTGGAAGTTGGCGCGTTGTAGGAATCATGGCTCTCTCTGGAGAGGGATACGGGATGAATAGGTGCGTGTTTTATGGGATGGTTCTGGTGGTGGCGTCGGGTATGTGCCTGGCGGCGCCGGAGCCGGCGGTCGTTCAGAGGCCGGGGCAATGGACTGTAGAGGTGAAATTCGAGCAGCCCCAGCAGCTTGTTCTTCCATGGGGAGGCAATGGTCCGGCTCGATTCTGGTACATGATCCTGACGGTGACCAATCGGACCGGCCAGGATATCGAGTTCTATCCGCGTTGCGAGCTGATGTCCGACACGTTCCAGATCGTGCCGGCCGGCGTGAAAGTCCCGCCCGTCGCTTTCGAGAGGATCAAACAGCGCCATCAGGCCCGCTATCCGTTCCTTGAAGCACTGGGGGCGGTCGAGAACCGGATTCTTCAGGGCGAGGACAACGCCAAGGACATCGTGGTGATCTGGCCCGATTTTGACAGCCAGGCGACGGGCTTCAAGGTGTTCGTCACCGGGCTGAGCAACGAGACCGCCTCCATCGACCATCCTGTGGCCGTGGACGGTGCAGGTCAGCCGGTCAAGGTGTTTCTGCGGAAGACGCTGGTGCTGGACTACGCCTTCCGGGGCGACCCGGCCCTGCGGGATTCCGTGCAAGTGGTCTACAAGGACATGTCCTGGGTCATGCGATAGCACCGCGCATTTCGGTGCCATCGAACAGCGTCTGCCTGGCGGACGCACTGCAGGCGGTTCCCAAGCACGACGGTTGTCGCATCTGCGTTGTCTGACGAGTGCGGCGATCGGCCGTCCAAGTCCGGCAATTCCACCGTCTGGTGCCGCAACCGGCGAGATCCTGCCCCATTGCCCCATCCCACATCGGATGACGTCGCGGGCTCGAACCGATGGATCGCCTGGGCGTTGATGCCCTTGTGCGTGTAGATTCGGTGTGGCTTGTGCCGGGCATCGGTTGTCGTCACCATGCATGCCGCGTGCTCCCACGATCTGCACCTGCCGAGGGGGCGGACGACGTAGCCCGAGGCTGCGCCGATCGGTGGAGACAGCCGCTTTTCCATCGCGATCGAGGCCGGCAAGGTCCCGATGCAAATTACGTATGTTCCACAATAGACAGAGACCACCGGCACGCTATGATGACGCCAACGGTACGTGACATGGACGAATGGATGCTTGAGTGACGACGGTTTGCCCGCGGCGACAGCGATGTGTGGCGGGGGTGACTGTCGAGCTCGGTCGCTCGGAGGAATGGAAGTGGATTCGGCAAGGGAGGCTATTGCGGTTTTGGGGGGTGTGCGGCTGCCGGAGGATGCGTCGCTGCTTCCGCTGTCTTCTCAAACGCGGGCAGCGCAGCGAATCTCGCTGCGGCGCCGTGGCATGCCAATGACTCCATTTTCTGATCTTCCCACGCCGGTTGTCTCGGTGGGCGCTGTGGCTGTCCATCGCAGGAGTGTCACCCTATGTCGATAGACGGCTCGTCGTGCGCGTGCCGCGAGTGATCGTCGGTCTTGATGACAGTGTTGGAGATGACGTTGGAATCACGGACTTGCAAAAATGACGACAAGGGGGCAGGATGCGGCGCCGTGGAAGGCTGTCGCAGCGGGGCGGCAAGAGTCCAATGGAAGATGTCCCTTGGGTTGTCGGTGGGCCCGGTTGGCGGGCAACAGTCTGTGACAGCGCCCTGATGGATGCGTCCTGGTTGGAAGGTTTTTTGGAGGACCCTTCCGGGAGGAGGGTAGGAAAGGAGGACACGATGTTGTCCAGTCGAAGGAGTTTGTGTTCTATCTTGATGTTGGTCCTTTTGTCTGGAGGGGCAAGCCTGTCTGCTGCGCCGACGGTGGAGGAGGCGGTCAACCTGATTGCGTCGCGTTTGGATCAGGAGCAGGTCAAGGACGGACTGGATGCGGGAGCATGGCCGCTGGAGATGTACTTCACCGGGCCGATTGCCGCCGGCATGGTCTGTGCGTACGAGCGAACCGAGGATCCGGCGTACCTGGCCTCAGCTCACCTTGCGGGACAGTGGATCTTCGATACGGCGGCGGTGTATGGCGCCCTTCTGGGGGATGAGACATACGCGTTCACCCGGCTGAGCGAGCTGTCGGAGGACCCGAACCAGAACCCTTGGCGGGATGCATTGGTTGATTTCTTCCTGAGCCATCGGAATCCCGACATCACCGGCACGACGGAAGAGTATCTTCGGGTCTTCGAGGAGTTGGAGCCGTCGACCGCCACATACCATATCGCCTATCTGCTCGTTGCGGCTGACTATGTCCAGGATGCCGATGTGGATGTTTATCGTCAGGCGCTTCTGCGCTATTTGTCTGGTGTGGACGACAAGGCGGATTTCCCCGTCATGGCCCTGGGGGTCGCGACATGGGCGCTGATCGCGACCGATACGCCCGCCGAGACGCTCGTCGCATCGGACGACGCAGTGCCGAATTCCTACTGGGAAGGGCTGACCGTGGGCGATCTCCCCGAATTGCTTGCCGGGCATCAGGTTCCGGAAGGCGAGGTTTTGGCCGGTAGCTTCTATTGGCGGTTCGATCATACGGACGGCGGCACCGAAGGGGTGATCGCCGGATATACCGAGGATACGATCTTCGGCACGTTGGGATTGATCGCCGCTGCTTTGAAGGATCCCGAAGGGGCCGGCGAGCCGGCCGATCTGGCGATTGCCGCTGCAGAACAGGCGTTGTTGTCGGGGATCGACGAAGACGGTCTGGTCTACCTGCATCTGGCCATGCAAGGTCCTACGTACAACGCTTTTGCCGGTGAGATGCTGCAGGCCCTTTGGAGCGTTGAGGAGTACTGGGATTGGCGTGCGGAAATGGAAATGGAGATGGAGGCTGAGGTGGTGGCCGAACAGGAATAGGCGTGCGATCTGCGGAGCGCACGAGAGGTTTGGACGATGCGAAGACTCGACAATATTGCAGGCGCTTTGTTCTGTGCGATCTGCCTCATGTCGGTGCGAGTGACACAGGCGGTCGACGTCTACGAGACGATGGACGTGGTGAGGGCGGCGGCGGTCTATCTTGTGTTCGGCCAGGTGGTGGGAGGCCCGCTCGATGGATCGTGGGCCGGGGAAGAAGCGCACACCGGTTCGATTGTGGCCGGTCTTGCCAAAGCCCACGAGCTGACCGGTGATGAGGATGCCAGGATTGCGGCGGTCCGCGGAGGAGATTTCATCCTGCGCGCCTCCGAGGGCAACTACTACGGCGATGAGGCGTACGCCCTGATGTGTCTGAGCCGGATCGCTCCGGACGGCGTGCCGAACATCTGGCGCTCTGCCCTGGACGACTTCTATCGGAATGTATCGCAGTCGGCCCGAGGTGGGACACTGGGCTACACATCGCAATACAGTCGGTTCGACCCCTCTCTGGCCGCATTTTATCTGGCCCAGTATGTCGTTGCGGCGTTCTATGTGGATGCCGAAGACAAGGAACTCTGGCGGGAGGCGCTGGTGGATTGTCTGGTTCAAGTGGACGATGAGGCCGCTGAGTTCCCGGTCATGGCGCTGGGGATCGCGACGTGGGCATTGTCCGAGATCGACCGTCTGGACGGTGTTGTCCTTGATCCGTATGCGCAGGGAGTCCCTTATTGGCGCGGGCATACCTTCGCGGAACTGCCCGAATTGCTTCTGACCCACCGGATCCTCGATGGCCGGCTCGCCGGCAGCTTCTATTGGCGATTCGATCATCGCATGGCCGTGCCAGGAGGGCCGGCAGGTGGGTATACGGAAGAGTCGGCGTCCAGCGCGTTGGGACTGGCGGCAGCCCTTCGCGTCACAGAAGATCCGGAGGTTGCGTTGGCAAGTGAGCAGTTGCATGATCTGCTGCTGCAGAGTGTGGAGGACGACGGGCGCATTCGGCAACATCTGACTCTCGGGGGCCAGGCGTTCTACTCCGAGGCCGGACGCGTGTTGCAGGCGCTGGCCGATCGGGCGAATGCCGACGGCGCTGAGGGGGAGGAACAGGCGGCGGATGGCGATCAGATTGTACTTTCGACGCACGTCGAACCGGATGGTTGGGCCGTGCAGGGAGCTGTTGTACCCCGCGAGTTTTGAGTGTGTGCTTTGAACTCGTGTGCTGGGATCGTGTTCATCTGTGAACACAGGAAAGGAGGCCAGATATGGCTGGAAAAAGGAGGTACCGAATGCAGTGGAGGAACGTGCTGTTAACCGTGTTGGTTCTCGGCGTGGTGGCCGGCATGCTGGCGCCGTCGGTCCTCGCGGCAACCAAGGCAGAGGAGAAGTCATCGGAGAAGGCAACAACCTTGTTCGATCCTTTTGCTCTGCGGACGGTTGTGCTGACCGGTGGAGAGCTTCAGGCGCCAATCAATCTGACGCGGCAGGCAATCCGGATTCCGTTCCGTCCGGCACTGAGAAGTCCCATTTTGACGTCGTTCTGACAACTGCTCCGGGTCGGAGGTGTGTCGCTCTGACGATGGAGATGGGACGATTGTGATGTCGCCCGGCATGGGCGGCAGGGCATGTGAACGGGTGTAAGTCGGGTTGTGGCTTTGCGTGGAGGGTCTGCGCGCCAAAGATCGCAGCGATTCGGCTGATTTTTGGCCTGAATCGTCAAACAAGCACGATTTGCATCGTGCTGTAACCACTGAGGAACTTCGTTGGGCAACCACCGACGGCTGTGCCCATGCCTGAGTCACAGTTCGCGGTGCAAGAGGTTGTGTTGTTGAAGCGGACCGGAGACGGCCCGTTTCGGCGAGGATGACGGCGTGGCTTGCCGCCTCGGCCGGATGGTGGCTTTTCCCGGAAGGCTTCGAGTGTATCTTCGCCCGTATCTCGGGCGGGAACTTGCTATGTACTCGCCGAACCGGCCATTGGGCCGGTTCGGCGGGCGAGTTGCTGTCCTGCCGGATTGGGCCGCGATGCACAGGAGGAGTGGAGGTTCATACGATGAGAACGAAAGTCATCCCGCATTATGTTGGATGGCCGGTTGCTTTGATCGGTCTGTCTGTGTGTCTGCTCGGCTGCGGCGATCGCATTCGTCTGCCTTCGGATGAACGGCTGGCGGACTTCGAGAGCGCCGGTTACGACGGGCCCTCGGTGGATCTCGACCGCATCAGCAGAGCGACGATACCGGCGGGGCCATATCGCGTGACGCACGGCGACGTTCTCCAGTTGACCATGCCGGTGACGCTGTTCCCCGGCGTTCCCCAGGCCGGTGCGGCGGTGGCTGGTGAGGTGACGCGTCGATGTCGTGTCAGTGATGCCGGTGTGATCACGATCCCGGACGGCCGCCAGATCACCGTGGCAGGCAAGTCGTTGTCCGAGATCGAGTTGGGGATTGTCGAGGCGTACTACCCCGAGTTCGTCAAGACCAAGCCGTCGGTCTATGCCGAGGTTCTTGACTACAGGTCGCAACGGGTCCAGATCCACGGCAGCGTCAGGAACCCCGGCGTTTACAGCCTGCGTCACGATCAGATGTCCCTGGCGACGTTGCTGATGGAGGCGGGGGGCATCCTCGATGAGGGGGCGGCGGTTATTCACATCACCGGCCGCGATGCAGCGGATGGGCCATCGATGCGATCGCCGGATCGTGGACTGCCACCGTTCCCTGAGGTTCGTCGCGATCGGCAGGCCGCGTCAGCAGATGCCTCGGGGCACCATGCCGCTATGCGGGCGCAGACGCATTCTCCGTTGCGTTTGCGTTTCGAGCCGGAAGGCCCGCTCCCGACAACCGGGTGGATCGGCCTCGAACGAGGTGGAGAGGTGCTGGTTCGTCGGTGGCTGGACATTGCGAACGATCCTCAGAAGCAGACGCTGATGGAAGCGGCCGCGGCCAGTGTCGAGCGGCTGCCCATCACCCTGCTGGATCGCCGGCTCGTGCAACTGGAACGCAAGCTCCTCGCCGACAATCAAAGAACGCAGGTGCATCTGGCCATGTATACCCGTGACGCCGATTGGCAGCCTACCGACGCAGGCGACTACGTTACGTGGCTGGCAGACACTTCGTACGTGGACAGGGCCGACTACGAGATGGAGGCGTCGACGGAGCGGTTCGCCGGTTCGTTGGCAAGTTCCTCCGACGAGGCGGGGGCTACGATCGTCCTGCCGGTCAGAGGACTGAACATTCCGTTCGTCGACGTGGCGCTGAATGAGGGCGATTCAGTGATCGTCGAGCGGCTCCAGGCCCAGTATGTCACGGTTCTCGGACTGGTCCGCTCGCCCGGCAACTTTCCATATCCGGTCGATGCGCAGTTCCGACTTGCGGAAGTGCTGGCCTTTGCCGGTGGGCTCGACATGGTGGCCGACCCTCGCTATGTGAGCATCTACCGGCTGAAGATGGATGGTACGGTGGCCAGCGCCACGTTCCAACTGGTCGATCCCCGCAATCAAGAGGAGTTGACCGCCCAGCTTGCCTTGCCGGTCAGGCCGGGCGATGTGGTGTCGGTGGAACACACACCTCGGACGCGCACGAATACCTTCCTGGATCGCTATTTCCGATTGAGCATGGGCGTCTATCTGCGTCCAGAGCAACTCTGGGGGGAATGATGGTGCTTGAGAATGCAGGCAGCGAACGATTCTCCATCCAGCGACGCCACAGGATGGAGCGATGGTCTGATGGGCGCACGGCGGGACATCACGTGCCCACAGGGGCGGCGGCTGTTCCTGAGAGCCTTGTCAGCGTGATATGGCGAGGTCGCTGGATCATGCTGGTCTGTCTGGTGCTGGCTCTGGCGGCGGGCATGGTCTACATCCAGACGGCCACTCCGATCTACACGAGCACGGCGAAGCTGTATCTCGACTATGGCGGCATCCCCATCGCGCAGTCGTATGAGTCGGGGCGGATTCCGCGAACGGACCGATACCTCTACACGCAGGCGGAATTGCTCGTCTCGCGTCCCATTCTCGGGACGGTGTTCGAGCTGCCCGAGATTCGGCGGCTGCGCACGTTTGCCGATATCGATGTGCCGATGGGCTATCTGCGCAGGAACCTTCATGTGGAGGTCGGCAGGAGGGACGAGATCGTCAGCGTTTCGTTTAGTTCCCCTTACGCGGCGGAGGTGCCCCAGATCGTCAACAGGGTCGTCGATGCCTACATGGCCTCGCGATCCGACAACCAGCGGAAAAACTCCTCACAGGTTCTGAAGATGCTCCAGGAAGAGATGGCCCGGGCCAACGCTGAACTGGAGGAGAAGCGCGATGAGCTGGAACAGTTCCAGAGCACATCGATGCCTCTGGCGTTGGGGTCCGACCAGGGCAGCGGCGTCGGCCAGCTTTATCTGACGCTGCAGACCGAGTACACCCAGGCGCAACTGAGGGCGAGCGATGCGGAGTTGTTCTTCCGCAGCGCACAGGTGCTGGCCAACGACCCGGAGGCGCTGCGGCAGTATGCGCGATCGCGAGGTCAGGTTGCGGCCTATGCCGCCGGTGGCAACGAGATTGCCCAGTTGGAGGCGCAACTGACCAGTGGCCAGTCGGACCTGGAGGCGCTTCTGGCCGAGCTTACGCCGGATCACCCGAGAATTGCCTCGCTCACGGCGCAGATCGAGCGACTCAAGGCGACCATCACCGAGTTGAACGATCGATTCGTGCGTGTCCTGCTCGCCGCGGCCGAGCGGCAGTTCCAGGAAGCGAAAGAACGTGAGGAAGAACTCGCGGAGCTTCACCGTGAGCAGGGCCAGAAGGTGGCGCAGTTGAACAGGGAACTCAACCGGTATCAGCGTCTCGACGCAGAGGTGTTGCAGTTGATGACGTATTGCCAGACGGTCGAGCAGCAGATCCGAGAGATTCGAACGATCGTCGGCGAGGATGTCGGTCAGTTGCGAATGGAGATTCTTGAGCCGGCGCTCGTCTCGGAATTGCCGTCGCACCCACAAAAGAGCAAGATCATGGCGATGGCCCTGATCCTGGGGCTCCTGGCGGGAGGCGGGCTGTCGGTCCTGCGAGATTTCACGGACCAGACCCTGCGGTCCGGCGAGGAGATCTCCGCTGTCCTCGGCCTGTCCGTCCTCGGTGTGGTTCCCGCCATGTCCCAGCGTGAGACGGTTCCCAGCCGGGGGCAGAAGGTCCATCGGCAACCCGATGTTCCCGAGGCGGAGGCCTTTCGCACGATCCGAACGGCCATCTTCTTCGGTGCTCCGAAAGACAGGGCCAAGACCCTTCTGGTTACCTCTCCGGCTGCGGGTGACGGCAAGTCCACCCTGGCGAGCAATCTCGCCATTGCAATGGCCCAGGCCGGCCAGAAGACGATTCTTCTCGACGCCGACTTCCGAAAGCCGATGCAGCACACGATCTTCGAAGCGCAGAACGATCACGGCGGCCTGAGCGCCGTGCTCGCCGGGCAGATGAAGCTCGGGCCGGCTATCCAGGCGACATCGGTGAAGGGCCTGAGCCTGCTGTCGTGCGGCCCGCGGGTGGCCAATCCCTCGGAGATTCTCAACAGCCGACGATTCACCGCCCTCCTGGAGCGCCTTGCGGAGGCATACGATCGCATCGTCGTCGATGCGCCGCCGGTGACCGCTGTCGCCGACGCCCAGATTCTCGGCGCCGTCTGCGACGTGACGATTCTTGTGCTGCGAGCAGGGAAGTCCACGAGGAAGATCGGCCACCGCGCGATCGACGGACTGCAACGGGTCGGCGCGCACCTGTTGGGCGCGGTGGTCAACGACGTCGCTCGGAGCGGGGATCGCTACGGCTATTACGGCACCTACGGTGGATCGAACGGCTCAGGCCGAGGCAAAGCCAAGGCAGAAAAGGGCCGACGGACCTCGTCGGATCGGGTCGGGCCCAAATCGGTGGTGACGGCGATTTCTGAAGGAGTTCGATGAGATGATGCTGTGTGTCGGCGATGCGACGAGCACTGTCTGTCATCACGGCCGGGCGAGGTACACCGGGGCGCTGGCGCCCGGTGGGTGGGAGAGCTGACATGGCCATGGACAGGACCACCTGGATCTCGGACGATCGAGGCGAACAGCTTGACCGCGTCACGGAGGGATTGCTGATTGTGATGCTGGCGTTCATGCCGCTGGCGTTCGGTGTCGTCGAGGCCTGGAGCGAGATGATTGTGATCGCATTGGCCGGTGCGATGTCGGTCTGTTTCCTGCTGAAGCCGGTCGTCACCGGCCGCGTCAGCGTTTCATGGACATGGGCATACGTCGCCGTCGCGGCTTTCTTGGCCGTGGCCCTGTTGCAACTGATTCCACTGCCGACCGCCCTGGTTCGGGCGATCTCGCCGAACACGGCCTCACGCAAGGCAGAGTTGCTCGGCGACCTGCCTGGCGCCGGCGAAGCTCTCTCCTATATGACCATCAGCTTCTATCCGCATGCGACTCGCCACGGTCTACGGCTCGTTCTGGCGATTGCCGCGGTGTTCGCGGTCGTCCTGAATGTCTATCGGCGTCCCGATCAGATCGTGCGTTTGTTGGCGGCGATCGCTGCGATTGGCGCCGGCATTGCTGTGCTGGCTGTGGCGCAGAACCTCTTTGGGAACAACAAGATCTACTGGTTTGCCGAGTCGCCGAACGGCGTTGCCCACTCCGGCCCCTTCGTCAATCACAGTCACTACGCGCAGTTCATGAATCTGTCCATCGGGGCGGCCCTGGGCGCTTTCCTTTACCTGATTGGACGTGGATTTGCCCGTCGCAAGGTGGTCCCTGAAGTCGTCGCCGAATACCTCGGGTCTCCCGAGGCCAGACCCGCTTGGGCGCTTCTGGCGATGATGGTTGTAGGCGCCGGCACGGTCTTTCTGGCGATGAGTCGCGGCGGGGTGATCAGTATGCTGATGGCCGGAGCATTGACCACCGTGGTGCTCAGTCTGCGAAGACCGATGAGGGGCTCTGGGTGGATCATGGTCGTGCTGGCTCTGGGGGCGTTCTGCTGCGTGCTCTACATCGGATTTGACGCCGTCTACGACCGGTTGGCGACGTTGCGCGATCTGTCCGAAGCCGAGAGCGGTCGAGGGCAGATTGTCCGTGACATTGCAGTGGCATGGGCGCGATTCCCCGTCCTTGGCACAGGCCTCGGGACCCACGAAGTGGTTTACCCCGAGTTCGACCGGTCCACTGTGCCGGCGCTGGCATCGCACGCGGAGAACGAATATGCCCAGGCTGTGGAGGAGACGGGCATCCTCGGTCTGGCGGCGCTGTTGGCATTCGCAGGACTCATCGGGATTCACTACGTTCGCGCCGTCAAGGGCAACCACGTTCCCATTGGTTCGGTGGCCTATGGTCTCGGATTTGGACTGGTGGCCATTCTGCTGCACAGCTTGAGCGATTTCGGGCAGCATCTGCCGGCCAATGCCGTCCTGACGGCAGTGTTCTGTGCCCTCCTGATCTGCCTGTCGCGTCTTGGGAAAGGGCAGGCCGACGAATCGCATGAGGCGGTCTGCGTCACCGCGCGTTCCCGGCCGTTCTGGATGGCAGGGTTGGCGGTTGTCTTCATCGTGTGGGCCTGGGGGCTGCTCGGTGCCAACAGTGCCCGTCTCGCCGAGGCGCATTGGAAACAGGTGCTGGCGGCCGAGCGCGGGCTGATGGAAAACGGCTGGCAAGGCACGGATGACGAGTACGTCCAACTGCTGGGACATGCCGGCAAAGCGGTGGATCGCCAGCCGGACAACGTTATGTATCGACACTGGTTGAATGTGTACCGATGGCATTCGCTGAGCCGCACGACCGATCCGAACACCGGCCTGCTCCTGCTGCCGGTGGAGGCGTTGGAGTTTGCCGAGCGGATTGCGGAGGAGTTGAACCGCGCCCGCGCAGCGTGTCCGACGTTCGGCGCGACGTGGTGCGTTCTCGGCCAGTTGGAACGCTCTGTGCTGGGCCGGATTGACGAAGGCGCCCATCACATCCGCGAAGGCGTCAAGCTCGCGCCGTGTGATGCCACCGCACGTCTTGTCGCGGGGACGTTGGCGCTGGAGGAGGGTGATGTGGACGTGGCCTTCGCTCATCTCGACCGCGCTGCGGCGCTCGACGGGCGGCTGTTTCGAGAGATCGCGATGCTCCTGACAGACCAGTCGGATCGACCTGACCTGGCCCTCCGGATCGCCGGTGACGATCTCCATCGGCTCAACGTCATGGTCAGTGTCCTTGAGGCGACGGGCCAGAGCACCGAATCCGTCGAACAGACACGGCGGAAGATTGTGGCGCTCCTCGAACAACGGTGTCGCGAACCGAATCCGCCCGCCTGGGTCTTGGCTTCGCTGGCGGGAATGTACGCGCGCGACGGCAGCGTTGCCGAAGCCGCCGACTATTACCGGCAGGCCCTTGATCTGGACTATGGCAGGGTGGAGTGGCGGTTCAGTCGGGCGCGCCTGCTGGAGCAGATGGGCGCCCTGGCGGACGCGATTCGTGAGGCCGAAACCTGCCTGCGTCTGCGTCCCGAGCACACGGCGGCCAAGCGATTGATCGACCGATTGTCGGTCGATCCGCGCATCGCCGGCCAGCCCCGCCCCGTGCCGTAGACGGGACGCGCGACCCAGGTCGCGAAGAACAAGAGAACAGAACATAGCGAATGCTCGTTCGGCCGCTTTCGGCCAACGGCATTCATCCGGCGTCGGTGACCCTGTACACCACGAGGACGGAGTCCGCGCAGACATGGTGCGTTGGATAAGACGGAACGGGCCGCATGCGGCATCTCATGAAGCGTAAAGGGTGGAGCGGCAAGCATGGAACTTCAAACCCAAGATTCAAGGCCTGAAACGCAAAACTCAAAACCTCGGTGGCTGACCGCCAAGTTGGGAACAAGCCAAACTCGACTTCGAGTAAGCCAAAGCAAGCTTCAAATGGAGCATTCGAAGCTTCATACGCCGCATCTGAAGCTTCATATGAGGCAGATCAAGCTTGATATCTGCCGGATCAAGCTTCATATGGCCTGAATCAACCCTCATATGGAGCAAATCAAGCTTCATAAGGCATAAATCAAGCTTCATATGACACGGATCAAGCTTCATATGACTCGAATCAAGCTTGATATGCCCCGGATCAAACGCCCGAAACCGCCGATCCGACCGGCCGCTTCGCCGATAACACCCGGCCGATCTGCATTGGCGGCCCCAGGACGGAGGCAGGTGAAGGAGGCTGGCCTTCGATCCTCTGGCCCGGGCGGGTGATGGCAGAGGGAGAGAGAAGCCGGGGCTGTCCTGAAGAGGCGGACGACGTTGGCTTGGCGGCCGCAGGCCAGGACTTGTCGCTGGTCGCTCGTATCTCGTTGAACGGAACTGACCTGCCCTACGGATAGTTGGGAAGTGAGAACTTGAAGAGAATCTCCGTCATCTTCGGTACCCGGCGTGAGGCGATCACACAGATTGTTCTTCGACTGTAATTCCATGCGTCAGTCCCATTTGATTCTTTCCAATGCTCTGATTATCTGGGCCAGCCAGGTGCTCCAGATGGTGCCCCAGGTGATTCTTGTGCCGTATCTGATCCGGACGATCGGAGAGGCTGGGTACGGCGTCTATGTCCTGATCTGGTCCTTGCTGATGTCAGTCGACCAATTGGAGCAATCGTTGCAGCAGGGTGTCATCAAGTACAGCATTGGTGTCTCTACATCTGCATCCATTCCGGGACGTATATTGTGATGAACGTTCACTGCGTTGCCAGAATGTACTGCCCCAGTCTGTTGCGTCCCTTCCTTGCCAGATTAGGGGCTTCCCCGCTCGGGTTGCGTTTGGCCAGCGGGACCTTCTGGGTGATGATAGGCACGGCAACCTCGCGCATGCTGAATCTGTTGGCGATGGTTGTCGTAGCTCGACTCCTGGGGAAGTCGGTCTTTGGTGAACTGGGAATGGTCCGTGCTACGGTCGGCATGTTGGGGCTCTTCGCTGGGTTTTCCCTTGGACTGACCGCCACTAAACACGTGGCTGAGTTCAAGAAGAAGGATCCTGAGCGCGCTGGTCGAATCATTGCTCTATCTTGGACTGTTTCGGCCGTCACGGGTGGTACTATGGCTGTGGTCCTGGTGCTGCTTGGGCCATGGCTGGCCAAACACACCCTTAATGCACCGCACCTTGCACCTATGCTTCAGATCGGTGCTGGGATCGTGTTCCTTAACGCGCTTAATGGGGCACAAACAGGCGCCTTATCAGGGTTTGAGGCATTTCGCACAATTGCTGTGGTGAATTTCTGCGTGGGGATTGCAGGATTTCCGCTACTTGCGTTCGGGGCGTGGATCGGTAATCTTGGCGGCGCGCTTTGGGCACTTGTTGCTAACTTGGGTATTCACTGGCTACTCAACCATCTCGCATTGCGTACGGAAGCACATCGCCAGGGCGTACCACTCAGGATTTCGGGGTGTGCTTCGGAGTTGCCTATCTTATGGTCTTTTAGCCTACCTGTTGTTATTAGCGGCATCCTCACTGGCCCGGTCATGTGGAGTTGCAGGAGTCTTCTGGCGCACCAACCCGATGGATATTCAGCCTTGGGCACTCTTGCCGTGGCTGAAAGCTGGCGCATAATCCCGCTTTTCCTGTGTACTATGATCGCACAAGCGAATCTGCCG
>Ga0123335_1005803_pt1 | contig 14817 bp, 11 predicted proteins | sample BiotimSIPDNA_2_FD_89707 | JGI IMG/M metagenome (GOLD analysis project Ga0123335, IMG submission 89707) | Anaerobic biogas reactor microbial communites from Washington, USA - Biogas_R2 time_0 SIP DNA | ecosystem: Engineered > Bioreactor > Anaerobic > Unclassified | place: Washington, USA... | reverse complement strand
TCAAGGTGGGCGGGCCGGTTCGAATCCGGCTGGGGGCGCTCTTTTTTTTGTATTCCTTTCCACACAGGGCTATTCTCAGGAAAGACCTGTCCACCACTATTGTAAAGTTATGTATGGTTGTATTTTGGGGATAACATATATGGCAGGTTAGAGCATTGTTAAGGTATAGTGAGTTTCTGCCCTATATACACAATATCACTCTTCAGATTATTGGTTTTTTTGATTTCACTTATTGTTGTTCTGAATTGCTCCGCAATTTTTCCGAGAGAGTCCCCGCTTTTCACGATATAGGTCTTGGGTTTTTTGTCCTCTGCCTGATGTTTCAAGTAATAGAGTTCACTCTCTTGTCTTGTGAGTTCGTTGAGAAACACCTGAATGGTATCGTCTATCTTTGATTCCAGATTGGTTTGTTTATCTGTCAATTCCTGTATGTCATTTGATGTTGTGTTGAGACCCTCTCCGATAGATATCTGCGCTTTGTTAATGGTAAAGATATCATTCTGCATCGCGGCAAGATTTTGGTTCAATGTTGAGATGGATGTGATAATGTCCGTATATGTTTTTTTCAATCCTTCCATATCGCGTCGCAATTCAAATTCTTTGCTCTGGGCGGTCTCCTGCCCTTCCTTTAACTGCGTGTTATAGGCATAGTTGAGTTCATCTATCTTTCCGGAAACTTCTTTAATTTCAGCGCTTAACTTCGTTATCTCGTCAGCCAGTATGGCGCGTTGGGCCTCAAGGTTGTCCACCCTTGTAGAGAGAGATGAAAAACTCTTCTTATTGTTTTCTTCAATGGTATCCATACGCTTAACGAGCGCTTTGGTAGTAGAATAGAGGTCCTCTTCAACATAAGAGACCTTTTCCTGGACAACGCCCACATCTGTTTGTGTGGCAATACATCCGGATAGCGCTAAAAGCAATCCGCAACCTATTAAAATGAACCTATTCATTTTTATTTTGCTATCTTGAACTCTGCCCTTCTGTTTTTAGCCCATGCATCTTCATTGCTTGCTGTATCCAGAGGTTTGTCCTTCCCATAACTGACGGTGTATAACCTGTCTGATGCAACGCCCAGTGAAACTAAAAATCTTCTTACGCTTAGGGCTCTTTGTTCGCCCAGCACAAGGTTATATTCTCTTGTTCCGCGTTCATCGCAGTGTCCTTCAATCATGACTATTACCTCAGCATTTTCTAACAGGTATTTTCCAATGGTGTTGAGAATCGGTCTTGCGTTGGGTTGGATAGCGTATGAATCAAAGTCAAAGGGGATATTCTTAAATATCTGTGCCATCTCTTCACTAATTTCAGCAGGCGCTATAAAATGGCTATCTTCCGGGATTCTTGTTGCGGGGATGGGCTCATCTTTTATCGCTTTTGCTATATCTTCTTCTGATGCCTTGCCTTCGGTTGTTTCTTCAATAGCGTCTTCGCCCGGTGTTACAAGAGTTGAAGCAGAATCTTTTTCTACTATATGCTGTTTCTTTGCGGTCTGACATCCTGCAAGAAGTCCAAACAACACACACACCAAAGCCACTCTAAATAGTTTCATATTGCCTCCTGTTATCTTTTCCAAAATTATACCGTTATAAAAGTTCACTGTCAATGTAATTGCTTATTATTCACTATATCCAAACGCAGACGGAAGGTGGCTAATAATGTCCGAGGCGATGAGATATCTTTCCCCTGTCTCTTTTGCTGCAAGGTCGCCTGCAAGTCCGTGCAGAAACACACCATCTCTTGCCGATTCAAAGGGGGTGTCTCCTTGGGCAAGCAAACCTCCGATAATTCCTGCGAGAACATCTCCGCTGCCTGCTGTTGCCATACCGGGGTTCCCTGTAAGGTTGATGTATGTGGTCTTTCCGTCAGTTACTACCGTTCGGTGCCCTTTTAACACAACGATTACATTGTTTTCTTTGGCAAATTCTTCTGCGGTTTTTTCTCTTTTACGCTGTATCTCGTTTATTGTTAATCCTGTAAGATGGGACATCTCTCCCGGATGCGGGGTAAGTATAATATTACGGTTTGTGTTTTTTTTGAGGACGGCAGGGTTTAAAGAGATTATATTTATAGCATCCGCATCTATAACAAGCGGTTTTTTCGTGTTCCGCACAATCTCTTCCACGAACTTACGGGTCTCCCTTCTCTCTGTTGATATGCCTGGACCTATAAGCACTGCATCGGTATTATTTGTGATAAATCCTGCGACAGGTTTTATGGCTTTATCAGAGAACGTTCTTTGTTCTGTCTGCGGAAGAGGCAAACTCATTACCTCAGTAAGTTTTATCTCTATAATATCGTTGAGTCCTTCAGGAACGCCTATTGTTACAAGTCCGCAACCGCTTCTTAAGGACGCTTCTCCCGCAAGACAAACTGCCCCTGTTAATCCCGGACTACCGCCGAGAATTAACAGGTGTCCGTAGTCCCCTTTATGCGAGTCCTTTCTTCTTTTGCCTGTTTTCATAAATGCTGTAATCGGTCAATATTTTTATTATTTATAGCGAATGCAGATAGCCGCCGCCTCTTCTTTTGTATGAGAGATAGATATTGATATTTTATATTCTGAAAGTTGTTGGGAAAGATTAGAGTCAAGAATCCGTATGAAAGGCCTGCCGGAAGGCATTTTGTCAATCTCTACTTTTTTGTAGAAATCGGTCGGTTGCTCTATTCCGATACCTTTTAAGAAAGCATCTTTTGCGGCAAGTTTGCCTGCAAGGGTGATTTGGTTTTCTGTCTGTTCCCGCTTAGTAAAAAAATCGTTTATCTCTTTTTGAATCTTTCCAATATCTTTGAGTTTTTTTGTTTCAATGGAGAGATGTATCATTGAGAAATAGGAATAACCGTAACAATTTTTTTCCCTTTTCTTTTCGAGAACTCTACCATCCCGTCGGTTAAACTAAAGATGGTAAAATCACGACCCATAGAGGCGCCCTTCCCTGGCATTATCTTTGAACCTGATTGGCGAATGATGATATTTCCTGCCCGCACAACCTGTCCGCCATATACTTTGGTTCCCGCATACCTGGGATTTGAATCCCTTCCGTTTCCTTGTTTTTTTCTACCCATAATAAAAGAATTATACCCTTGTTTTTTTTCTCTGTCAACTTTTTCTAAGATGGCAAAGGATAGTTTTTGAAAGTTTACGCAAAAAACAATCTCCTTTCTTTATTGTATAGAAGGTGTTGCGGGACAAGAGAGAATATCTTATAATTTTAGTATGAAAAACAAGATAATGAATTTTCAGGATGTATGGAGAGGACTGGAGAATTACTGGATTAAAAAGGGATGCCTGCTTTGGCATCCTTATAATGTAGAGGTTGGAGCAGGGACATTAAACCCTGCTACTTTTTTCGGTATTCTTGGAGACAAAGAGTGGAATGTTGTATATTTTGAACCGTCGGCAAGACCTGCTGACGGGAGGTATGGGGATAACCCTGTCCGTCTTTATCTGCATCACCAGATACAGGTAATAATGAAACCGCCGCCTGCTAATGTTCAGGATATATATCTTGATAGTTTGAAATCTATAGGGATAGACACTACGCAACATGATATAAGGTTTGTGGAAGATAACTGGGAGGCGCCAACACTGGGCGCATGGGGGGTCGGCTGGGAGGTTTGGCTTGACGGACTTGAAATTACGCAGTTTACATATATGCAACAGGCGGGAGGTGTTGATCTTTCTCCCCCTTCTGTAGAGATAACATACGGGCTGGACCGTATCGTGAATTTTATTCAGAAGAAGGGAAGTGTGTATGAACTGAATTGGAACAGAGATGTCTTATACGGGGATATACAGAGAGAGAGGGAACGGGACTACTCTGTTTATTGTTTTGATAAGGCGGATGTCTCTTTGTTGTTTGAGGTCTTTGATAGGTTTGAGAGAGAGGCAGATAAACTGTTAAAGGAAGAAGTTCTGTATCCTGCCTATGATTATGTGCTTAAACTCTCGCATTTATTCAATCTCCTTGATGCAAGAAAGGCGATAAGCGTAAGCGAGAGAGTGAGGTTTATAGGCAGGGTGAGAAAACTGGCGAGGATGTGCGCAGAACTTTACTTGAAGAGAAAAGGTAATATAATAGTAAGTGTTCAATGAAAGATTTAGCCGGGATGGTGGAATTGGCAGACACGTACGTTTGAGGGGCGTATGGCGTAAGCCGTGGGGGTTCAAATCCCCCTCCCGGCATTACAATTTTTTGAGGAGGAGGTTCGGATAAAGCGGATTCTGCGCATGTTTTGGCGGTGCGGATGAATGACTATGGTTGTGGCGGACAAGTGAAACCGCTAAATTAGTTTTCCGTAATTATAATCTTTGATTATGAATAAAAAAACACCTTTTTGGGAGGATTTAGCAATAATTCTTTCTATCTTTACTCTCTGGCCTGCTGTTTTACACAAAGAAACAACCTTATCCAAAATTCTTATGGCTATCTCCATTGTTTTGCTTATATGGATATTTATAAGACGTTGGAAAAGAATACGGGGTATCTCAAAATGAGATTATTGTCTCTGGTTCTAATAGTGTTTCTTGCGTCGGGGTGTTCTGTGAATCCTAATGTTTCTTTAGCGCGAAATCTTATAAAAGAGGGCGATACATATTTCTCCACAGGTGAAATAGATAAGTCAATAGAGGTATGGACAGAGGCCTTAAAGTATGGGCAAACGGCGGAACCGTATGAAAAAATAGTAATGTCATATATAATAAAAAATCAACTTGATGAGGCAGAAAAATGGGTAAAAACAGGGTTGATTTATTTTCCAAACAATGTTAATCTCTCTTTTGACTTTGCTCTTATAAGTTTTTATAAGGATGATTTTTTTACAGCAAGGGAGTTGGCGGATAGGGTCTTAAAGATGAATGAATACTATCGTGATGCCCATTATCTGAAAGGGTTGATGTATGAAGCGGAAGGGAATATATTGGCTGCAAAAAGAGAGTATGTAAGCGAGGTGAATGTAAACCCCGGTTCAAGAAGGGCGTGGACAAAATTAAGGGAGTTAAGAGATGAATAAACGGTTTTTTTATCTGCCTGCTATCTTCATCATCTTCTTTTTTCAATCTTTTCTATACTCTGAAGGAGTCAACGAGTATATCAAGTTTTTTTCCTCTGTCTCTTCCCGTATGCCCGGAACAGAAGGACATAAGCAATCAGCGGACTTTATAGAATCAAAGTTCAGAGCAGCAGGTCTTAAAAACATCCATGTAGAAGAGTTCAAATCGGTTGTTCCTGTAGAAAAATACGCTTATATCGTTGCCGAAAACGCAAAAATAGATATCCATTGTCTCTGGCCGAACCTTGCAAGAACATCAACAGTGCCGTCGGAAGGGATTACAGGGAAACTGATATATGGAGGGAATGGGGACCTCAGAAATTTAACCGGTAAGGATATTGAGGGAAGCATCCTTGTCCTTGATTTTGATTCAGGAACAAAATGGCAGACACTCTCCATGTTAGGCGTAAAGGCGTTTATCTTTACGGAGACAGGGGCGTTGACCCGTATTCAGGCGGAACAGAAATTCGTAGATATTCCTGTTGATATCCCGCGGTTTTATGCTCATAAAAACAGCCAGACAATTATTAATCTGGCTTATCATGAGAAAGATGTTCAACTGTTCGGGAGAATGGACTGGGAGAGCGTCCCTGATTATAATATCTTTGGCTATATTGAGGGCAGAAACAACGAACTGAAAGAAGAAATAATTATATTACAGGCATATTATGATGGCATAGGGGTTGTCCCTGCCATTGCAAGCAGTGCGTCGTCTGCCGCAGGCATATCAGTGCTTCTGGATGTCTTAGACCACTTGAAAGAGAACCCTCCTGCAAGGACGGTTATGTTTCTTGCTACCTCTGCGCATTTTCAAAAGATGTCGGGTATAAATGATTTTATACAGAGACACTTAAGGCAGGAACCGCTTTTCAAAAAAAGGATTCCCCAAAAGGATATTGTTAATGCCAAACTTTTTATAGGGTTAGACCTGTCTGATGGGTCAGAGAGTTTGGGAATCTGGCATAATTCTTATGACTTTTATGCTCAGAGGGTGTTTGCCCCTTATGGCAGAAAGTTTATGGAATACAAAGAGCAGGTAAGCAGAAAGTTAGGATACAATCCTGAGACATCTCTGGTGAACGGAATAAGCCCTGAAAGAGGAATTATATGGCAAACATTCTTCCCTGAAAAAATCCGAACTGATGGAGAACTGGTTGTTCTTTCAGGTAACGCAGCGCTCTCTTTTGTTACGGTTAACGATGGAAGATGGCGCGTGGATACGCCTGCGGACACTTATGTGAATCTAAATGTTAATAATATAGAGAGGCAATCAAGGTTTATTAAAGAGATTTTTAAAAACGCTGTCAATGACCCGGGTTTAATCCCTGATATTGAGCTTGGACAGATAAGGGATAACCTTTATTCCCTTAAAACCAAGATAGTGACATTTGACCCTACTAAGAGTTTCATTCCGAGCGAACCGGTAGTTAACGCGTTGGTTGTGCCGAGAATTCATCCCAGAGTAGTGATATTTGACAAGACATCAATGGGCGTAAGAAATACTGTTGTGGGAATGACTGACGAGAGCGGAAAGGCAGTGTTTTCTTCGTTCACTTTATCAGATGTTATAACAATGTCCGCTTTTGGTGTAGATGGGGAAAGCGGTGAAATTGTTCTCTCTCCCGACCTTGGAGTAGGCGGAGCGGGACAGTATCCTGTTGATTTGGTGATGGACTACAAGGAGAAGGACTGGATGATAGTGTTGTTTAACTCCAAAACCATCTCGCTTACAGGGCTGATAGACCCGCAGTATCTTGTTCAACTGGACAAGATAGAGGTTCTTGATATGGCCAATAGCGTTCCAAGCGAATATGGGTACTATTTACAATACCCTGACTCTATTCCTTATCGGTGGAGTTCATATTCTGAGCCATTGGGATGTGTGTTCGCAAGATCGCATATCAGGGTTAAGGTGCTTGGACAGGCAGGTCCGTTAGGGAAGCGTCTCTTGCTTTTGAATTCAGAGAAAGGGGGAAAAACAGAGTCCGAGGGTGTCGGTTTTGAAATGGATAAGATGCCGATGATACACAATACACCCTATCAGGCAGCAAAGGATATGATAATTCTGGATGCATACAGAAAAGAGAATTTTGAACAGTATGGAATAAAAAATGAACGTCTTGCAGAACTTCAGAATGAATCCGGTCAATTACTGCTAAAAGCGGAAGAAGCGAGAGAGAAAAAAGAGTGGTATGATTTTTTGAAATATTCAAGGCAATCTCAGGCAGTAGAATCTCGCGCATACCCCGATGTAAAAAACACGGTCAATGATGTTGTTAAAGGACTGATATTCTATTTTATCCTGCTTCTGCCATTTGCCTTTTTCGGAGAGCGGCTTTTGTTTAGTTTTACAAAGCTTGAGCAACGGATAGCGGGAACCGTCGGTATCTTTATAGTAATATATTGGATAATGCGTATGGTTCACCCCGCCTTTAAACTGACCAATGCCCCTGAAGTCATTCTGCTTTCTTTCATAGTTCTTGCGCTTTCTTTGATAGTGCTGTCAATAATTGCCTCAAAATTTGAAGGGCAGATGAAACAGTTAAAAACAGCGTCTTCAGGGGTGTACGAGACAGATGTGGGCAGAGTTACTGCGACAGCAACCGCGTTTTCTCTTGGAGTTGCCAATATGAAGAGAAGACCTACAAGAACAATACTTACAGCCATTACACTGGTGCTTCTTACCTTTACGGTGCTTTCGTTCACTTCAATAAAATCGTATATGAAATATAATCAAATTATGCAACCGTATAAGCCGGCATATCAGGGTATTTTGCTTAGGGACCGTTCATGGGCTCCCCTTATGGACACAGCGTTTGATTATGTTGATAGCGAGTTTTCCGGTCAAGGCGTTATTGTTCCGAGGGCATGGTTTATTCTTGAGGAGTTAGGCAATAGGACATCTATTGAGATAAGGTATGGGAAAAATGTTGCGAACACGGCAGGGCTTCTTGGGTTTTCTCCGCAGGAGTTTATCCCTGTAAAGGACGCAGTGGTAAAGGGAGAATGGTTTAAATATCCTTTTGAAAGCACGGTTTTGCTTTCAAAGAAGACAGCGTCAGAACTTCGCTTGACTGATGCGGATATAGGGAGAGCGGAGATAATGATATATGGCAAGGAATTTATTTTTAACGGTATTTTTGATGAGAAGGCGCTTAATGAAGTAAGGGACCTGGATAATGAGCGTGTAACTCCTGTGGACTTTTCAGTGCTTCCTGAAAGGGAGTTGTTAAAGGTTAGATTGGCAAGGTCTGCGCAGATTTTTTCATCGCAGGTAAAATTAGAATCTTTTGTCCATGCGGAATCTGAAAATATTGCTATAGTTCCTTACGAGACGCTTATGAATATGAAAGGGACGCTTCAGTCCATCGCTGTAAGGTTTAATGAGGACCTTGACGGTAAGGGTCTTGTAGAAAAATTTATCTCTAAACTTGCTGTTATTGTCTTTGCCGGGCTTAAAGATAAAACATTTGTGTACAGCAGTATGGGGCTTACGTCTTTTTCAGGGATAAGCAGTTTGATAATCCCCATTCTTATCGCTGCTATGATAGTTTTGAACACGATGCTTGGTGCGGTGTATGAGAGAATCAGGGAGATAGGAACATATAGCGCTGTCGGTCTTGCCCCTTCTCATATTTCATCTCTTTTTCTTGCAGAGTCAATGGTATATGCTGTGATGGGTGCTGTTGCGGGTTATCTTTTAGGGCAGGTAGTGGTTAGGGTGCTTATGATGACAGATATGTTAAAAGGGTTGGTATTAAACTATTCCTCTCTGTCGGCTGTATTTGCTACCATTATAATATTTATTACAGTGATACTCTCAACTCTTTATCCTGCTAAAAAAGCGGCACAGATGGCTGTGCCTGATGTTACAAGAAAATGGATACTTCCGGAACCGGAAGGGGATAAATGGGAGTTTGAGTTTCCTTTTACTGTGGCAGAAGCCGAAGTTATCGGTCTTACCACATTTTTGTCGGACTACTTTAATTCTTATCGGGATGTCTCTTTAGGAAATTTTTATACAAAAGGCGCTACTTTTTCTCACGAAACACTCTCCTCCGATAAGAATAAATATACGATAAAGACAGAGGTCTGGCTGGCTCCTTTTGATTTGGGTGTGAGCCAATATTTCAACGTAGTAATGGAGCCGATGGGCGAGCATGAGTTTTATACCATCAATCTGCTGATGGCAAGAAGCAGTGGGGAATCTACGGACTGGAAACGTCTTAACAGAAGATTTATTGATGGTATAAGAAAACAGTTTCTTATCTGGAGAACCTTAAGCGGTGATGTAAAACAGGATTATGCAACACAGGGCAAAACATCCCTGAATCTTGCATAAGATAAGCAAGCAGAGAGCAACGAAACAATATTTACAAAGGAAGAACAATGACGGAAGAAAAAAGAGCGGAGATGCATTTTGAGCCGGGAAGGATGGAGCCGTTTCAGGAAGGGTTTAATGTTAGGACAATAATAGCAGCTCTCTTTATCGGTTTTATTATGCTTCCCGGCGCCATATATTTGGGGCTTATGACAGGCGGCGGCATAGCGGGAGCCGCCCAATGGGTTACGGTGATACTGCTTGTTGAGATAGCAAAAAGGTCTTTTATTGAGTTGAAGAAGCAGGAGGTTTACATCATATATATGCTTGCCGCATCTCTGGTAAGCGCAGGGCTTATCTTTGGAACGGCAGGTCTTACATTGCAGGGCGGGGCATTTAGTGATTTGATTTGGAGACAGTATCTTGTTCAGTCCCCTTATGCGCAGTCATTCAAACTCCACGAACATATGCCTTTATGGGCGATGCCTCCCGCAAACTCTGAAGCGCTTTTGAAGAGAACCTTTCTTAGCCGCGTATGGTTGATACCAATACTGTTGCTTATAATTCATAACGTCCTTTTCAAAATAAACAAATTCACACTTGGATATACGATGTTTCGGATAACCAGCGATAAGGAAAAACTGCCTTTCCCTCTCGCCTCTGTTGCTGCAGAGGGCGCTGTCGCTCTTGCAGAAGTAAGCGGCAAACAGGAGACCTGGAGATGGAGGGTGTTCAGTATATCGGCAATGATAGGAGTGATTTTCGGGGCTTTTTATGTGGTAATACCGACGGTTACGGGGTTGTTGATGACAAAGCCGTTTCAGGTTTTGCCGATACCATGGGTGGACTTTACTTCAAAGATGGGAGATATTCTTCCTTCCTCAATGTTGGGTTTTATGACAGAGTTAGGTATATTATTGACAGGATTTGTTCTCCCTTTCTGGGTAGTGACAGGTTCTTTTATAGGGGCGGTGCTTACAAGGACAATCGGCAACCCTATTCTTTACAAGGCAGGGATTATAAAAAACTGGCAGCCGGGTATGACCGTTATACCGGCTAATGTAGCGACAAACCTTGATTTTTGGATTAATGCTACTATAGCGGGTGGCGCTATTGTCGCTATTATCGGTATAGTGATAATGTTTAAGGCCTTCAGAAGAAAGAAGAAAGATGTTGTGATAGGGCAGCCGGCGCGCATTGAAGAGAAGCTTCCTGAAGGCAGGGGCGATTATCCGATATATATCGCTATGGGGATATGGATGCTTTCAACCATTATTTATATAGTGATATGCAAAATTCTTGTTCCTTCTTTCCCGACAGTGTTGTTTGTGTTTTTTGGTTTTATTCTTACTCCGTTTCTTACATATACATCAGCAAGAATGTTCGGTATCACAGGTGTTGCCGGAGGCATATCTTTCCCTATGGTTAGGGAAGGAACATTTATATTGAGCGGGCATAAAGGAGTAGATATATGGTTTGCCCCTGTCCCGTATTTTGACCACGGAGTGACAGCCCAGGAGTTTAAGCAACTTGAACTGACAAGAACAAAGTTTTCTTCCTGGTATAAAGCGGAGTTCACATCATTGGTTATTATGTTGTTCTGCAGTTTTCTTTTTTGGTCTATTATATGGAAGATGTCTCCGATTCCTTCTTCAACCTATCCTTACGCTCAGAAGATGTGGCCTATGGATGCCATGTTTCAGGCGTTATGGGCGACAAGCACTTTAGATGGAGGGAGAAGTTGGATGATAGAGGCGATAAAATTCAAGTATATCTTAAATTCCTCTATTGTTGGAGTTGCTCTGTATTCGTTGCTTCTGCTTTTAAAGGCGCCTATCGGTTTGTTTTACGGGATAATAGGAGGAGTTGCTATGTTGCCGCATATGGCATTGCCTATGTTTATCGGAGCACTCCTCGGCAGGTTTTATTTCGCTAAAAAAGTGGGACCTAACTGGAATAGATATACCCCGATAATACTTGCAGGATATTCCTGCGGAATGGGCTTGATAGGTATGGTCTCAATAGCAGTAGCCCTGATTGCTAAAACAGTTTTCCAGATAGTATTTTAAGGGTTAGCATAGGGCGGGGATATTCTTATCAAATATTGTGTTCTGATAGGTATTCTGGAATAATTATTTCGCTTCCGGGCATTTTTTGCCTGAGAACTTCAGCAAATTCTTGCGATACTTCCTCTTCTCCGTGTATCACAAAGATTTTTTTAGGCGGTGTTATGAAACCGCTTAGCCATCGTAAAAGTTCTGACTTGTCTGCATGGGCAGAGAACCCGTTGATATTTCTAATCTCTGCTTTTACAGGATATTCCCTTCCTAAAATTCTTACTCTTTCCGGTTTGCTGAGTATGTGTCTCCCAAGAGTTCCTTTTGCCTGATATCCCACAAAGACCACTGTAGATTCTTCTCGGGATATATTTGTTATAAGATGGTGCTTGATTCTTCCCCCTGTGCACATGCCTGAGCCAGCCATAACGGCTATAGAGCCGGTTATATGGTTGATGCTTTTAGATTCATCCACAGAGCGCGTGAGTTTTAAAAGGGGAAAATCAAATGGGGAAGCGCCTTTTTTAATCAGTTCCTCCGGCTTGGTATCAAGATATTCAGGATATTTGTTAAATATTTCTGTAACATCTATCGCCATAGGACTGTCAACAAATACGAGGATATGCGGAATAACATTGTCCTTAAGAAATTTGCTCAAGAAATAAATAAGTTCCTGTGCGCGTTCTATAGCGAATGTCGGGATGATTATATTCCCGTTTCTCTGCACTGTTTGATTTATAATGTTTGCAAGTTCTTCTCCCGCCGCTTCTGATCCTCCATCGTGGTTTTTGTTTCCGTATGTGGACTCCACAAAGACAATATCCGCTTCTTGGAATATAGACGGGTCTTTCAGAATGGCTTTGTCCCATCTTCCTATGTCTCCGGAAAAGATAAGCGTTTTTGCGTTCTCCTTTCCTACCTTGATTTTTATCATTGCAGACCCCAGAATATGGCCTGCATCATGAAAGGATACGGAGACATCATCAAAGGGTTCAAACGGCTGTTCATAGGGATATGTTTTGAATAAAGGAGATACGGATTTCGCATCCTCGGCAGTATATAAAGGGATAACAGGATAGGGCGGCGTTCTCCCTTCAGCGAGGTGCCGCGCTCTTTTCTTTGAGGCATCCTCTTCCTGTAGTTTTCCTGCATCAAGCAACGCTATTTTAACAATTTCTGCGGTAGGTTCGGTGCAGAAGATATCTCCTTTGAAGCCATCACTGACTATTTTGGGCAGATATCCGCAATGGTCTATATGCGCATGGGTAAGTATGATAGCATCTATTGATGAAGGATTAATAGGAAAGGGCTTCCAGTTGCGGTCCTTAAACTCTCTTTCCTGAAATAATCCGCAGTCAATCATAAGCCGTCTGCCGGATATTTCAAGCAGAAACTTTGAGCCTGTTACATTTTGTGTCCCGCCTAAAAATTTAACTTTCAATCAAGCTCTCCCATTGACAATATATTACCAAAACTATAACATAATACTAAAAATACCACAAGGATATTATATGCGATTTGAGAACAAAAAGGCGTTTTTCAACTATGAAATATTGGAGAAGTTAGAGGCCGGGATTATATTGAAAGGGTCGGAAGTAAAATCGTTAAGGGAAGGGAAAGGTCGTATAAAAGAAGCGTTTGCGCGTATTGAAGAAGGGGAGTGTTTCATCTATAACTTCTATATAACACCGTATCCTGCGTCTTTAGAGAAGCCCGCCCCTATGAGAAAGAAAAAGTTGTTGCTTGGGAGGGCAGAGATAAAGCGGCTGAACAGGAAATTGGAGGAGAAGGGGCTGACACTTATCCCTTTGGCGGCATATTTCAATAAAAATGGGCTGTTAAAGATTGAAATTGCGTTGGCGAAAGGTAAAAAACTGTATGATAAGAGGGAGAAGATAAAGGAGAGGGATGTTCGGCGCGATATTGAGAGAAGAATGAAACAGGGTTGACAGTAGTTGAGTTTTTAAGGTATATTTTATGTGAGCAGAAAAGGCTCATATTTTTGGCAAATGGGGGCGATATAGGTCTCGACAGGAAGGAAGCAGGGATAAGGTAGCCTGTGGAGTTCGTCGTGAACTCCTTAAAAACGCGGCAACAAATAACTGCCAATACGGCAAACGCTCTGGCTGCATAAATAATGCAGTCACCCGTCCGTAAAAGAGTTCCCTGCTCTTTGTGGAACGGGTCGGCAAACAGGGAATTCTCTGCGGGGGTTAACCTTTTTCCCCGAAGGGAATCAATAAAAAGGTTGCGGAGAGCAGATGGTGTCAGGAGGCAGATGCTTTCCAAAGGACAAAATTCCTGACTATACAGGTAGAATCCTTATTGATGCCCTTTCTGGACGCGGGGGCAGTACCCGCCGCCTCCACCAAGCATAATAAAGGTCTTGGTTAAAGATGTCTGAAAAACAGCCCCTCTGTAAATAGTAAAAAAACAGGGTTGTGATTAACTAAACCGGATCTGTTAAAACGATTTTATAAAACTATTTGAGACAGAATATAAGAAAATGAAAAAAAAAATAATTAGGTCTTTTCTCTTGTTGACGTTACTCTTTCCGCTTTATTTATCTGCCTTAAACATACGCGAAGAGATGAAGGAGAGAAAGTTGCCCTCCTACCTGATAGAGAATACCGCGTATATATCGCTCAAGGGGTTACTTAGAATTATCGGCGCTGAGGATTCATGGGGCAATGTTGAAGACAGGGTCTTTATAGGATACCAAGGCACAGAGATTAAGTTTAAGGTTAATAGTACCTCTGTAATGATTGGACAGCAGGTTTTTATGCTGGATGTTCCAGTGAAAGAGGTGGAAGGTGAGATATTTATACCTGTAGATAATTTTAACGACATCCTCTCTGGTATCACGCCTGCGTCTCATGTATCACAAGAGCCGTTTTTTAAGGAAAATAAACCGGTTAAAAGCGCTAAACCCCAAAACTTTACTATACTTATAGACCCTGGGCATGGGGGTAACGATGCCGGTGCGATTGGTCATTACGGACTCAGAGAAAAAGAAGTGAACCTTGATATTGCGAGAAGAATAAGGGACTATCTTAAGAAGGAGTCACGACACAACTCGGGTGTAAAAATCTATATGACAAGAGAGAAGGATGTGGCTGTCTCTTTGGTGGAACGGGTTCAGATGGCGCAGGATATACAAGCGGATGTATTTTTCAGCGTGCATACCAACTCTTCCCGCGACAGAAGACCCGACGCAGACGGTTTTGAAACATATTACTCAGTAGTTAAGGAAGAGGCAGTATATCTTCCTGCTGTCTCATATTCGGAAGAAGCGGACACAGAGGACGAAGAGACCTCCACGGTATCCAGAATGCTTGAAGAGTTAAATACCTCAAGCGCTGTGGATGAGAGCAGAATACTTGCCGATTT
>Ga0123335_1005800_pt1 | contig 14819 bp, 13 predicted proteins | sample BiotimSIPDNA_2_FD_89707 | JGI IMG/M metagenome (GOLD analysis project Ga0123335, IMG submission 89707) | Anaerobic biogas reactor microbial communites from Washington, USA - Biogas_R2 time_0 SIP DNA | ecosystem: Engineered > Bioreactor > Anaerobic > Unclassified | place: Washington, USA... | reverse complement strand
GTTTGGAAAAGTCTCAAGCACCCTTAGATGTTCAGGAAGCCAGCCATTCAGATGATAGACATCATCATCCGAATAAGCGATTATCGCTCCCTGAGCGGCCTGCGCGATGCGCCAAAGCGCATTCAGCTTTCCGATGTTCTTCGACGACAGAATCAGCGTATCGATTTTTCCTTCAGCGTATAAACCCTGCAGGAAGCCAACCATCTCGGCGTTTGAACCATTGTCAAACACCAGCAATTCAAATGGCCTATCCGTGTTTGCCAAAATGCTCTCGATCGTCAGCCGCGTCACCGCCAGGCGATGTTCAAAATAACCAGCCTCGTGCGGAGCGTACACCAAAACCGCCACAGTCACCTTGGGCGGCCCGAAGCCCAGTTTTTGCTTGCGTGATGGGTTTGTTCCAATGCGCGCCATCAGGATGCCTGTTTTCTGAGGTGCTCCGCGCGCATCGCCCGGTCCTTCTTTCTTTCCGACCAGGCGCGTTTGGGGTGGAATAAGCTAAACAGGAATTGAGTCAGCCCGTAACCGCGCCATTTTAAAAGCGGGGTGGTCTCTACTCGGCGCCAAAACCTCGCCCAGTTAGACGGAATTGGCGTGATCACACCGTCCACTAATTCGTCTGTCGCGTCGTTGAGGTCAAAAATCGTCCGTCGGCCCCCAGCCAGGCGAATATTATCGCCAGTCTCCGGCAGGCGGTAATGTGACTGGCCTCCCGGCAGGTGGCTGTAATCGTGATTTTGATGGATGATGTCCATTGTGCGTGTGCCGTCCACCACTGGCCACGACATTTTGCGCGCGCGGTAAATCATCCAGTTATCCCAGCCTGCCCTGCCCACCGAAAACTCCGGGATCTGATCAAAAGTGGCGCGCGGAAAGATGAAATAATCGCTGCCAGCCCGGGGATGCAGCGTTCCCTCAGACTGAAGGCGCTGTTTAAGCTCTTCTGCCCAGCCTTCTTCAAATTTCAGCGCTTCTTTGACTTCAAGATCATAACGCTGACCAACAATCAAAAAGCGGCTGAGCTGTTCGCCCACTTGTCTCGTCAGCTTGAGAATTTCGGGGAAAAGAATAATATCCGCGTTGACGTAAACCAGATAAGGGCTCGTGTTCACTCCCCGCCCTAAATAAAAGATGGAGGAGATCAGCGGGGTGCCTAACGCGTTGCGCGCCACATGAGGCAAATATTTAAATCCGAACTCCCTGGCCGCTTCTGCCAGTCCATCTTCCGTGCCAATCAGCGCTACTTCAACCTCGTCGCCCAGAGCCTTCCACGAAGCGAACGCGTTGCGCTGAATCGTGGCGATGTGTGGGTTGGTCATTGGCTTTGGCGCGCTAAACAGGGTTAACAGCGGCATCTTATTCATCCTCCAATGGCAGCCAGGTTTTCGACGGGATCAGGCGGGTCAGCGCCTTACGCTTTAACATGCCCAGTTTACGCTTAAGCGCCACGCCTTTTTCGGGCATCACCTGATAGTTCGCTTTGGCGCGCTTATCGACCTTGGCCAACAGAGTTAGGTAGAGCTCTAATGAGTCAGAACGCGGCCAGCCATGCGCCTCCAGGTTAAATACCTTGAAGCCAGCTTTTTTGATTGCCTCGGTCAGACTGCTCTTTGTAAAGCACGATAAATGCGCCAGTTCATAGCTGTCGTGGGCATAAAAATTGGGCACTTCGACTAACAGCCAACCTTCCGGGTGCAACAAGTCTGCCCTAATTTGACGCAGCGTTTCCACCGGGCCTTCGAGATGTTCCAATACATGAATCAGGCTGACCAGGCTGAAACGTTCCGCGTCTGCCTGACGAAGGCTTTCCAACGTGTCAAACATCCTGATCCTCTTTGACTCAGCCAGCTGGCGATAAGCCTTTCCGGGTTCCACACCGACTACTTCGGTCTTGAATGCCTCTCTGAAAGCTTCGAGAAGCAAACCGCTCGAAGCGCCGATATCCAGCGCCCTCCGCGGGTGATCCGCCCGGTTTGCTCTTAAAAAACTCACCAGATGCTCAGCGCGAAGCCGCTGCTGGCGCAGGTCTTTGACGGTAGGTTCCTCAGAAGACTGATAGATCTTGCGATAGGTTTCTTCATAAAACTTTGGGTCAGCCGCCTTCGCGCTTTCCGCCAACTGAAAAATAAACCCGCAGTTTTCACAGATCTGGTAGGTGATTGGGTAACCAAACGACACGCTGTTTTCAAATTTCCTAAATTTTGTCGATGAACACAGCGGACAGCCAGCTTGAGAGTTTCTTTCGTTCATCCCATTCCTTTCATCAACATCAGTGAACGTTTTATGGGTCACCGCTTTCACCATTTCCTGCCATTCAGGGTGCTCAGAGCTGGCTGCGATCAGTTCTTCGAAACTAAAATCATCATGATTCTCAAAATGCGCATAGACTGCCCTGGCCTGATCCAAATCCGCCGGTGTGTCCACAGTGAACCGCAAATGCCCTAGGTTGGGCGTGTGATCGACGACTTCCACCTTGAAGCGGCCAACTGTCTCATAAAAATAAGGCATGACATGCTCGCGCTCAAAGGGTTCTCTGGCTTCGCGCCAGGCTCTTTGCAGCGCTTCAAAACTAACCACCTCAGTGTCCATGCCAATCGGCGTCGTCCGTTCATAAGGTGGGGGAAGCCGGTTAGCCGCGAAGTCAGCGCCTCTTTCCAGGAATCGCTCGATCGTAAGGTCAATCAGCTCTGCCGCGATCATCGGGCAATCTGCTGTAACTCTCACGACCGTGCCCGCGCCGTAAATTTTGGCCGTCTGGTAATACCGATCCAGCACATCATACAGATCGCCGCGAAAACAATCCACCCCGTTCTTTTCACACCACGCCGCGATGGCATCATCACTCACATCCGTGGTAGTGGCCACCACCACTTTCTCAACCAGATCAGAGCGTCTAACTCTCGCCACCACACGTTCCAAAACCGGCTTTCCACCAAGGTCTTTTAAAACCTTGCCCGGCAGGCGGCTTGAGGACATGCGTCCCTGAATAATGGCAACGATCGGTTTTTTATTCAAAGCTTTCCTAATTAGCCGGCTCGATCATAATCGTGTCCATGGCGTCTTTAAAATCTTCCGCCTGAGCCGCCAGATTAGCCGGCGTAGTCATAAAAATCGCTACCCACAGTTGTCCTTCAGCTTTAAAAGCGTATGCCACCCAGCCAGCCTTCTCGGTTAACTGCGTAAACTTGGCCATTTCATAATCTGACAGCTCAACAGTGGAGCTCTCAATTGAGTCAGCGCTGCTGCCGCCAAACATGCGGATCATGCCACTGATCATCGAAATCGGCAGCTTGGCGAAGGTGCTGTTATGCACTACCAGGAGTCGCGTCGGATAAACCGCCGGCGAACCGCCGTCAAAACCCCACCAGGCAACGTTGCCTTCAAAATCATTGATCAGATCGGTCAGGAAATTCGTGTCATTTCCAAAAAAGGCTTTGATCGTCTCTAAGATCTGCGGCATATCCTCGGTCACATCGCGCTCAATCCAGGTCGGCGGCAGCATGATCCTCATCTGACCACCCTCAAACCACTGCCAGCTCATATCCGGAGTGGGCGTTAACGTCGGTGTGGGGTTCAATCTCCCCAGCGAAGGCAAGCCGCAAGCCATAGTCATTAAAACCATTGCCATCCCAATCAGCATCAGTTTATTTTTCATGTTTAACTTCCTTTCAGCCGTTAAGAACCTCTTTATAACACCGATAGAGCATCTGAACGTTCTTACGCCAATCAGCCTTGCTCAAAGCCACATTCCGCGCGACAATTTTCATTGGTTCAAATGCAGTTTCTACGGCGTCGAGCATTCTCTGCGCCAGCGCTTTTATGTTTCCATCAGGGTAGATCCAGCCATTTACATCCTGCCACACCCATTCCTTATTAGCCGGAATGTCAGACACCAACGCCGGCAAGCCGCAGGCTAACGCTTCCATCAGCGAGACTGACGAACCGTCCACATGGGACGGGCTGACATATACATCAGCCGCGCCATAATATTTCAGCAGGTCTTCATTAGCCACCTTGTCGCCAAAATAGACTTTTGAGAGAATCCCGCCGTCGTGCAAAATCTGTCTGATCTCTTTCGCCTGAGAACCGTCATTTAACAGGATCAGCCTGAGATCCGGGTTAGTATGGGCAGCTTTGATAAAAGCCCTTGCCAGGTCATCTACCCCATAATTCGGTTCCCACGAGCGCAGACAAAGCAGCACTTTCTTATCCAGCCATCCCTGCTGCTCACGCCATGCCTGCCCTGCCCGAGCGGCGGCTTCCGGCGAAAAATACTCAAGGTCGATTCCCCATGGGAAGCGGCATATCTTTTCAGCTGGATAACCCAATGTGACCGCCCGGTCAGCGGAACATTGCGCGTCCACAATCAAGCGGGTTGCCCGCTCAAACACCAGCCGGGTATTGATCATGTTCGTCAGCTTCGTGTCGACATCTTTCATCAGGTCAAAACCCCAGCTCATTGCTACCAGCGGATGAAATCCGCTCAACATGGCGAGATACGCCACATCATGCAGCGGTCCTGCGTGCACCAGGTCTGGTTTCACCTGGTCGAGCACACATTTAAATTCACGCACCACCGTTGGCAGGTCGGTCAGCGCCAGTTCGGCTTTCAAACCTGGCCATGCGACCAAACGAATGCCTTCCGGCACCGGGTAATCACCCGGATACAACCGCAGGCAAATACCCTCATAAGGGCTGTCAGCCAGCGCCTTTAAGAAACGCTGGTCGTGCACAGAGTTTGACCGGGTGAAATACAAAATTCTCATGCGCGTCCCAAATCCAGCCAGCGCAGGTCCTGCCCCTTCTCAAGGTCAGCCAACGCCACGCTACCAATCACTTTATCTATATCATAAGGCATGATCGCGCCGGGTGTTGCCGGTCGTAAAACGTCGATCATTTCGCGGGTGAAATTTTCACCCCAGCGAATGTTGCGCGCCGCCCTCAGACAGCGCCGCTGCACCACAACAGTTTCCTGTTCGTTTCCGGCTACTACTTTATTGCCGGAACCCAATGCCCGCTCCAGCTGACGGGTGTTTTCCACCATTTCGGCCCAGCTGTCAGGATTCATCGCGAAGGCATGATCGGGCCCTTCGCGCGAGTTGTCATCCGTAAAATGCTTTTCCACCACACGAGCCCCCAACGCCACCGCTCCCAACACTGTGGCATGCCCATGGGTGTGGTCTGACAGACCCAGAATCAAGTCCGGCCACATCTCATGATACGTTTTCAATACATTTAAATGGATATGGTCAAAGTTGCCCGGGTCAGCGGTGTAATTAGTATTGCACTGCATTAATACCAGCTGAGGATTTACCGCTAAAATCGCGTCCACACAGCGCTGTACGTCACCAATATCTGACGCGCCAGTGGCTAACAATACCGGCTTGCCCTTATTCGCCATTCTCAAACAGGATTCGATCCAGGTGATATCCCCTGAGCCGATCTTGTATGCCGGCACGTATTGATCCAGCATGTCAATCGCCTCAAAGTCATAAGGGGAAGAAAAATAATCGATGCCCAGCTCCGCGCAGGCTTCACCCAAATGCAGAGTCCATTCAAACGGGATCGACGCGCCATCATACACTTCAGTCACGCTCTTCTTCCACTTCGCCTGGTGCGAAACCTGGCTGTTCATGTGACTAAAGCCGTAATCTGAAACGATTTTTGGACCCCTAAAATTTTGAAATTTGGCCGCGTCCGCCCCGGCTTTAGCCGCCAATTCACAAAGTTTAAACGCCCGGTCCAGATCGCCATCGTGATTAGCGGCGATATCCGCGATGAAATAAGTCGGGCGCTTCTGCCCGATCAGGTGCTTGCCAATGCTGATTTCCGCGCTCATCTTGATGACCCTTCTCCAATCGCTCTGATTTGATCTCTCAATCCATTATCCCTGTCAGCTTGCAGTGCTGCCAGCCCTTCGCTCACCCCCGGCAGGTCTCCACCCAACGCCTCGGTCAGTTTATCAATATTCATCGTCAATCTGAGCGAGCGCCTGACATCTTCCTCCCCTTCTGGGGTTGAAACCGGACTCACCAGTGTTGGATCAAAGCCAAACTGATGCGCCAGGCTGACGCCAAAGGCGTACTTTGAGAGAGTCTCCGAACCAAACACATGCCAGGTTCCGCTCAAATCTTTTTCAGCCATCTTAAGCAAAACTTCCGCCAGGTGCCTCACATACAATGGGGTAAAGTACATGTCAGTATAACCCCTCACAGGTTGTTCTGCTTCCAGATGATTATAGAAAAATTCGGCCAAGCTGCGCGTGCCGCTCAGCGACCAGCCGTAGAACACCACCCGCGCGATGATCGCTTCCGGGTTCGCTTTTTGAACGGCCAGTTCCCCCTCAAGCTTGCTGTACGCGTATACGTTCAACGGGTTGGGCATGTCAATCTCGCGGTAATCGCCCCTCACGCCGTCAAATACCGCGTCGGTTGAGATGTGGATGAATTTCACGCCAATCCGCGCCGCCTCATCCGCCAAAACACCTGGCACAACACCGTTCACCACGTGCGCCAATTTTGTGTCTCTGGCTGCCGCGTCCACATTAGCAATCGCCGCGCAATTAATAATCAGTTCCGGTTTCAAAGCGTCCAGCTTATCCGGAATTGCCGCGAAATCGGTCAGATCCACCTGCTCAGTCGTGAACGGAACATCGCTCAAACTGTGTTGGTTGGTCCAACCAGTCACTTCATAATCCTTATCAGCGGTCAGTAGCGCCAGATTCAGGCCCAGCAGTCCGCTCGCTCCGGTAATTAACAAACGTGTCATGCTATTTTTCTTTCTTCACCTCAGGCTCAATGGTCGCGATGATGCGGTTGATGCCCTCAACATCCAGCCATTCCTGATTATTCTCACTGGTATAAGTGAAACCGTCAGGCAAATGTCGGCCTTTTTCTTCCCAAGTATGCCCGAACCACATGCGGTCAGTTGGCTGCACCACATACATGTTCGGCAACTCCACCGTTGAACGCGCTTCATCTTCGCCAATCAGGCTCTCGTGCAATTTCTCGCCTGGTCTGATACCGATAATCTCAATCTCCGCCTCAGGCGCCATCGCCTGTGCCAGATCGACCATTCTCATGCTCGGAATTTTTGGCACGAAGACTTCGCCGCCCTGCATGTTCTCGATGGCGTTGATCACAAATCTCACCCCTTGCTCAAGCGAGATCCAGAACCGCGTCATGCGCTTATCTGTGATCGTAACCCTGCCGGTCGGGCGCTGCTTGATAAACAACGGTACCACCGACCCGCGCGAACCGACCACATTGCCGTATCTCACACACGAAATGCGCGTCTGCCTGCCACCCGCGTAGGCGTTGCTCTGAATCAGCAATTTTTCAGCTGCCAGCTTGGTCGCGCCGTATAAGTTGATTGGGTTGACCGCTTTATCTGTCGAAAGCGCTAACACTTTGCTCACACTATTGGCGATCGCCGCATCCACCACATTTGATGAACCTAAAATATTGGTTTTGATCGCTTCCATCGGGTTATACTCACACGCCGGCACCTGCTTCAGCGCCGCCGCGTGCACCACAATATCCACACCGTACATCGCCAGTGTTAGCCGCTCTTTATCGCGCACATCGCCGATGAAATAACGGATGCTCGGATGGTTAAACCCGCCGGTAGTGCGCATTTCATGCTGTTTCAGTTCATCACGGCTGAAAACAATAATCTTTGCCGGCCGATATTCATCCAGCATGATGCGGATGAATTTCTTGCCAAACGAACCGGTACCGCCGGTGACAAGGATGGTTTTATTCGTCCAATCCATAATTTCTCCTAATGCTCTCCCCGTCTTTCGGGGTCAGGTTTATTGAATACGATCATGGGATATTGTCCGTTCTCGCCAAAAAAGCGTGGAAAAGCATCCTCTAATCGATAAAGACAATTCAGCAGGCGCCTGCCGCGCGGTTTGTCCGGCACGATCGACCTCAACCAATGCACGCTTACGCTGCGCCACGGTAAAATTTTAAACGGCAGTTTGCCGCCCAGTGTCTGTTTAAACCACCTGGCGCCGTTTTTAATCACGAAGGTCCCCGCCGGGCTTTGTTGTTCCTTTTTCTCAACTTTTGCCTGCTTGGAGCTGTCTTTGATCTCAGTTTTTACGCGCTTTCCTCTGAGGCGGTCAGCGACCCTGATCATCAAAGCCCACAGCCAGCTCAGACCGTGCTCATGCCATCCATCCACTGTTACCATCGTCCGGCCAGGCTTCAGACAAGCGTACAATTCCTCGTAGCAGTCTGGTTTTTCCGCCACAGGCACATGATGAATGGTATGTAAAGCCACAATGCCGTCAAAAGAGTCGCGTTTAAACGGCAGGTGAGTGATATCCCCGACCACATAAAACCCGTGGTCATCCAGACGCTTGCGCGCCTCGACCAGCGCGACAAAAGACAAATCCATGCAGACCCGATGTTCGTATCCTGCGGAATAGGCAAGATATGCCTGATACTGCACCGGCCCTGAGCCCGCGTCGAGCAGGTATTTACCTGTCGGGCTGAGGTGGCGTGAGACCCGCGCGTGAGCCCGGTCAATATATTCTGCCGAAACTTCCCTCAGGTCTTCATATTGCGCGTTCTGATATAGCCCATTGGTCTCCTGCTTCCAGCCAATCTGATTATAGAAGCGGCTGACTTCCTCCTTGATCTGGTCAGTCGGCATTGGTTACCTCCGCCTGTTCATTGAGGCGCGCTAAGCCGCGTTCCTGCCAATTGAGCGGCTCGCCAACCAGGTAGCCAAAGGTTTTCGCGTATTTTTCCTGACCCTGGTGGTTCAGCACATAACGCATCGGGCGCGCTTTAAAATCATCTGCCAGCCACAATAAGTGCCAGGGGAAAGGCAGCGAGAATTCGAAGAAGAACAAATAGGCGTACATCCAGGCCTGTTCGACCTGAGCCTTTGACAGCCTTGCCCCGACCGGGTCACTGGCAACTTTCTCAAGCATATCCTGATACTCTTCCCAATCCTGCGGGTCCAGCGTAAAACCTTTGTTGGCGTAGTGTGTCTTGCCAGCCACCATCACCGGCAGCCCAGCCATCGCCATTTCGAGCCCGACTGTGGTGGTAAAAACCAGGCCAAAATCAGCCAGATCCACCAGGTCATAGGTGTTCACCTTTTCGCCGGGCTTAATCACATGAATGTTTTCGGGCAGGCCGCCGAACTGTTCTTCAATCACCTCCACCATCGAGGTACCGTGTGTGATCAGCTCGCCCGGGTGGATGCGCGCGACCAGCTGCAAGTCCGGCCGCTTTCTAAACCAATCGATTGTTTTCACGACCCATTCCGCCATGCTCGCGCTGATTTTTTGACGCCCCAGGGTCAAACTGTCGCCTAAAACATTCGTCGCCAACAGGGCAAGCGGACGTTCATCCAGACCCAACGCTTCCCTGACCACGTTTGAACCGCGCTGAGGGCTTGCCTGCCACTGCCTGGCGAATTCGCCCCAGGTGATCGCTTTTTTGCGCGCGCTAAACAGTTCGACGAGTTTCTCACGCGCTCTTTCAGGCAAAGGCCGATTACCAAGCGCCGACCACAGCGCGGTGGTATCGTGAGTCATAATCTCGCTGTCCTGCGCCAGCCAGATGCGTTCGCGTTGATCCGCGAACTCAAAAGTGACCGCGTGAATGCCCATCACGCGCGCCATCGCGTAAGCCACGCCCATTTCGAGGATGGTGCCATTAGGCACAATCACTACATCTGGGCTCTCCTGGCTGAACCAGCGATATAAAGCCAAGGCAGCCTTGGCATTTCGCTCCATTCTCAGCAGATAAAGCGGATCCTCAGGATCAACCGTTTCAATTTGGCGCGTATACATCACATCGTAGCGCGAAACATGCTCAATAATATCGGCTGTCTCTTCGGGCAGGCCGAGCAACTTGCCACGTTTAACAGCCGCGTCAGTCAGACAAGCCACCTTCATCACCTCTTCAGCCGGCTTAAGCGCTTCTTTCGCATAAACCGCCTGCCGGCGCAGATCAAAATCGTTGATCGGCTTGTCCCAATCCGCGTAAGGCAAGTACCCCAAAGCGACCTTATGCCCCTGTCCGGCCAAAGCCAGCGCGATTAACCCCGCCTGTTCGATCCAATAATGCAGCGATGCGAATACCAAGACCTTTTTTGGGTGGCCGTTTTGCATAGCCAACTGCCTCACGTCCGTCACCGCCCCCGTCAGCACCCCTCTCAGCCCCTCAAGCTTAAAATGAGATGACCAAGGTTTCTTCTTACCTCTCACCGCCCACCAGGCTTCACTCACCCATGGCAGTTTCCCCAAAGCATGTTTGATTTTTTCTTTGTCTGCCATCTTAAGCCTTCTTCTCGATTTCCCAATTCAAAACTGGCCTCACCGCGCCTGGCCGCGCCTCCGGCCAATGTGTGCCCGGAGCGCCACTGGCGTCCACGCTGAAGCTCAAAGCTTGCTCGTCCTGAAAATATCGCCTGATGCCGTATGAACTGGCGTTCAAACCCAAAAAGAACCGTCCCTCGTTCATGGTATTGGCCGGAATAACACATCGGCTGGTATAAACGCCCTTCGCCCGCGAGGTGTGTTCGGCGAACAACTCGCTTGAATCGGTGTCAAAACTGGTGAAAACCGGTTCACCGCGCGTGGTGAACAAATAGAACCCCACCCTCAGCCCGGTAACTTCCTGCTCCAATTGATAGTCAATTTCCAGCGTGATTGGGTCAACCGACCGCACCGAGTCTGAAACCACGCCATTTTTATCGACAATTCTGATTGCCAGCGGCCTGAACGGCGCCGAAGCGGCTGGCACCTCGTCTGCCTCCCAATAGCGTTCCCCCAGCTTTGATAATCCGCGGTTGAGATAAAAATCCACCGCTTCATTTGACGGCGCTCTCAACAGCACTGTGCCTTTGTCTAAAACGATTGATTCCTGGGTCAGGCGCTGAATCGCGCTCATATTGTGACTCACAAACAATACCGTGCGCCCCGCGCTGGCCACATCGCCCATCTTTCCCAGGCATTTGCGCTGGAAATCCGCGTCTCCTACCGCCAACACCTCATCCACGACCAGAATTTCCGGCTCAAGATGAGCCGCGACAGCGAAAGCCAGCCGAAGATACATCCCCGAAGAATAACGCTTCACCGGCGTATCAATAAACTGGCCGACTTCAGAGAAATCAACAATCTCGTCAAAACGTGCTTCAATTTCCTTACGGTGCATGCCTAAGATCGCCCCGTTCAAAAAGATGTTTTCCCGCCCGCTCAGTTCGGGGTGAAAACCTGTGCCCACTTCAAGCAGCGAGCCCACCCGGCCGCGCAGTTCGCCATAGCCTTCGGTGGGGTCAGTCACCCGCGATAACACCTTGAGCAGCGTGCTCTTGCCGGCGCCATTGCGGCCGATAATCCCCAATGCCTGGCCCTGTTTGACCTCAAAACTGACATCTTTGAGCGCCCAGATATAGTCAATCCCAGCCTTGGGTTCTGATTTTTTTCTGAAAATGCTGCCAATTCTCTGGCCTGAGCTGGTGATCAGATCGCGCAGCGTATCCGCCCTTTCCTGCGCCACACCGATTCTGTAGCGTTTAGAGATTCCCTTAACGATGATCGAAGTGTCTTTATCCATGCTTACACCACATCCGCGAAGGTTTTTTCCATGCGCCTAAAGAAGAATAGCCCGCTGATGAATAACAACAGCACCGCCGCCACAGAAACTAAAATATTCAGGTCAGGTGGGGTCTGGCCAAACAATGCCCACCTGAATCCGTCCACCACCCCAACCATTGGGTTGAGATTGTAGACAAACCTGAAAATCGGATGGTTTATCATGATCGGGTAGAGCACCGGCGTCATATACAGCCAGATTTGGGCTATGAAAGGCACCATCTGCTGTACGTCTCTAAAACGCACGTTGAGCGCCGAGAACCACAACCCAACCGCCAAAGCTGACAGAATAGCCAGCAAAGTAAATGGAATGATCCATAAGATGTTCAAGGTCACAGGCACACGATAAAAAATCATGACACCTACCAAAATGAACAACGAGATCAAAAAGTCAACCATCGCTGCCATCACCGACGCCACTGGAATAATCACGCGGGGGAAGTATATCTTGGTCAAAAGGTTGGCGTTCTGCACCAGGCTGCCGCTTGAGCGCGTCAGCGAGTTCGCGAACAAATGCCAGGGCAGATAAGCTGAGAGCATAAACAAAGGATAAGGAATATCTCCGGTCTGCACTTTGAGGCCACGGCTGAACACAAATGTGGTCACCAGCGCGGTCAGCACCGGTTGAATGATCGCCCAGGCAACACCCAGAGCGGCCTGTTTGTAGCGCACTTTGATATCCCGCCAGGTTAAAAAGTAAATTAGCTCGCGGTAGCGCCAGAGCTCCTTGAGGTCAAGGCTTAACCAGCCTTTCGCTGGTTTAAGTGTCACAATTTCGGGGGTGGTTTCAGCGGAACTCACTTGATCCTGTTCTCTTCATACCAGGCAATCGTGCGCTTCAGTCCCTCTTCAAAAGGAACTTTCGCCTCAAAGCCGAAGCGTTCGCGCGCTCTGCTTACATTCAGCTTGCGTCGTGGCTGGCCATTCGGCTTGGTTGTATCCCAGCGGATTTCACCCTCAAACCCTGTCAGTCTGGCAATCAGTTCGGTCAGATTCTTAATCGAAATCTCAAAGCTCGATCCGATATTGACCGGATCGGAGCTGTTATATCTTTCGGTCGCCAAAACAATGCCTTCAGCCGCGTCTTCAACATAAATAAACTCCCGGGTCGGCGAGCCATCGCCCCAGGCGACAATTTCTTTCTCGCCGGCGTCCCTTGCCTCGACGCACTTCTTGATTAAGGCCGGGATGACATGTGATGAGGCAGGGTTAAAGTTGTCGCCCGGGCCATAAAGATTCACCGGAACTAAAAAGAGCGAGTTCCAGCCATATTGCTCGCGATATGCCTGCGACTGCACCAACAGCATTTTTTTCGCCAACCCATAGGGAGCGTTGGTTTCTTCGGGGTAACCATTCCAGATGTCTTCCTCCCTGAATGGAATAGGCGTGTATTTGGGATAAGCGCAGATCGTACCAATGGCAACAAACTTCTCAACGCCGCGCTGCCAGCCCTGATGCATCAGCTGCACCCCCATCATCAGGTTGTCATAAAAGAACTCAGCCGGCTTCTCGCGATTGGCTCCAATCCCTCCCACATGCGCCGCCAGGTGAATGACCACATCAGGCCGTGCTTCTTCATACATGCGCGCGATGTCCTCGCTCTTCACCAGGTCATATTCCGGATATGTCGGGATGAAAATATCCTTTGCCCCACTCTTCTTTAAACGGTTAATCAGGTGCGTGCCCAAAAAACCAGCTCCACCTGTCACGCAGATGCGCTTCTTCGAAAGGTCTAAGCCTTTATCCATGATTACCTCGATTTATTGTGTTGGAATCAGAGGGGTTTTCAGCCTCTTCATCCGGTAGTTTTAGTGCAAGTTTGATGCCCTCGATCACAATTTTTGGGGATGTCGGGTTAGTGGTCACCGGCATTCCCGCCTCCAGGCAGGTTAGCCGGCATACCTCCGCAATCTCTCCATCCCCGACGATATTCACCTGGGTATAGCCATTAATTCGAATCTCTTCAATCGCGTTAGCGGTCTTTTTGCGAGTATGCCGATACAGGTTAAAAGAAGTGCGGATGTAGTCAACGGTCAACGCGGCCCGAAGGGCGATGCCCTCTGGCGTGATGATATAGCGCAGCTTCTTGCGCTGTGCCCGTTTGACCTTCACATAACCTTTCGCGATCAGCCGTTTCAGGTACCAGTTGATCGTCCCTACGGCAACTCCCAACTCGTCTGCCAGCGTCGCCTGGGAAACATCGGGGTTCTGTTCGATCGATGTCAGCAGGCTCAGATCCCGACTGGTTTCATCAAGACTTACATTATTTTCCATATTTCAGGATCTGAATTATAAATCAACTCTCTACCTCGTCAAGCTCATATTTTTGGTCTGAAAACTCTAGGACAATCGCATCTTATCTTTTAGTCAAACAAGTCATTAAGTCGTCTCTTTGAGGAGGGTCGAAGCCCCGAGGGGCATAACGGGGAGAAATTTGTTTTGGTCTTTTCTTGGATAAACGTTAAAAGATGATTAAAGCTAATGCGGATTTAAGCAAACACACCAAAACACCTTAAACCACCTCGTCAATCTCGCTGCGCTCGCCAGCTTCTCTCTGAAAGAAACCTCAACAAGCCCTCATCCTACAAAAACAAAGTAGGACCCAGCGTGTTACTATCAAGCGCACCTTTTGTTTAAGCTAAAGTCATTCATTTAACACGATTGCGCTATATCGCCTTACTATCTCCAGATTAAAGGCAGCCAGTGTGCGTATTGCGGTTTTATGACCAACGCGTATTGAGCAGCGGTGCCAGTCGCGCTCCCTAACGTCGGTTCAACCTTGATAAACATATGTGACTGGCCTCCCACGTTGGCGAATAAGGTCGTGGGTTCAAGAAAAGAAGGCGTATTCGACTCAGCCAGAAGCGTCGCGGCGTCAGAAGCGTAAACGCTTACTTTCACCGTAGCGCCAGCCTCCCCCAAGGGGGTTGACGCGACCAGATAATAAGGCCAGTCCGCTGTGTCAACCTCGAACCAGTCCACATCACCTTCCGGGCAGAAATTTCTCGTCTCAGCGATACCGGGTTCGAGTAAACGAGCGGTCTGAGACGTATCATCCGGTTCCCCGCCATCCGCGGCGCAGGTGGAGGGGAAAGCAACGCTCACTTCCGCGGAGTCGTCCGCTGGCCACGCTTCCGCCTGACCATTCGTGTCAAACGCCCTCAAGCGGAACTCATAAATTTTTCCCATGCTGCCC
>Ga0123335_1005798_pt1 | contig 14823 bp, 12 predicted proteins | sample BiotimSIPDNA_2_FD_89707 | JGI IMG/M metagenome (GOLD analysis project Ga0123335, IMG submission 89707) | Anaerobic biogas reactor microbial communites from Washington, USA - Biogas_R2 time_0 SIP DNA | ecosystem: Engineered > Bioreactor > Anaerobic > Unclassified | place: Washington, USA... | reverse complement strand
GGCTACATCCTTACTGCTCCAGTCAACAAGCACATCAACAACAAACAGGTTAAATCAATCAGTATGGTGCCAACAATTGGAAATATGGAGTATAAAGAGGTTGTAGCCGTAATCGATCAAAAGAGCCATACACTGGTGCAGGTGACGCTGACCATGCGTAACGGCACAAAACAACGGATCGACATTTCAGACTACAATGCCAACCACAACTTCAGCGACGGGGAATTTCGCTTCGATAAAAACGGTTATCCCAATGTCGAGATAATCGACCTGAGATAAACATCAGGGGATGCAACTCCCTCCATATTTTCCATTTACCGCGGATAGATATTGCAAATATAGGTTCCCGGTCTGAGAGAATATTCGTACCTTTGAATCAATTATTCAACCAAACCCCTTCTCTAGATGACCACCTGACAGAGAAGGTTTTAATTGCAACGAAACATATGAACGAGAAAGTAAGATGCCTGATCATCGGATCAGGACCGGCTGGCTACACTGCCGCCATCTATGCATCAAGAGCCAATCTGGAACCGGTGCTCTACGAAGGGATGGAACCTGGAGGACAGCTGACCACCACAACTGAGGTGGAGAACTTTCCAGGATATCCGGAAGGCATCACCGGTCCCGAGATGATGGAAGACCTGAAAAAACAGGCGACCCGCTTTGGCGCCGACGTACGTTCGGGAAGAGCTACTGCTGTCGATTTCTCAGTACGCCCCCTGCAGGTGACAATCGATAATGAAAAGGTGATCGAAGCCGATACGGTGATCATCTCCACCGGTGCCACCGCAAAATACCTGGGCCTGGATGACGAGAAGAAATATGCCGGACAGGGTGTCTCAGCATGTGCCACATGTGACGGTTTCTTCTACCGCAAGAAAAAAGTAGCTGTAGTGGGTGGTGGCGATACTGCCTGCGAGGAAGCCACATACCTGGCCGGATTGGCCGAGAAGGTCTATATGATTGTACGCAAGCCCTATCTTCGTGCTTCACAGATCATGCAGGATAGGGTATTGAACAATCCAAAGATAGAGGTTCTTTTCGAGCACAATGCAGTAGGTCTCTTCGGCGAAAAAGGTGTGGAAGGTGTGCATCTGGTTAAACGAATGGGCGAAGCAGATGAAGAGCGGTACGACATTGCAGTTGATGGATTCTTCCTGGCAATCGGACACAAGCCCAACACCGATATCTTCAAGGAGTATGTGAAACTCGACGAAGTAGGATACATCAACACGGAAGCTCCAACCACCAAGACCAACGTGGAGGGTGTTTTTGCCTGTGGTGATGTGGCCGATCCCATCTACCGTCAGGCTGTCACAGCTGCCGGTACAGGGTGTCGTGCAGCCATGGATGCTGAACGCTATCTCACCGAAAAAGGAGCTTGAAGGTAGCCTAATGAGCTATTTCAGAACAAACGACTCCCTGTAAAGCACAGGGAGTTTTTTGTTGTCTGAACAGGCTGAGAGCGAAAAAAAATGATTACATTTGCTACTGATTCACCAATATGCATTATTCATGAAGAAAACGCTTCTTTTACTATGGTTTCTCTCTAGCGTTCTTTTATCCCAGGCTCAGCTTTCAGAGGCCACTTACCGTGAGGGCAATGACTCGCTTAGCCTGAAAAATCAACATGCCATGTTTCGCATTAGCGGCTTTACCGGACTATCCGTAGCACAAGTGGGTGAGGGTAAATATGAACAGATAGGAGATATATTGGTCATTCACACCGGGGAGTATTCAGGTGAAAAATCCTCTTCCCTTACACTACCTGCATCACGCAAAGACAGCTGCATGGTGGAAGTTGTAGGTAGTAACAATTATCCATTATACCCAATTCTGGTTGAGTCATATAGTAAATCGGGCAAGTTGCTGGAAGGAAAGGTAACATCTCAGGAAGGAAAGCTGTTTTTCACAGAAACGGAAAAGATCGGTTCAATCGTTGTATCAGCTTTGGGATATCATACCCACCGTCTACTATTTGAACCGGACCTTGACTACCGGGTTCAGCTCGCAGAAAACGAGATCATTGAAAACAGGGAAGTGGTTTTTAAATGCAACATCCTCGATGAGGAAACCATCTCACTGTTAATGTTGAGTGATAACTTCAAAGCTGGCAAAGATCGTGACCGTGAATTGCAAAAGTTACTCAAGAAAGCCCGCCGCAACAACAAGATAGACAAACGGATGAAAAAAGTGTACGTCCCTTACGAACGGAAGTTCTAGAAAGGGAGATTGTCAGGAAAGCAGTTGTCGCACCTTTTCTGAGACTACCCGTCCCTCTGCTCTTCCGGCCAACCGTTGAGTAGCGACTGCCATTACCTTTCCCATCTCTTTCATTGAGGCAGCACCTGTCTCTGCAATAATATCCTTGATGATTGCTGTCAGTTCCTCGTCGGCAAGTTGTGCTGGTAGAAACTCCTGAATTACCTTTATCTGTTCCAGCTCTGGTTCTGCCAAGTCGCTCCTTTTCTGAGAAGCATAAATCTCAGCACTTTCTTTACGCTGTTTCACCATTTTTTGCATGATGGTCACTGCTGCTTCATCGGTAATCTCTTCGGGAGCATCCTTGGCGGTTCTTGCTTCCAGCAACTCCTTCTTAATCCCGCGCAACGCTTCCAATCGAACTTTATCTTTGGCCAGCATCGCCTTTTTAATCTCTTCGCTTATTAAATCTAAAAATGCCATATGCGGTTCTCCTTTATTGATTACAACCGAATTCATTTTGTGCAAACTTTCACACACTCAATCAAACAACAATCCTGATGCCTGAAGAGCATCGTTTTTGAAGATTCTCGGATTAAAATCCGGTTCACGTTTGAAGACAGGTGTCTTCTCAAGTGCCTCCAGCACCTTGTCGTCGTCCAGTTCATCGATGCTAAGCACAAAGGGTTCCAAACGATAGTTGACGGTAGTGAGTGATTTCAGACCCTTCTTGCCGTAGTATTTCTCTATCAGCTCTTTGTCCTTCCTATTCTGCTCAATCCTGGCATCCTGCTCAATCTGGCGCTGTATCTCCTCAGCCTTGGAACGCTCCTGATGTTGCTCTTCAATGCCAGGCACATCTGTGATGGAAAAGCCGGTAGCCAACAGTGTCACTTTTACCTCCTGATCTAGTTCCTCCTCAACGGCTGCACCCCAGATCACCTCTATCTCCCTGCTGAACTTCGACATGAAGTCGTGCAATGCATTCATCTCCTCCATCATCAGAGGGTTTTCCTGGCCGAAGGAGAGGTTTATCAGTATCTTCTTGGCACTGAATACATCGTTGTTGTTCAACAACGGAGAGTGGAGTGCATTGCGGATAGCATCGTTGATACGATCCTCACCATTGCCGAGGCCACTGCTCATGATCGCCACTCCACCATCTTTCAGTGTGGTTTCCACATCGGCAAAGTCGAGGTTCACATGACCATGTATGGTGATGATTTCTGCAATGCTGCGGGCAGCTGTTGCCAGTGTATCATCAGCCTTGGCAAAAGCGTTGAGCATGGTCAGGTCGCTGTAGATGTCACGCAACCGTTCATTGTTGATCACCAACAATGCATCAACATTAGAGGCTATCTCCTCAACCCCTTTAAGTGCCTGAACTATTTTACGTGGTCCCTCAAACATGAAAGGTATGGTGACAATCCCCACCGTGAGGATCCCCATCTCTTTTGCCACACGGGCTACGACAGGGGCTGCACCAGTACCGGTACCGCCTCCCATGCCGGCAGTAATGAAGACCATCTTGGTGCCGTCATTGAGCAGATCCTCAATCAGTTGCACGCTCTCTTCAGCCGCCTTTCGGGCCACCTCAGGCTTATTCCCGGCACCCAGTCCTCCGGTGGTATGTTGTCCCAGTTGCACCTTCACCGGAACAGATGATTCCTTCAGTGCCTGGTTGTCTGTATTGCATAATGCAAATGACACATCGTGAATGCCACCCTCAAACATGTGGTTCACCGCGTTACCACCGCCACCGCCCACACCTATAACCTTGATGATGGCATCGGTACGATTATCGATTAGAAATTCCAGTATCTCGTCATTCATTGCATACAGTTGTTTCTTTGTTATTCGTCATCTTCCGAGAAGATGTTGCCAAACATATCTTCCATTTTCGTGATGAAACCGCCTTCCTTCTTCTCTGCTTTTTCTTTCTTTACTTTCTCCTTTTTAACCTTTTTTTCTCTCTCCGATTTGGAGCGCCATGGCCAAACAGAAGAGGATTCTTCCTCTTCGGATGCAGTATCCGCCATTTCAACCTCATGTCGCTCACAGTCATCAAGCGCCGTGAGGAGCATTCCTAGCACCAGCGTAAAGGAGGGATCACCTGTCAACTCCGGGGCGTTGTTAACCATAGATTTACGTGCAGAGGCCTTGCGTACTGCCATCTTCAGTTTTTGTCCGAGGTAGAGGTCCAGGTTTTTAAGCAGTGAGGCACCACCGGTGATGATTACACCCGCACCCAGCTGTCCCTCATAACCGGAAAGGGAGATCTGCTCGCGGATATTTGCAATGAGCTCATCGAGCCGCATGACAATTACCTTGTTCAGTTCTGCCAGGTCGACATCTGGTTTGGATGAGAAGGGTGAGGTGAAGAGTGGTCCTTCATGCGTCTCCAAGGCTTTCCCAAACTTAATTTTAAGTTGTTCAGCATCGTTCTCAGTGAAGTTGAGGGCACAAATATCTCTGGTAATGTTCCGCCCACCAAAGGGAATCACCACCATTCGGCGCAGGATCCCCTCCTTGTAGACCGAAAGAGTGGTGGTTCCGGCACCGAAATCGAGAAAAGCACATCCCAACTCTTTCTCTTCATCGGTTAGTGCAATGGCGGCAACGGCAGTAGGTCCCACCACATACCCGGCAATCTCCAACTCTGTTTTAGCAGATATGCTCTTCTCGATATTGTTCATCAGGTTGGGACGTCCCACAATCAATTCAAAACCGGCTTCAATCTGACTACCGGTGACCCCTACAGGACTTCTCTCCGGTTTATCGTCGATGTAATACTCCACATCAGCCACATGGTAGTTTCGTTTCATGTCAGGCTGGTATTTCTCAGCAACACTGTGCAGCTGGGATACCACCTCCTCGGTGACCATTCCAGCAGGCAGAGGTCTCATCTCATTGAACTCCATCGTGTGGAGCGACTGACCTGCCAACGAAACGTAAACCCTGCCAATTTTACGATCGCTACTGTTCTCGAGCATCCTTACCAACTTGTGCACGTTAGCCCCTGCCTGTTCGATGTTGTAGATCACTCCCCTGCGAATGGAGCTGCCGGAGTCAATACTTCCGCTGGCAATCACTGAGATGACGCCGCTGTCGTTCCTGCGCCCCATTACACCCTTTATTTTGGAGGTACCCAAATCGATTACTGCAGTAAATCCTGATGAAGTCATATGATTGATGAACTAATATATATATCTTTTTTCAACGAACGCTCTCACTAATACTTTTGTTTGCATCTTCACATCATTTAATGGAGGCATGGCAGCTAGTTACCATCTGGATAGCAGCCATTTGACAGTTCAGCCCACTACTTTCTGGTGCAAACCACCTGGTTATCATACTTCAGATTGATTTCACTGTATCGATTCCATCCCACAACGTTCAAACCCTCATCTACAAAACGGACAAATTTGGAGAGCTTGGTAGTGTAATCATCTAAGCTACCCATTACTACATGAAAATCACCAGCACGGGGAATCAGCACGACATCACCATTGCTTCTTACATCGATCTGTTCAATCCATGCATCCCAATCGCTGTTGCGACGCAGGAACATGGCAAAGTCGTATAGCTGATCACGGGCATATGCCTCTGTAACAGCTCCTGTTACCAACGGTACATATACCGTAAAGGCAGATGAAACGGGCATGATGCGTCGTTCCTGGTCCACGTAAAAACTACCCTCTTTATCGGAGATTACCCTCAGTACCGGCTGTCGTTGACGAATTAAAGCAACAATACCATTACCGGGGGTGGTATAAACCTCGGCCGACTCCACCAGTTTGTTTGTAAGGATGGTGTCACGGATTGCCAGGGTATTGATTTCACCGAACGGCTTCCCTACCGGATAAAGCTTGTAACGTTTCACCACTCTTTCAATGTCAGCTGCAAGCACAAACCGCGTCCTGCTACTGTCTTCAATAACCACCTCAAAGGTTTCACACAGTTTATCACGTGCGACCTTCCTGAAATAGGTAGCAGAGAAGACCAGGTAGCCAATTGTCACCAGTACGACCAGTATGAGCAGGGTTTTTTTCAAGTGTTCATTGGTTTGAATTGTATTTGCAAAGATACATTAAGATGCGCAAAGGTCTTGCATATTAATGATCGTTAATCATTTCCCAGATAGCGCTCACGCAACAACTTTTCTATTGCCGGCAATTGCCGGTCGATGTCGCCAGCACCAAAAGTCACAAACACCTCCATCTCGAGATTGCGCAGACAATCAAGCAACGTATCTTTGCTACACAATTGCTTCTGTGCAAGGGTGATCTTTTCGAGGAGCATTCCGGAGGAGACACCTTCAATCGGCTCCTCCCGTGCAGGATAGATGTCAAGCAGGATAACCTCGTCGGCGAGTGAGAGGCTCCGGGCAAACTGATCGGCAAAGTCGCGTGTACGGCTGTATAGATGCGGTTGAAAGAGAGCTGTCAACTTCCGTTTCGGGTAGAGTGCCTTGATCGATTCGATGGCTGCTGTCAGCTCACTGGGGTGGTGGGCGTAATCGTCGATATAGACAATCCGGTCACTCTTGATATGGAAGTCGAACCGTCTTCGTGCACCTGCAAAGCTTGACATAGCTTTCCTCATCTCATCAGCAGTCGCCCCGCATAATTCAGCAGCCGCCATGGCAGCCACACTGTTCTCTATGTTGATCTTCACCGGCACCCCAAGGTTGATATCGTTTATCCTACGTTTGGGAGAGACATAATCAAACCGGATCTCACCATCACCGATGCGAATATTTTCAGCATGGTAATCGCCTTCCAATTCTGAATAACTCTGCACATTGACCCCTTGAACGGTTTTGGAGGTGAGTGCTGTCCCCTTTTTAAGTAAGAGCGTCCCCCCGGGCTGGATCAATGAAGTGAAATGTTCAAAGCTCTCGCGATATGCCTCTGCCGTTCCGTAGATATCCAGGTGATCAGGGTCTGCAGAGGTGATGATGGCAATTTGAGGTCTTAGCCAGTGAAAAGAGCGGTCATATTCATCAGCCTCGACAACGGTAATTTTGCTCCGTTCAGAAAGTAACAGATTGGTGTTGTAGTTTTTCAGGATGCCTCCCAGAAAAGCATTGCAATCGACATGTGACTGACGCAGCAGGTGAGCAGTCATGCTCGAGACAGTTGTCTTTCCATGTGTTCCCGCTACACAGATCGCATCGCTGGCACGGGTAATCTCACCCAACAGTTCGGCTCTTTTCATCATCCTGAAGCCATTAGCCCTGAAGTAGGTTAGCTCACCGTGACTCACAGGTACGGCAGGAGTGTAAACCACCAGTGTCCGCTCTTTGTCGGTGAAGGTGACAGGAATCTCATCGATCTGATCATTGTAATGCAGATAGGCTCCCTCAATGCGAAGCTGTTCCGTGAGGGTTGATTCGGTACGATCATAACCTCCCACCAATTTTCCCTTTGAGAGGAAATAGCGGGCCAGGTTGCTCATACCAATTCCACCAATACCGATAAAGTAGATATGATCGTAGTTGAATGAACTCTTGTTAGGGTTCTCCATATTTTCTTTCATCATCCGTGACGCTTTACAATTTTCTCAATCTCATCGACGATCCTATCGGCGGAGTTGTATTGAGCAAGCTTTGCAATGTTGCGACTCAACTCCTGCAGACGTTGTTCGTTACGTACCAGTGTAAGTGCTTCATCATACAACCTCTCGGTGGCATCCCTGTCGGGAACCATCAGTGCAGCATCATTTCTCACCAGTGACTCCGCATTATGTGTCTGATGATCCTCCGCCACATTGGGGGAAGGCACTAAAATCACCGCCTTTTGCAGGAGAGAGAACTCTGAGATGGAACCTGCACCGGCACGTGAGATCACCAGATCAGAAACGGCATAGGCATAATCCATACGGGAGAGAAAATCGAACAGATGTATATTGCTCGGTATTTTACCCTCCTGTTGCAATTGCTGCATCTCTTTGTAGTAATAGGTTCCACATTGCCAGATTACCTGAAGGTCGTCACTCTCTGCCAATTTGTCAAATGCGGCCACGATACTTTCGTTGAGGGTTCGGGCACCAAGGCTTCCACCTACCATCAGGATGGTTTTTCTTGCCGGATCCAGTCTAAAAAAATTGTACCCCTCACTTCGCTTCTGATCCGTGATCATCAGATCTTGCCGACAGGGATTGCCGGTGAGTACTATCTTCTCCTTCGGAAAGAAACGCTCCATACCATCATAGGCAACACAAATCACATCCGCCCTCTTTGCCAGCATCTTGTTGGTGACACCGGCGTATGAGTTCTGCTCCTGTAGAAGTGTCGGCACTCCTGCCGCTGCAGCCGCTTTCAACAAGGGACCGCTGGCATATCCTCCCACTCCTACCGCTATATGTGGCCTGAATTCCTTCACAATCGTCTTCGCCAGACGCATGCTTTTAAGGAGTTTCCAGGCAACTGCAATATTTTTCAACATGTTTTTCCTGTCGAAGCCTGCTACCGGTAGCCCTTTTATTTTATAACCTGCTGCGGGAACCCGCTCCATCTCCATCCTTCCGAGGGCTCCCACAAAGAGTATCTCGGCATCCGGCCAACGATTTTTGATTGCGTTGGCAATGGATATGGCTGGGAAAATATGTCCACCTGTGCCACCACCGCTGACGATGACTTTGGGTGCATTCATACTTGCTTGATCTATATGCTGCATCTCATTCATGATTTCAATTTATGTTGTCACTCCGAGAAAGAATTTACAGGGCTTGATACACTTCAAAAGGAACCTCTTCAGGCTGCGGTGACGGGTTAAGAATCTCCTGCGGCAACTCATCGTCACCTGCTGTCTCCGTCTCCTCTAGATCCTGATCATGGACACTCTCTGGTGTCTCTTCTTTTTTCTTTTTACCAATTCCGAATCGGTCGGCACTCAACATCAGCCCGAAGTAGGCACAGGTAATCAGAGTAGAGGTGCCACCGCGACTGACCAGCGGAAGCGGCTGGCCTGTTACAGGTATCAGGTTGACCGCTACTGCCATGTTGATGAATGCCTGTATGGAGAGCATCATGGCGGAGCCCAGTACCAGGTACTTTGGAAAGAGCTTCTCCGTTTTACGGGCAATCATACCGGCACGGATCAGGATGATCACGTAGAGCATCAATACAAAGAGCCCTCCAATCAATCCCATCTCCTCAATGATGATTGCATAAATAAAATCTGAATAGGCTTGTGGGAGAAAGTCTCGTTCGGTGCTGTTACCGGGAAAAACGCCCAGCAGCCCCCCGTTCGAGATGGCGATCTTGGCATGTGCCACCTGGTAATTATCGTCGGTGATGGTGAAATACTCATCTTCCGAGAGTTCTTTGGCCGAACCAAAATGCTCGATGCGGTTCTGCCAGGTGCCGAGACGACTCAGCGGACCGGAATTGGTCCAACCATCAGGAATCACGTTGAGCAGCAGCACAAAGAGAAGAATGAGCGCCACTCCGGCGCCTGCAATTTTGAGAAGGCGTATCAATTTCACGTTGCCAATAAACATCAACAGATAACAGACGCCAAAGAGCAGCACTGCAGTTGAGAGGTTGTCCATAGCGATGATGCCCGTCACCACAAGCATCAGACCGATCATCCATTTGAAGAGCAAGGCATCATTGCTCCCATTCTGTTTGCTGAGAAGGAAGGCGATGGTACCCATCAACGAAATTTTCGCGAGCTCGGAGGGCTGAATGGTAAAGCCCATGAATGAAATCCAACGTTCGGCACCATTGACACTGGTACCAATAAAAGGGGTGAGGATCAGGAGTATGATGGCTCCCAACAAGACAAAAATGAGCAGTGAAAAAAAACGGTAGGGAATGTTATGCACCAACAGGATCACCCCCACTCCGGCAATCAGGAACATAGCATGCCGCAAAAGAGGTCCCCAGATGTTCTGCTGGCGATAGACGATGGTGCTTGTGGCACTGAAGATTTCCACCAGCGAAATCACACACAGGGCGATGAAAACCGACCAGATTACCTTATCTCCCTTGAATATCTTTCTTCCGAAATCTCCCCAGGAGAAACCCTGTTCACTGAGCTCCACATCAGGGTTAAGAAATGGATTGTTACTGTTCTCCATATTTTATAGCGTTCATCTTACAACATTCATAGTCTTCTGACACATTCCTTGAACTGGTCGCCACGATCCTCATAATTTCTGAAGAGATCAAAGCTGGCACAGCAGGGTGAGAGTAAAACGGCATCACCTTTTTGAGCCAGTTGGTAAGCAGTTTTCACAGCATCTTCCATGGATGAGGTATCACAAATTGTTTCTACTTTCCCATCGAAGAAGGTATGTAGCTTACTGTTGTCGGCACCTAAGAAGATCAGGGCACTCACTTTGCTACGCACCAGCTCTTCGATCTCCCGGTAGTCGTTTCCCTTATCGGTACCACCCAGAATCAATACTGTTTTTGTTCGCATGCTTTGAAGCGCATACCAACAGGAGTTCACATTGGTGGCTTTTGAGTCGTTGATATATTGAACACCGCGTACGGTTGCCACCTTTTCGAGGCGATGTGGCACCCCCTGGAAATCGGCAAGTGAGCTACGTAGCTGCTCATCGGAGATATCCATCAGCTTGGCAACGATACCCGAGGCAAGTGAGTTGTAGACATTGTGCATCCCCTCAAGGGCGAGTAATTCAAGCTCCATGTCAAATTGATGCTCTTTGGTGTTGATATACATTTTGTTGTTAGCCGTATAACCGACTGTTGCTGTTGTTTGCTTTTCCCCGAAAGGATAGCAGGTGGCTGCCGGTTGTAGTTTTTCTATCTCGCGAGTGATTACGGGATCGTCGATCCAGTAGATGAATGCATCCTCCATTTTTTGGTTGCGAATGATTCGCATCTTGGCATCTACATAGTACTGCAGGTTGTGGTCGTAACGGTCCAGGTGATCAGGGGTGATGTTGAGCAGCACTGCGATATCGGCTTTGAAGTCATACACGCCCTCCAGCTGGAAGCTACTCAACTCCAGCACATAGTAATCATAATTCTCTTCTGCCACCTGGCGGGCAAAGCTCTTGCCGATGTTGCCTGCCAATCCCACATGAAGTCCTGCCTTTTTGAGGATATGCCAGATCAGGCTGGTAGTGGTAGTCTTACCGTTACTGCCGGTGATGCAAATCATCTTGGCAGCGGTATATCTGCCTGCGAACTCAATCTCGGAGATCACCCTAATCTCCTTTTCAATCACTTTCTGCATCAATGGCGTAGTATCGGGGATTCCGGGGCTCTTGACAATCTCATCGGCTTGTAGCACCCGCTCCTCACTATGTCCGCCCTCCTCGAATGGAATATGGTGGTTGAGAAGCGTCTCACGATGATCGGCCCTGAGCATGCCATTGTCAGAGAGAAATACCTCCAATCCTTTCTGTTGCGCCAGGATGGCCGTTCCTACGCCGCTTTCGCCGCCTCCCAGAATCACCAGTCTATTCTTGCTCATCTAACACTCCTCTTTTACATGTTACAGATACCGTACATTATCTCATCTTCAGCGTGGCCAATGCCAGCACCGCCAGGATCATTCCCACCAGCCAGAAACGACTTACAATCTTGGGTTCAGCCAATGGCGCAAAGGGCCTTTGAAAGAAGGCATCAATACTCCCATCACCCGGTTTCTGGTAATGATGGTGCAGCGGTGTCATCTTGAAGATGCGTCGTCCGGCACCATATTTCTTTTTGGTATACTTGAAGTAGGTGACCTGTGCAATCACCGAGAGCGCCTCCACGAAGAAGACACCACACAAAATCGGCAGCAGAAGCTCCTTGTGAATCAGCACGGCAAAGACACCAATGATGCCACCCAGGGTGAGGCTGCCGGTATCACCCATGAATACCTGTGCCGGATAGGCGTTGTACCAGAGAAAACCGATGCATGCCCCCACAAAGGCTGAGGCAAATACCATAAGCTCGTCACTCCCAGGGATGTGCATGATGTTTAGGTAAGAAGCAAAATCGACACGACCCGATACATAGGCCAGGATACCCAGTGCCACGCCGATGATGGCTGAGGATCCGGAGGTTAGTCCATCGAGACCGTCAGTCAGGTTGGCACTGTTGGAGACGGCGGTGACAATCAGGATCACCATCAGAATGAAGACCACCCAGACTGCCTCATCGGCATAATCGCCCATCCAGCTTACCATCCAGCGATAATCGAAGTTGTTGTTCTTCATAAAGGGAATGGTGGTACTGGTGGTTTTCACATCTTCGGTCTGGTAGGTCACCTCTTCAATGACGTTGTTCACCCGTACTTCCATGTTTTCCCGTACCACTGCATCGGGACTGAAATAAAGCGTGAGACCCACAATCAGGCCAAGGCCTATCTGTGCCACAATCTTGAACTTACCCTTAAGTCCCTCCTTATCTTTCTTGAACACCTTGATATAATCGTCGGCAAAACCCAGCAAGCCCAGCCAGACGGTACTGACAATCATCAGGATGATGTAAATGTTCTCTAGCTTACCAAAGAGCAACGTGGATACCAGAATGGAGAGGATAATGATTACCCCGCCCATGGTGGGAGTTCCCCGTTTACTGTATTGACCTTCTAGGTCGAGGTTGCGGATTGTCTCGCCCACCTGTTTCTGCTGGAGTTTGTCGATGATTCGCTTACCCACAAAGATGCCTATGAGCAGCGAGAAGATGACAGCCATGGCCGAGCGGAACATCACATACTGGAACATACCCGCTCCGGGGAAGTTAAGTGTGTCGAGATAGTCAAAAAGATAGTAGAGCATAAGAATCTGATTATGTTGTTACGGATTGCGGTGTGAAGAGAATATCTTCTCTACCTCCTCCCTGTCGTCGAAGTGATGTTTCACTCCCTTAATCTCCTGGTAGTCCTCGTGACCCTTACCGGCGATTAGTACCACATCACCCTCCTGCGCCAGGGCACAGGCTGTCTTGATCGCTTCACGCCGTTCCACGATGGTGAGTGCGGCCTGCCGCTGATCATCTGTGAGCCCCTCAATCATGTCGCGCAGGATCTCTTCGGGCTCCTCGAAACGCGGGTTGTCAGAGGTGAGCAGCACCTTGTCACTCCGTTCAGCAGCCTCACGTGCCATGATGGGCCGTTTGGTACGATCGCGGTTGCCACCGCACCCTACTACCGTGATGATCTGCCCCCTACTCCCCAGCACCTCGTGAATGGCATTCAACACATTGTTCAGCGCATCAGGGGTATGGGCATAGTCGACAATGGCAGTGAATCCCTTTGGTGAGCGAAGTGTTTGAAAGCGGCCTGCAACAGGTTGCAAGAGGGTGAGCTCACGCAATACCTCATCTTCACTCAATCCCAAAAGCAGTGCGGCACCATGAACTGCCAGCAGGTTGTACACGTTGAAGACCCCCACAAACTGAACCACCAGTTCCCTGCCGTTGATCTCGATATCTGTTCCGTTAAAATGCTTCTCGAAAATGCGGGCCTTAAAATCGGCCATCCCTTTCAAAGAGTAGCTCTTCTTTTCGGCACGACTGTTTTGCAACATGACCAGGCCATTTTTGTCGTCCAGGTTGGTGAGTGCAAAAGCATCCTCCGGCAGGTTATCGAAGAAAAGCTTCTTCACGTTGCGATACTCCAACATGTTCTTGTGATAATCAAGATGATCCTGTGTAAGGTTGGTAAAGATGCCTCCGGCAAAGTGAAGGGCATCGATTCGTTTCTGGTGGATGGCATGCGAACTCACCTCCATGAAGGCATACTCACAACCAGCATCCACCATGCGTCGCAAAAAGGCATTCAGAGTAAGCGGATCGGGGGTTGTGTGAGTGGTGGGATACTTTTCACCATCCACATAGTTGGCTACCGTTGAGATGAGACCTGCTGCATACCCTCTGTTACGGAAGAGCTGCCAGAGAAGTGTGGCAATGGTAGTCTTGCCGTTGGTACCTGTTACTCCCACCAGTTTCAATTGCCGTGAGGGGTGACCATGCCAGGCAGCGGCAATATGTGCCAATGCAACTGAACTGTTCTCCACCTGCACATAGGTCACTCGTGAGAAATACTCCTCGATCATCGGTTTGTCGTATACAACCACCAGGGCTCCCTGTTCAATAGCCTTGCCAATGTAGGAATGACCGTCGGTACAGATTCCCTCAACCGCAATGAAGAGTGCTCCCGGCACCACTTGGCGTGAGTCGGAAGTGACAGTAGTGATCTCTGCCGCTTCGTTTCCGCGAAGGGAAACGATCTTGCATGATTCAATCAGTGTGGAGAGTTTCATATCTTATGTTTATTTTAATGTGAGTGCAATAGTCACCCCTTTCACCAACCTGCTTCCGGGAGTGATGGATTGTGACACCACCCTGCCTGCGCCACTGAGATGCACCCTTAAACCTGCCTCTTCGAGCAGATAGAGGGCATCACGGGCTCCCATTCCACGTACATCGGGTACCAGTGATCCGTTCAGTGACAAGGGTTGTGGCATATAAGCAATACTGTCCTTCTTCACCTTCACCCACTCAGCCGGCTCTTCCGTTTCACCGGCAGGTAACCCAAGGAGGGTAAGCAACTTGCGATTATGATCCCAGTTACCGTTCTTCAGCAACGGATCCTTCTGGAGCAATGAGTCCACGGGGCAATCATCGACGGTGAGCTGTACCTT
>Ga0123335_1005792_pt1 | contig 14833 bp, 9 predicted proteins | sample BiotimSIPDNA_2_FD_89707 | JGI IMG/M metagenome (GOLD analysis project Ga0123335, IMG submission 89707) | Anaerobic biogas reactor microbial communites from Washington, USA - Biogas_R2 time_0 SIP DNA | ecosystem: Engineered > Bioreactor > Anaerobic > Unclassified | place: Washington, USA... | reverse complement strand
TATTAGATAATAGAAAGTAGCTATTCTATTTTCAATAAACATATTTAAACTATTAGCTGAATTTTTCGGTTCTTTTATAATGGAGTTATTTATTACTTGACTTATTAATAGTTATCTCCTTTTGACTATAAATATTTACTGCATATACACCTATTATAACTGAATCCAAGTTCATAATGCAAGGTCAGTTTATAAAACGAATTGTATTTTTAATGCTTGCTATGCAATTTTAGGTAAATATAATTCATTCCTAATACTTATTATATATTTTAAAAACATATAAAAAGATGTCATGTTTCCGACATCTTATGCTATAAACTCTTTAGAGTTCAACTCCTATTGTTGGAGCCGTATTATCGCTTAAAGGAGCCATTTTTAAAGCCTATAAAACGATAACTACTATATGAATCCATCAAGGGTAAAATGGAGTACTTCTTATATACTTTATATGGAAAGTTGATACAACCAAAGGCACTTTCACAAAACTACTACAATTGATACTTCCAAAGGAAAACAAGGGAAAATCAAGTACTTTTAAGACACTTGTTTTCCTTTTTTAAGTTCATTGCCTGTTGAGTCGTTCAATGTTTACATAAACTAAATATTACTTATAATTTATTAACATTGCAACTTGCTGCAACTTAAATTTTATAAATTTATTATTAAAAACAACCTTTTAAACGACTTATTGGTATAAATTAAATGGTAAAATCATTGTTCTGCAACTTATTGCAACTTAAACTGTTTTCTTCTACGACACTTACTACGACATTTTGTACGACAATTGTTTCAAATGTCATAATAAAAAGTGTTGCTTTAACAATGGCAAACATGCTTTATTTTAAAATAACCCATTTACCATCTTTTGAACTCCCTTCATATTTGATATAACCCTCTTCTGTTAACTTTGATAAATCTCTTTCGATAGTTCTTTGGTTTAAGTTAAATATAGTAGATATATTTTTAGCTGTAATTGTTGGGTTTTCCTTGATTAACTCTATTATATTTCCTCGGCGTTGTTTCGGTGACAATTTTTGACCGACATTTTGACCGACACTTTCACCGACATTTTGACCGACATTTATTTCTTCATAATTTAAATTTTTTAAAACTGTAAAGAATGCTGACTCAGTTGATCTAAATTCAGGTATTAGGCCTTCGTTATATTTTTCTTCAGATTCATACGCTTCTACAATCTTCTTTAACCCTGAACCTCTTCTTTCCATTAAATTCATTCTAGCAAATAAATCAGCAATAACAGGGTTCCTTCTTACAGATGATATATTAAATATATCTCTATCTTGTATGAATGTTCCATCATACATCCCACCAGGAGATACAATTTCTATTCTATCATCATATATATCAATATGAACTTCACTACCGATAATAGTGTAATCTCTGTGCACTAAAGCATTTACTATTGCTTCTTGAACAGCTCTTTCTGGATAGTCTGGGTATTCAACTCTATATACTGGACCTTTCTTCCACATCTTTCTATTATTTCTTTTTACAAAGTCTAAAGAAGCTTTTAATAGGTAAAGTAAGTTACCTTCATATTCACTATCATCTAAGGCTTCCATTAAACCATGTGTTTTAGTAAGCCCGTTCCATCTTGTACAAAACACTCTTGATTGATAAACTTGATAACCATCAGCAAACAATGCCCCGGCGATAGTTAATACTCCATTTTCATTAACTAATCCAAAAGAATTTAAATCTTTTTCTTCGAAATTTGAGCCGCTTCTCTTATTATATTCAATTCTTAATTCTTTAAATGTTACATTATCAACATGTTTGTCAGATAATAGCGAATCATAAGTTTGTTTCTGACCTTTCAGTGTAAGGTTTAATAAATCTACACTCGTGGCTATAACACTTTGATTACCTACTCTTTTATAAGCAGTTCTAGAACCACTTTCAATAAAATAATAAGGTGTATTTCTACCTTGGAAAATTGATAATATTATAATAGTTCCTTCGCTAAATTCTTTTATCTCCATATCAAACTCAGGAATTGGATCAATTCTTGTTTTTATTGTTTCGCTAATAAATTCAGAATCGCCCTTAAAATCATCTAATCCTTTAATTTCATTATCTTCAGTTATTCCAAATAGGATCTTCCCACCGTTATTATTAGAAAATGCAGAAACACTTTTTAACCAAGATTTAACCTTGTTTCTTTCTATTTTCTCTTTTTTGTCATATAAATTAGTTTCTCCTAAGTAATCTTTTAAAGGCATAAACCTCTTCCTCTCTTGTTAGTTTTATCTATTTTAATTATACCATGTATTAGGTCGTTTTACTTTTCTTTATATGAGATATTTACTAACTATTAATTATTTGTTGCTAATTAATCAAATAGGTTTGGTGGACATAAGACGATGTCTCCTACCAATGATTTTAAACTATATTTCTTGAATATTTCATTTTTCTTTAATCTTTTAATTAATCCTTCTTAATTACAGATAACTAATCGGTTATTAAATCTTCTTGGATATACTTCGATTAAACCGCCTACAAGCGATTGTAATTCTTCAAGTGTGAACTTATCCCCTTTTGGTTTAACCGGTCTTATATTTCCATTTGTATCGAATACAACTGCATATTTAGGTGTCTTGTTGTTTAGGAACATTCTCATTGGAATTACGAATTTAGCATTACAGTTATTGCAACAATTTTTTACTTGGAATGGATATGGATTGTTGCCATGTCCACTGTATGTCATTCCACATAAAGGGCATTTATGTTGATTTGCTTTTTTCCTTCTTCTTTGTTCTTCAAACCGAATTATTGAATTCATATTTTACTCCAATCCATAATAATTAGTTGGATAATAATTATCTCTTATTTTGAACTCACAAGTATTAATTGTAAGTTCATTTAGTTGTTCTTTAACTTCATTAGAATTAATAGCTTCTTTTATAACATTTAATGAAGTAGACCAACCTAAATCAACTATTCTTCCATCATCAGAATATGCAACTAGAATATAGATTTTCTTCATAATTTCGAGTCTCCTTTTATAACTTTTTCTATCAACAAAACAATACCACAATTAAATAATAAATCCACTATTTTCTTTTATAAAAACATGAAAATTTTTAATCAAAAAAGTATGTATAAAAACTCCGATTATAAAAAATAATTAAAGTGTCGTTATTTCTCTTTGTTACGCCATTTCATAAGATAAAAATATAATTTTATAACCGGAGTACAGGGGGTGCGGTTATAAATTCATTTTTTGCATTAAAAAAGACCAGCATTTGCTGATCTAGTTTAAAGTTTTGGTTCACTTTGAAATTCACTTTTTCAAAAATTTTGCCCCACGTATTTTAGGGGTGGGGCGTTCGGTGTGGTGGCACTTCATTTTATTATGAGCCGGGGGGGAGTAAACAAAATTATTTTTATTTTTTTTAATTCTTATTCATCTAGTATAGGAATCCTATCTGAGACCATTTCATAGAAACGAGCACTTCTATATTTTCCTTCATGTTCAATTGGAATATATTTTGTTCTTTTATAAACGCCAATAAATCTGTATTGACTTTTTGTTCCTATTGAATCTTTAGATTTAGCAAAAACTACTCTTTCATCGTGTTCAGTATATTCTTCATCATATTCTTTATTAACAATCTTTGTTTCATATTCATTAAATTCAATTATATTACCATCTAGTGTTATTCTATTATTCCATTTACCAGCAGCTGCTATAAGTTTGTCATCTATTTCTATTGCAAGTTGAGGAAACCATATTCCTTTTTGTGAATAGAAACTATGGTCTTTTAATTTGCTCGGTTCTACATATCCTTTTTGATATCCTTTATAATTAGTTTTAAACAATATATTACAAGCTTCAGCTATAGTATCAAAACTTACATCATCATATATTGTTATCTCTTTCTTACCTCCTAAATATTTTTCTGGATCAATTATCCAAGGAGAAGGTTTTTTCTGTTTAATTAATTCTTTCAATTTTTCTACTGCTGCATTGATTTGTTCTTCAATTTCATCATATGTTTTACCAGCAACATCTATTCGTATTTCTTTATAGTCACTATTCTTATCTCTTTCTAATTTATGAAAGATATGCCAAATGGCATCTGTTCGTTTATAATCTTCTTCTTTTTGAAATATATGGTGTCTTTCATCTATCTCTATTCCAACTAATAGTTGTGGAAAAAATAGATCAATTAAATAACCTTCATTTTTTTCCTTATTAAATACATATTGTTGAGTTACTGGTTTAATATTATCGTTTGCAAGTCTATTCCATATTGCATTAATTACATAATTTTCATAGTCTTTTCTCTTTGTACGAGATAATGTTTTAATTAAATAATTTGCTTTTTTTGACACGCTATCACCTATTAATATTGTATCAAAAAGACCCTGTTTTCACAAGGTCTCAATTTTCCTCTAAAAGTATATATAAAGGTATCTAAACATACCCTATTTTACCCTTGATGGATTCATAAACCTGTGTTATTGAATCGATTAAATAATTAAAAATATATACTAATCTCCATTTATAAATATATAATCTTCAACAGTGATTTCATTAATAGAAACTTCATTATCAAAGTAATCCTTATGCTTTGTATATCTATCTGTAATGAAATGTAATTTCTTATTAGTTGAACCTAAAAGAATTCTTTTTTCATCAAGTTTTGATTCAATAAATGGTCCATCAATAATTAAATCTACTGATTCTATTAATTCATCATCTAACTCTTTAATGTTTTTGCCAGTAAACATAATTATACCTAACCCCATTTTTCTAATCTCTTGATTAAAAACATGAAGTTCTTTTTGTAAAGTTGGTTCTCCACCACTTAATGTAACACCTTCAATATCGTATTTTTCTTTAGCTTCTTTAACAATATTTAGTAACTCTTCTAAAGTAACTATATTTCTTGGTTCTAAAGATTGTAGGTCTACATTAGCACAGCCAGGACATTTAATATTGCACCCTTGAAACCATATACAAGTTCTTGTAAAAGGACCTTCGATTTTGGTTGCTAGTTTTATATAAGCTATGTTAAACTTAGGCAAACTCGAATGATAACTCATTCTTAATCACCTTGGCTATTATACGACTTCCTCTTAACATTCTTAAATCTTCTTTATTATCAAATAAAAACATTGCTAGTGGATCAAGTAATCTATCATTAATTGAGTTAAGAATATCTCTACCACCTTTCATAATGTCTACAGTCTTAAGTATATAGTCAATAACTTCCATTTCTTTTTCAAATTCAAGGTATAGATTATATTTTTCTTCAATTCCTTTAATAATTGGTTTTAATTTAGATTTAGCAATCTTATATTGGAATTCTCTATCCATTATGAAGTTAAATGGAACAATATTGTTATATCCAATACGACCAAGAAGTTCTGGTCTCTTTAATTCATTGTCAAAGTAGTTTTTAACTATTCTAATAAATTCTTTAGCAACTGTTTCTTTATCTGAGCTTGCTTGAACTTCATTAGCGCCCAAGTTAGATGTAAATACAATGATTGTATCGCTAAAGTATACTGTATCCCCCTTAGAATCAGTTAACCTTCCATCTTCTAATATTTGTAAGAATATATCAAGAATTCTTGGGTTAGGTTTAGCCGCTTTTTCAATTTCATCAAATAGAACAACACTAAATGGATGTTCTCTAATGGCATTGGTTAATTGTCCGCCTTCTTCATATCCAACATATCCAGGAGGTGCTCCAATTAACTTTTGATCACTATTTTCTTGAGCATATTCAGACATATCAAATCTGATACATGCTTGCTCATCACCAAATAAGAATTTAGCTAATGCTTTAGATAACTCTGTTTTACCTACCCCAGTAGGTCCAACAAAGAAAAATACTCCTTTTGGCATTGATCTAGATGAAGTCTTATGTAATCCAGTTAAACCCATATATGCCTTAACGACAGTCGTTTCGATTTTCTCAATAGCTTCTTCTTGACCAACAACTCTTTCTTGCAATTCTTTTTTAATATTCTTAACACGGTTATAATCAAGTTTTTCCCACGGATTATCTTTTTCACCATATTTAAACAAGTAGAACAGCTTATCAAATGTCATCTTTGATTCTTTTCTTGATAATTTAGAAAGTTGAATTATTTCTCTATTGGTGAAATCTTCTAACATATCGATATAATGAGCATTTGCTTTATCAAGAATTGATGATGTACCAGATGGTAATCTTAAATCAAAAGAATACTCGATTTTTTCTAACATCTTTTGTCTTTCTGGTCTATCTGGATTTTGAAGTTTAACTATTTCTACTTCAGGATTTCCTTGATAAAAAGAAATAGGGAAGCCTGATAACTTATTAAGAATAATTACAACAACACTTTCATTATAATTAGGAGATAAATAATCAATTGGTCTATCTTTTAATGCTTTTCCTAATAAAGTAATGTTTTGTCTTCCTTCTTCAGAAAGTTCGTTTACACCAAAAAGGTATTCTGACCAGTTAAGAATAAAAGCTACTTTATTGTTTTTGTTAATTACATTCTTATAAACAATATTAAAGATTTCAGCTGGTTGTTTAAATAACCCCTGAGTTTGTTGTGGTTCATCATCTTCTAGTTCATATGAATCACCAGAAACTTCGACATCATCAGTAACTGTTAACTTATCTATAGCTCCGGTTGCACCTTCTACTCTATCCCAGTAAACTATATCCTTGTAGTCCATATCTTTAAACATTTGTTCTAGATATTCTCGCAATGTAACGATATTATTTTTTTCATCTAAATATACATCGCCCACATTTCCATCAATGATAACACATTTCTTGATTCCAGCACTTCTTTTAATTTTATTAAAACTATTTAGTAAAGACATATTCTCCCCTCCTAATTTCTACCTTTTTTTGTATCAACATATTGATACTTCTTTGTTTGAATTTTATCTGGATTTTCACGAATAACTTCTTCGTGAAGAATTTCTATATCATAAATATTCTTTAAATCTTCCATAAATGGCTCAATGTCTTTTTTACAGGCTTGTCCTTCATAACCATCAAAATCATACATAAATTTGCCATTTAAATGTATTTCAAACTCGGCTTTTTGTCCTGAAGCTTTTAAGGCAACTAATTTAACAATATTACTTTCTCTATCGATTTTAAGATTGTTTTTAGTATCTATAACAAACCCTCTTCCTCTTAAGGTTTTAATAATAATTTTTAATGTTTCTTGTCTAACCTTTTCATCAGTTTTTGCTTGATATAGCGCCTTACTTGCTTCATCAATTGTCATATTGTTAGTAATAACTTCGCTAGAAATTCCTTTTGATTTTAATTCTTTTTTATATTCAGCAATAACTTCATCTTTTTTCTCTTCAATAATATTATTATATTGTTCTTTTGCTTCTTCCATTACTGACTCTAAAGTTAAATTAGATTTTTGACTATTCACATATTGATTATAGGCAAGTTCTCTTAAAGCCACATCTTCTATTTTATTAATCTCTTCTAGTGTCTTTTCATCTAAATTTAACACTCCATGAGCTTTATCATGAAGTCTTTCCATGGCTCTTGAACCCGACTCATATAGCTCTTGATTAATTAATCTTTCTAAAACAACAAACCTTTCGCCTGTTAATTCACTAACTTCTCGACTTAGATTGTCACCTTTTCGCCTTAGTTCATTCGCTAACAAGACTCTTCCGCTTTCTTCATATCCAGTATAAACACCATATTTTTTATACTCTTCGAGGTCTTTAACAAAATCATCTATTTTTGATTTTATCTCTTTTTGAGTTTTAATTAACTCTTTTTCATATCTTATGATTTTATCTGTTCTTAAGCGACTAGATGTTTCTTGAACCTTTTTTAATAAGTCTTCTACTTTACAAAGTGATTCGAGTGCGACTTCACATTGAGCTTGAATATTAATTGATAACCCTCTAAAATCAATAACTACTTGTCTACTCACTTTTCACCATCTCCTTTAACTTTGAAAATTAGTCTATTCCATCTTCTTAAATCTTCTGGAGTGAAATTAGTTGTACCTTCTCCAGAGTGAATATAAGCATTTCTATTTTTTCTAAATTCATGCAAATCATCTATTGCCGTTTGATCTAATGTTTTATTCTTTTCTATTTCAACCATCATATCATAAAGATTGCCATCTAGATTATAAGTGTTTTTTAAAACATATTCTAATAAGCCAGCTAAGTTAATAATTACAAAAGAGTAATCTCCTGAATTTATCTTCTTATCAATTAGGCTTTCTGTAATTTTTGTTGGATAAGCTACTGCATCTTTAAGTAAATTAAAGTGATCATTTAGTTGACCAAACAATTTCATGTAATTATCATAATCATTAAATAATTCCTTATTAGCAGATTTGAAAAACTCAATTTCCTTTCTTAAACCTACAGCTGTTTTATAAGTCTTAGTCAATTCTTCGCCATTTGTTTTATCTTCATCGAAAGTATAATTCTTATAGTCTTTTATTTTTGTAATTTCTTTCATTTTATAAATCAAATTATCAAAATTTAAGAGATTTGATAAATTCTTTTCGTTGGTTTCTCTAGTTTCTAACAATTGACTAACCGGATTACAATATATCAATATATTTTCCTTATTAAAGCCATTTTCTAATAAACCTTCATATATCTCAACTTTATCTTTTGGTTCTTTTATTATATCAAATATTCTCTTTAAAATATCATTTGATTTGAAATTTAAGAATTTAGGTATCGTACTAGTTATCTTTAAAAATGTTTCTAAAGAGTCTTCATCTATACTATCTAAATACTCATTGTAATTCTTTTCTAAAAGTTCCTTATATTTTTGAGAAATCTTGGCATTTAAGATTGCTTTTGTTCTTATTTCATTTAATAAATTAATATTATGTTGGTAATCATCTGTTAAATAACCTTCTAAAATTCTATAGGCATTGTCATAATCATTGGTTACATTTGTTACTTTAACTAATTCTAGAAATGCTTCTTCAGAATAAGACTCATGTGTCTTAAGATATGGAATTATTACTTCTTTCAATTCTTCATTTGTTAGTTTAATTTTTAAAACTAATGGTAATTTCACGGCTCCTAGGTTTTCGTTTTCAAACCAAAAATCGCCTAGTATAAAGGCATAATTATTATCTATTTGGTCAACCACTATAAACTCACAAGCATTATTATATTTATTAGTAATTTCACTGCTTTTGATTTGATAAGAAGAATTGTTGCTAATATAATTCCCGCTTGAAATAAACATTTTACTCTTCTGTCTTAAAATGTTACTGACATCACTTGGAGCTAAAATATCAACTATTTTTGCCTCAACAAAGTCTGAGATAGATAAATCCTTACTATAATTAGATTCAAATTTGAATTTATTTTTAAAAGCGATCGAATCATTAAAAATTTGATGTGTATAGTTTTCATCAAAAAATTTTTGAATTTTATCATTTTCAAATTTTACGGTTAACTTGTATCCATCAAGAATTATTGTACAGTCATATTTAGCAACCCAGTTAACCCAATCAATTTCAACTATTTCAGTAATGATTTCTTCTTTCTTAATTATTATGGATTCATTTCCGGAGTTACCTGTAGGGAACTTCTTTCCTTTATTAATATTTAAATAATCATCAATATTTCTATTTATTGTAAATTTGCTAACAAATTCATCTGATATTGCACTATTCATAAGTGGTCTAGGTTCTAAATCGGAATCTAAATATAATTCAAAGTCATTTAATGCGATATTATAAAATACAGGAACCTTTACTTCTTTTACTATACCTGTTGCTATTGATTCATTTAAGAAAAACTTTTTACCTTTAGGTGTAAATTTTAAATCTTTTAATTGGTATCGGTTAAAATAGGTTCTATCGAAATATGTACCATCTGTAGTCATAATCATTTCTTGATTAATTAGTTTTACAATTGTATCAGCAAATATAAAATGTAATGAATTAGGAATACCTAATCTATTTAATAAAACAGATAATTCTACATTTTTGTCTTGAGACTCATTTATCAAAACTAAAAACATATAAGAAACTCCATCCGGTTTTCTTACTTGCTCATAAGCTACATCATAACTTATTCTAAACAAAGGAAATTGAAACGATGTTTCTAAATAATATTTATCCATCTATTCTCGCCTTCCTTTCTTCAATTATATCGGTATCTTCGATTACTTTACCATATCTTTCTACAACAGATATAATGTCTTCATAAACTCTATAATTCTTTCTTTCCATACCCCTTCGGCCATGAACATCCGGTAAGTCAATAACACCTTTATTTTCGAGATATTTCCTATTACCAACTATAATTAATAGTTTTCTAGCTCTTGATAATGCAACATTAATTCTTTGGTAAGCCAAAATGAATCCGGGGTTAGACCACTCTGGATTTTCTGGATTTCTTACCATTGATAATATGATTATATCTCTTTCATCGCCTTGAAAATCATCAACAGTACTCACTATCATTTTTTCTTCATCAGTTTTAAAACCATCAGTTTTAACCTTTTGATTTTTAAGCTGTTGCCTAATTCTTCTAGCTTGATCCCCATATGTTGTAATAATTCCAATACTTAATTTTTCGTATGTTGAATTTTGTTTAAAGTATTTATTTAATCTATCAACTAAATTTACCACAACATTAATTTCTCCATTATTGTAAATAGAGGTTGAATCTGATTCTCTAGTTTCAGTTTGTTTACAATCAACAAAATAAATGTGTCTCTCTGGGAATATTACATTTCTGCCATTAGAAATCAATTTGATATTATGTTGTTTCATATTGTTTTGACCAGAATGCCCTAATTTTAACTCTTTATTATAGAAAACATTAAATACATTCATAATGTGTTCATGACTTCTATATTGTTGAACGAGCATAGTTTTATAACTATCTGGCATATTTTCAAACAAAGTTTTGAAGAAACATTTTTCATATAGTTCTGTAAACTTATCATTAATGTCTTTATTAATTATTTCTTCATTTAATCCTTTAAAATCATCTTCTCTTAATTTTGCAAATTCATACATTGGAGGTAATTGTCTATGGTCTCCCACTAAAATTACTATCTTACCGTATAAAATCGGAATTAAAAGGTCAACGAAACTTGACTTAGACACTTCATCAATGATAACTACATCAATTCCTACTGTTTTTAAATCAAATCTTCCTAGGTTATATTTACCTAAAGAATCAATATTATTACCTGTAAATCTATCATTACTAGTTGCTGTTAAACCAAAGACATTAGCATTTTCAAATAAGTCTTTAGTATATTCTATTCTATCTTGCTCAATAACTTCTTCGCTTGATAAATAATTAGAGATTTTCTCATAAATAGGAATTCTTTGCTTATTTTCTTTTTCTCTAGACTCAAAGTCATGTTCTAATTCATTCCATTTATTTTTAATTATTTCAAGTGCTTCATCTAAGTCATGATATGGTTGATATATTTCAAAATCATTAAAGAAATTATTAACTCTTCTTTGTAATTCTATAGTCTTATTTTGAATTTCTTTAACATCTTCTTGATCTTGAATTTCATATATTTTATTACTAATATCATTAACTTGTTTCTTCAAAACAGATATTTCTTCATCTAGTTTTGATATATCAGTTTCAAGTGTTAATTCTTCACTACCAATGCTATCAATATATTTAGTTTTAACTTCAATTATATTATTTTTAATTAAGACTAATTTATCTTCCACATCATTGATGTTCTCGACAATATAAGACAACTCAAATATTTTAGTTAGTTCAAAGTCTTGTTCTTTAGTTGTTGAAGCTTCTTTAATCTTTTTATTTACATCAATTAATTCCTTTTGAAGTCTATTAAATAATTCCTTTTTTTCAGGTAACACTTGCATATTTTCATCATGGCAGTCCATCATTTGAGTTCTAATCTCATTTTGTCTTACCTTTAAAATAGTTCGACTAGATTCTGGGTCAATAATCATTAACTCTCTTTTAACTACACTTAAGTCAATTGAATTAATCTCTTTTAATAGACTGTTAATATCAGCATTATTAAATATATCCTCACTCACTATTGATTCGATCTCTTTAATATATTCATTTACAAATCTTAAAACTAAATCAGCATTTTCTAGATTTATATTATCATTAATAATAGCTCTTTTAGTTCTTCTTAATTCATCCAACCTCATTCGTAATGAATCTTTTTCATCATTTATTTTATTAATGTTATCATTAAGCTTTTTAGATTCTAAATCATACTTAGCAATTTCTTTGTTGGCTTTATCTAAAACTTTTTGTGAACGATTAATACTCGTTCTCATAAGTTCTAATTCTTTATATTGTGTAGAAAAATCTTCTTTTAAATTTTTGAAGTTTTTATATCTTTCTACATGTTTTTTCATATTAGAACTAATATTTTTGTAAAAGTTGTCAACTAAAAACTCAGGATCGTATTCGTTGTCCTGATTTTTCTTACTATATGAAGGAATTAATCTTATAGGTACTATTTCAGCAACCTTAGGTAATCTTTCAAAAACATTATCAATTGCCTTATGTGTTTCTGAAGATATTAAAACTTTTCTACCTAATTTTGCATATTGAGCTACTATTTCAGTAATAACTTGTGTTTTACCAGTTCCAGGAGGACCCTGTAGTAAAAATATACTATTTGATGAAAGAGCCTTTTTAACGGCATCTTTTTGTTTATCATTAAGATTTTCTAAAAACCATGTCCAGTCTTTAAAATCTTTTATATTTATCTCTGGTAAAGTTTGAGGATTAAATAAGTAGGTTGAAAGATAGGGGTTTTTAACCTCTCCTGAATAAAAATTATCTAAAGCTCTTTTCTGCCTTTTTATTTTGGCATCCTCAGCTCTTTTATCATAAATAATATATTTACATTTAGAAATAGTTTCTAATTCTTTTCTACTAATATTATCATCAATACTTCCAAGTCTAAAATAAAGAGAAAATCTCTTTATAGTCTTATTTTCTATAGTATCATTAATATCTTTTTCTAACTTATCATTTAAATTAATTTGGGCATCTTGTTTTTCTTTTCTAATGTCATTTGCATAAAAAGATTTAAGTTCTCTTTCTTTATTTGTAGAAAATTGTTTTTCTTTTTGTAATGCTTCTTTTTCAAGTTTTTCTTTATAATTAATTAAAGTTTTTTTGTTTTTTTCTATATAAAAAGATTTTATATCTATCTTATTAAATTCATCGTTAATTTGTTCTTTTGTAACTTTTTCTAAATCTTCTTTTTTAATATCTTTATTTTGTTTTAGTTTTTTAGTAATAGTTTCTTTAATACTAGATTTAATCTTATCAATTTCTTTAAGTATTTCTTTATCCTTATTTTCTGAAACAACAAAATCTAGATTATTATCTAGCTCTTCCTTCTTAAATTTATATTCTTGATCGTTTTCTTTTTCTAAAGACTTTTTATATTTTTCTAATTCTTTCTTTAATTCTTTTTCAATCAACCTAGTATACTTGATATCGATATTATCAAATGCGTTATCAATATCTTTATTAAATTGAATTCTAAGGCTTTGTATTTCTTCAGTTGGTTCTATATCAAAAGAAACTACTCTAAAGCGTTCCCCAAGAGCATACCCTTGATTAAAAGCTCTTGAAAACTCCTTATTATCTTTCGGAACAAACTCTGATATAAAGACATTATCTCTAGCAAGAGAATGTATTTGCAGCTCTTCTTCACTAACCATTCTTCCTCTTTTTTCAACTCTTGCTGCTAGAAACTCTTTTCTATTTCTATCGATATTTAATCTTATTAAAGGAAACTCATCGGCATTTTCGATTTTTTCTGAAAGTAATACCATTTGAGTTTGAGTAAATGCTTTTGCTCCATCTAAAATATAATCATCATACAAAGATTGATTTCTTCTATATTGTTGCCTATTTATTGCATAAGCCATAACATATTCAGCCGAATCTAACTTAAAGTTTCTTTTAGCCTGTTCATCTAAATAGTATTCTCTAAAATAAAAATACTTTTCCCACTCTTCATATGTTTTTAAAACTTCTTCTGGATTATCTACTGTGAAACTTTCATTGATTAACATATCAACATTATTGGGTGTGAAAAAAGTATCATTATAATCAACATGCCTAATTGACCAGACATTTTTTTCAAACGATAAACATGCAGATTCTTGTATTACCATATCTCTAGGTGATGACATATTTATATCAATAAATTGGATTTCTCTAACTTGAAATTTTTTCAGGTTATCTCCTTCCCTAATATTACCAATCAAAATTATATTTTGGTTATCAGGTAACACACTAGCCATTTTAGGGGTATGTTCGGGTCTAATTACTACATTATTTAAATACCAAAATCCGTATTTGCCAGGTTCTTTTTCTCTTTTAAAATTAGGACATGCAATGTAATATTTTTTACTAAATCCAGAAGGAAAACATATTTCCATAAGTTCTTTAAGTGAAGACGATTGTCTTTCAAGCGGCATTCTCCTTTGTAGAAGTTTAAACTGCTCATTTAAAGACATATTGTTATTTTGTTCTTTGTCTAAATTTTTAGAAAATGAAATGAATAAATATGGCATGTAATTCTCCTTCCAAATCTTGGAAATTTGTTAATTTATTAAATATTTTATAATCGTTTTTACCCTTTTCAGTAGCTATTTTCTTTCCAAAAACATGGATTTTACCATCAGTAAAATAATGTTCTTTTCTTATTTGTTTTGAATTGATACCATTTTCTTGTACTTTATGTTCTTTGTAGTTATTATATCATTTATTGATTCATGAGTCTATATTGGATAGGTGAATAACCACCTAGTGTGAGTTTAATTCTCTCGTGATTAT
>Ga0123335_1005789_pt1 | contig 14837 bp, 17 predicted proteins | sample BiotimSIPDNA_2_FD_89707 | JGI IMG/M metagenome (GOLD analysis project Ga0123335, IMG submission 89707) | Anaerobic biogas reactor microbial communites from Washington, USA - Biogas_R2 time_0 SIP DNA | ecosystem: Engineered > Bioreactor > Anaerobic > Unclassified | place: Washington, USA... | reverse complement strand
CCAACTATGACCGTTGAATGTGTAGCCTTAGCCAAGGTTCAATTTACCCATTCTCAACATCGTTTGAAAATTTGGTTTCTCACCCGTTTATCACCCTGAAGCGTTTGCCGCAGTTTATGCATTCATAGTCGGCTATGGTAAAGTTGGGCGCGTCTATTTTTCGGTTGGGTTTAGCGACGTTTTTGCCGCATTTGGGGCATGAAGTCAATTGGTTTCGCCTTTTCTGCTTGGGAAGTCATGGCTGCTTGGGGTTTTTAGGGGTTGTAGATTTCGATTTTGTTGATTTTTGAGCACCATGGGATTTCGACGTCGTATTGGATGTCTTTTTCTATTTTTTGGTTTGGTGTTTGGGTGGATTCTTGGACTAGTTCTAGGATGATTATTGCTTTTTTAGGCATTTTTTTCCCTCTTTATCGATAAGTAGGTTGCCGGCTATATAAATTAGTGACCTAATTGGGAACAATAGAGCCAAAATGTGCTCAGAAAGCAACATTATAGTTTAGGTACACTATTAGGACACAAAGTGACCCACATGAAGATTGGCAGAGCCAAATTAGTCAATAGACCCACAATAACAAAAGGCAAAAAGTATAACAAATTCTTCATTTTCATAACATCGTACGTGGCGACAGACGAAGATTTTCCATTCAAAGAGGAAGACGACTTAGTAGTCCGCATAGTAGGCAAAAAATTAGTCATAGAAAAAGAAAAAGAAGCTACTTTTTAACGTAGACTGTGTTGGTTGGGAACGCTATCTTTATGCCTTCTTTCTCAAACGCTTGGGCTATTGCATAGTTAATCAGTTGTTGAACATCCAAGTAAACGGCGTAATTTGCTGATTTAACGTAGTATACGATTTCGAATCTAAAACAGTACTCGTCAAACTTGACAAAATGCACCCTATCCAACTCGGCTAAATCCACGCTTCGAATAATCTCTTTTATCATGTCAGGAATCATTTTTAGCTTTGAAAGCGGCGTATCAAAAGTTACTCCAACAGTGAATACAATACGCCTCTTCTCTAGCTTCCTAAAGTTACGTATACTGGAATTAGCAAGCTCCTTGTTAGAAATGACAAGCTCTTCACCCTGCAAAAGCTTAATCCTCGTCGACCTTATACCGATGTTTTTTACTGTACCACTGTAATCACCCACAACGATAAAGTCGTCAATCTCAAAGGGATGGTCAAAGTAAATTGAAAAAGCGCTAAAGAAATCGCTTAAAGTGTTTTGAAGGGCAAAAGCTATGGCGATGCCTCCGACACCAAAACCGACAAGGGTAGTTTCAAGAGCACCCTGAAGCTCAAGAGTATTCAAAATGATAATTGCTGCAATTACAAAACAAATTATGATTATGACTTTTTTTAAGATAAACAGTAAATGGTTGCTTTTACCTGCAAGCGGCGTTCTGCTAATAACCCACTCTGTGATTACAATCGCAATTCTAGAAGCAGCATATGCAGCTAGCAAAATTTGCGCTACCAAGAAAATTTTTGGCAACACATCGTATTGTTGAAGGAACGATAGAGGCGACAAAGCAAATTTTATGCCCAAAATCAATATCATCATTACAATAACAATTCTAACAGAGGCTAGTATGTTGTCGTCTAGGGTGGTTGCAGTTTTTTTTGTCCAGTTACAAAAAACCTTGCTGATAACTACGTATGTGCCCCAGCCTACCACACCGACAATCGCAAGTATCAGTAATGAAACTATGACTTCAGCGGTAGTAGAGCTGACGTTAAGCAGCTGCTGAAAGAGTTCTACAATGTTAACTATCACTGCTTTTCAATCCCGATTAGCCATTTCCCCTCTAAACAAGGCTTGTTAAGCGCAAATAGTAACTCATCAATAAAAAAGTTTAGCCAATAAAACAAAAAGAAAAGATGTTAATGGGCAACTGCTTACTTTGCAGCTGCCTTAGCAAGCTTCTTTAAAATAGCGTCCTTAGCGATAGTGTAGGCGATAGAGTAGTCAAATAGCCCCTGCGCCTCAGCAGTTGCACGCTTAATCATTTCCGTCTCAGTCTTAATCTTCAACTTGCCAATAGCCAACGCGCCAATGCCAAACACGCCTGCCTTAAGCTCCACGCCGTCATCATTGGGACCTAAACCTTCAACGCCAAGCGGTTTAATCGCGTTAATGTCTGCAACGATTTTGCATTTAGAGGCACTGTCTAAGTCTGCTTTAGAGAGAAGCTGGATTCCGCCTGCACCTGCAGAAAGCACAATCTCAGCGTCTTGGATGGCTGCGGCTGTCTGCTCGGGCTTTGTAACCTCGACAACTTTTACTCTCTGTGCGCCGACTTCAGCGTTGATTTTGTCTGCAACAGCTTGACCCTTAGCCATTGTTCGGCTGGTTATGGTTACGTTGGCTTTTTCAGCAGCGTAAATGCGTGCAGCTGTCTGACCCACTGGACCAGTGCCTGCCAAAACGGTAACGTTCTTGCCTTCAAGGCTGCCAAGACCCTTTTCCATTGAAGCCCCGAAGGTTTTTGCTACTGCGGCTGCGGCTGTGCTGTATCCTCCTCGTGGGTCAACAATGATGCTGTTTCCCCATGGAGCGGACTTCATGGCTTTCTGTGTGGCTTCAACAACTTTTTCAACCATCTCAAAGTTGCTGCCGTTAATGAACACTTTAGTATGCGCTGCACCGAGCGGTCCACGCGGGAAAAGCAGGTCAAAAACGATTTTGGGAGCGTCAACATCGTTAACGTTTTCATACTTAAATATCATGGAGTCTGGAAAAGCGTCAATCGCCACCAGCATGTCAAAGGGACTACAATACTTGTCAGTGTCAAGGAAAACAAAAACTGTTTTGAAACTTGGTTGCGCCAATTTTTTACACCTAACCTGTTTGGAATACGGTTTAACAATTTAAGAATTTCTTGGTTCCACTACTTTTTAATACCCCATTCCATGACGAAATCTAGTAGGAGGACTAAATTTTGACTGATGTTGTTCAAGAGGGCTTACGGAAAGTAGGCATAACAGTTTCTAAACCAGTTTTAGCTGTGATATGCATAATTTTTGGCATACTGCTGCTAATATTCCCAGACCTAGTCGGCTACATAATCGGCATCTTCCTGATAATACAAGGTATACTGCTGTTAACCGACTACTACGAATCCAACAGGCAACAATCATACCGCCAAAAAAGAATAAGCCGACCGCCACCCCCATCATCACCCGGATCATCATCCGATCAACCGCCAACTCCGCCGTCGTCACAAACCTGAAAACAGCCCAACAAACCCGTCTTTTTCTAATTGAGCGAAAAATACTCTACACCATAATTGTTTAATAAGATAGACTTCAGAGTAAACCCATTAAACGTTCAACAAGAAGGCACCATAAATTGTCTTTAAACGAGAATCTAGAGAAACTGTCAAACGCCTGCGGGGTAGTGGGCAGAGAAAACCAAGTACGCGAATTAATGATTAAACTCATGAAGCCCCACGCAGACGAGATAGCAACTGACAAACTCGAAAACGTTATTGCAATAAAACACGGCAAAGCTAAATCCCCAAAAATCATGATAGCCGCACACATGGATGAAGTCGGCTTAATGGTCAAAACAATCAACAAAGACGGCTTTTTACAATTTACGAAAATGGGCGGCATAGACGACCGCATACTGCTTGCACAAAAAGTAATGGTGCACACCAAGAAAGGCTCCTTTCCAGGCGTAATCGGCTCCAAACCACCCCATATCCAAAAAAAAGACGAACGCAAAAAAATCATAAATTTTGACGACCTCTTCATCGACATCGGCGCTGACGGCAAAGACGACGCCGTAAACAAGGGCGTTTCCATCGGCGACTCCATAAGCTTTGACGTAAAATACACAGCTTTAGGCAACGACATAGTTATGGGCAAAGCTTTCGACAACCGAGCGGGATGCGCGGCAATGGTTGAAACGCTAAAGCTTCTGGAAGAAACCGACTGGTCAGTTTGCGCTGTGGGCACGGTGCAGGAAGAAGTTGGGTTGCGTGGCGCCGCTGCAGCCGCGTTTGGGGTTGACCCTGACGTCGCCATCGCCTTGGACGTGACAGTTGCAGGAGATGTTCCCGGCGTTCGCGAGTTTGACACCAGCGTTAAGATGGGGAAGGGTCCAGCGTTAACCATTTCAGACTCAGGCTTAATTACGCATCCCAAAGTGTTACGGTGGCTACTAGACACGGCGGAAGAGCACATAATTCCCATTCAGCTTGAATCAGGCTTGCCCGGCAGCACTGACGCAGCACGCATCTCCATAACTCGGCAGGGCATTCCATGTGGCGCCGTTTCAATCCCTACACGGTATATTCATAGTCCCACTGGTGTGCTGAACCTGCGAGATGTAGAAAAAGCTGCTAAACTCGCCGCCGCCGCAGTCAAAACCATCTCAAAACACTTCTAACCGTCCTGACACTTTCTTTTCAAGTGTTGTGGTCTATATTTGTAAGGCGAAAGCGTAATTAGAAGTGACCCCTCACTAGTATTTTGTGAAGCTTTGAATGGTAAAAACTGAATGGTATGCGGGGCAATTCGAATTTTTGGAACACACTGCTGACGTGTACGTTCGAGCGCATGGCAAAAATTTAGAGGAAGCTTTCGAGAACTCGGCGTTAGCGATGTTTGAAACAATCACTAACACCCGCAAAGTTGCGCAGGCAGAAGAGGACACCTTAGAGGTGCAAGCTGAAGACCAATACGCGCTGCTGTACAGTTGGCTTGAAGCGTTGCTGGTTAAATCAGAAACCAAGGGCAAGCTTTACTCAAAATTTCAGATAACAAGCATAGAGGAAACCGCTGAAAACTTTAAGTTAACCGCTAAAGTTTGGGGAGAAAAATTTAATCCAAAAAAGCATCCGCAGAAGGTAGCTGTTAAAGCAGTTACCTACCATCGGATGGTGGTTATTCAGGAACCTGACCGCGTGCTGTTAGAGTTTATTTTGGACATTTAGGCGAATTTTAGTTCTTTTAGGTTTTCTATTATTTTGTCAGCAAGTTCGTCTGGCGGAGCGTCTAGAGATGTTGTTTTTGACAGTACAAAGGGCACTTTTTTGTCTTTGTAGAATTGCAGTAGTGGGGCGGTTTGGTTTTGGTAAACTTGCAGGCGGTTCTTTATGACTTCAGGGTTATCGTCTGACCGCAGATAAAGTGGTCCGCCGCATTTGTCGCAGACGCCTTCAACTTTAGGCTTAAGGAACCTGGTGTTGTAGACGGCGCCGCATTTTTTGCAGATTCGCCGTGAAGATAAACGCTCGATTATTATCCAGTCCGGCACATCCAAAAGTATGATAACATCAATCTTTACGATTGAATCAAGCGCTTTAGCTTGTTCAAGCGTGCGTGGGTAACCGTCAAAGAGGATGCCTTTTTCGCTTGGGATTTTGGCTATGTGCTGCTTTAGCACTTCAGTGACGATTTCGTCGGGAACCAAGGAGCCTTTTTCCATGTAGCTCTTAACTTTTCTGCTCAGTTCAGTGTCTTGTTTTGCTAATTCGCGGAAGATGTCGCCCATCGAGATGACTTCGATGTCGAGTTTGGCTTTGAGTCTTGAAGCGTATGTGCCTTTTCCTGCGCCTGGCGCGCCAAAGATGATTGCTTTCAACTTGCTTTGCCACCTGTTTAAATGCTTGTCATAGTTGGATTTGATAATTAAGTTTTGTCGTTACCTGTGCTCTTTTTGTGGTCTGCCTTGGCATCTGTGTGGTGTGGCAGCTTTTTTGCTTAGTTGTTGTGGGGAAAAGCGCCTTAGCACAACCACAACCTAAGCTTTGATTTGAACCATGTGTTTTGTTATCTGCTGGACTGGTGGTTTGCTGGCTGGTTGTGCAATGTGCCACAAGCAGTTTGGTTGGGCTGTTTTATTTTAGCGCTTTTTAGACCCTTACTGTCTAGCCCGCTTTTTCTCTCAGCATTTGTTTTAATCGGAAATGTTTATGCCTCAAGCTCCCTAATCATCACACCATTTGAGGCGCAATACTTGCACACCAAAGAAATCGGAAGCCACCTCTACCAAATTGACCACCAAACAGGCGGTTTAAACAACCTAATCTGTAGCTACGTCATCAAAGGCGCAAGAACCATTCTTGTCGAGTCAGGACCAACCAACTCCGTGCCCAATCTGCTCGCTGGCTTAAAAGAACTCAATGTGGACTTGGGCAGCGTCGAGTACGTGGCGGTTACGCATGTTCACCTTGACCACGGCGGAGGCGCAGGCACCCTGCTCAAGCACTTGCCCAACGCCAAAGTTATTGTTCACCCCCGAGGCGCTCCCCACCTGATTGACCCTGAACGGCTCTGGCCTTCGTCTCGGTCGGTTCTTGGGTTTGTGGCTGAAATCTTTGGCAAACCCGAACCCGTTCCCAAAGAGAGGATTATCACGTTAACTGAGGGCACGTTTGACCTAGACGAAGGCGGCAAATTAGCCGTCACTGAAACTGTTGGTCACGCCTCTCACAACCTGAGCTTTCACGAGTCCTTCAACAACGGCGTTTTCCCAGGCGATGCGGCAGGCACATACTTCCCAGAATTCGAAGTTGTCGCTCCTACTACGCCGCCGCCCTTCTATCTCCCAGCAGCCTTGGCTTCGCTGGACAAGCTAATCAGCTTAAAACCCTCCGTCCTGTATTACAGCCACTTTGGAAAAGCAGATAACGCTGTGCAGCGGCTTGAAGACTACAAAGCGCAACTTCAACTGTGGGCAAGAATCGCAGAAGAAGGGGTGCTAAGTAACCAGAGTCTCAAAGAAATTCGCAGCAGAATCCTCAAAGAAGACCCAGTAATGCGTGTACTTGCTGACTTCATTAAAGCTCACAAAATCTATTCAATAACTGTTCTGGAAAACTGTGTCGACGGCTTTGTCGAGTACGCCAAAAAAACCATTGCCAAACAGGGTTCGTAAACGTTTTATAGTCTCCTCTTCTTTTGTGTGTAGTCGGTGAAATTTTTGGGCGAAAGCGAAGGCAAACCAGCACCTGAGAATATCCCGCTGGAAAAAATTAACGATTACATGTGGCAGATTCCCAAGTACAAGCAGGCAATGCATGTTCCCGGCATGGTGTTTGCTAACGAAGATTTACTGGAGAAAATGAAGACAGACCGCACGCTGTGGCAATGCGCCAACGTCACGCAGCTACCCGGCATTTACAAGCATGCAGTAACGTTGCCTGACGGGCATGAAGGCTACGGTTTTCCCATCGGCGGAGTAGCCGCAACCGACTACACAGAAGGCGTAATCAGCCCCGGCGGCGTCGGCTACGACATAAACTGCGGCGTCAGGCTCCTCTCAACAAACCTTTCCGAGAAAGACGTGCGTCCACAACTGCCCCAGTTGGCAGAGAGCATTTTCAGAAACGTTCCCTCAGGACTTGGAAGCCGCCGTAAAGACTTCACAATAAGCAATAGCGACCTAGACCGCTTAACCACAGAAGGCGTCAACTGGCTAATCGAGCGCGGCTTAGGCTGGAAAGAAGACGCCGAGCACTGTGAGGAACGCGGATGCATGGCAAACGCGAACCCCGACATGGTTTCCAGTACTGCTAGAAGCCGCGGTTTGACTCAAATCGGCACTTTAGGCTCAGGAAACCACTTCCTTGAAATCCAGAAGGTAGACAAAATCTTCAATCCTCAAACCGCCAAAACCTTCGGTATCACGCATGAGGGGCAAGTTACCGTTATGATTCACTGTGGTTCACGAGGCTACGGACACCAAGTTTGCTCTGATTACCTGCGTGTTATGGAGCGTGCAGTCGAGAAATACCACATTAACGTGCCTGACCGCGAGCTAGCCTGCGCACCCGGCAACAGCGCTGAAGCACAAAATTATTACCAAGCCATGGCATGCGCCGTAAACTACGCTTTTGCAAACCGCCAAGCAATCATGCATTGGGTGCGCCAAAGCTTCCAGCAAGTTCTCAAGCAAGACCCAGAAAAAATCGGTTTAAAACTCGTCTACGACGTAGCCCACAACATCGCGAAAATCGAGAATCACCAAGTTGGCGACGGCGCAACCAAGAAGGTTTGGGTTCACCGCAAAGGCGCCACACGAGCCTTCCCCGCAGGGCACCCTGAGGTTCCAGCAGACTACCGAAGCGAAGGGCAACCAGTGCTTATCCCCGGCAGCATGGGCACCAGTTCGTGGGTGCTGTTGGGCGCTCAGAAGGCTATGGAGTTAACTTTTGGCTCCACAGCGCACGGTGCAGGACGTATGATGAGTCGTTCCGCGGCTAAACGCAAGTTTTGGGGCGGCGACATCAAGACAGCGCTTGAGAAACGCGGCATAGTTGTGCGTGCAGCCAGCGCTATGGTGTTGGCTGAGGAAGCTGACCCCGCTTACAAGAACGTTGACGTAGTTGCCGATGTTAGTGACCGTGTGGGTATAGCCACGAAGGTGGCTCGGCTTGTGCCTATCTCGGTTGTTAAAGGCTAAAGTTATCCCTTTCTTTTTTGGCTCCTTTTTTGTTTTGGGAAAAACCGTATATCCCACGTGCAATCATGCAGTTACCAACTAAGTAGCAAGCAATCAAACCGTAAAAAGCGTATGAAAGTAGGAAGATAAATTTTGGGCAAAAACGAGATAAGACTCCAGTATTCAGGCTTTATCATTTTCACAGCCCAAATCCTAAGCATAGTTTCTGGCTTGGCTTTTACGCTTCTGCTTACCCGTAGCATGAGCACCGACCAATACGGCATCTGGACAAACATCTTTGACTACACAGGCTACTTTCTGCTGTTTAGCGGCTTAGTCCCGTTTTGGGCAACACGCTTCGTCGCCAGAGGACAAGAGGGCACAATCAAAACGAGCACGCTGGCAAACCTGTCGCTGGGGTTGATTTCTGTAGTGATTTATTTTCCAGCAATAGCCCTTATTTCTCAAGCCATCGGCACCACAGTTTACCTGCCCATCTACCTCATCGCCGCCCTGTACATTTTGAACACGTATGTGGTTTTGAACCTTGAAGGCTGCCTACGCGCAGTTAAGCCTCAAGCGATTGGCTATGGCTTGCTAATTGAGGAGGTCGTTAAGGTTGCGTTGGCTTTTGGAATAATTGTTGGTTTGGGGCAGCTGTTTTTAGGCGCTATTCTTGCCTTAGTAATTTCTGAGTTCGTCCAAATAATATATTATAGTTGCCTTTTAAGAAGCGAGTTTAAGCAAAAAATCCGTTGGAGCTACCTTAAAGAATGGCTTAAAGGCTCAACCCTGCTCCTCTACAGCTCCGCAGGCGCACAACTGCTCGCTTTCGTGCTGATTTTGCTGTTTTTCTTCGGAGGCCCAGATACAAGAGCGTACTATCAGGCAGCATACACTTTTACCGCTATCATAATGTACTCAGCCTCCCTCGCATACGCTTTGTACCCAAAAATCCTCTCAAACAGCTGCCAAACCGAGCAGGTGGGCTCGTCTTTTCGCTCGGTCATGATGTTTGCCATACCTTTTGCCGCCATAATCATGGTTATGTCCATTTCGTTTTTGACAGTGCTTAACGTTGCTTTCGCTGTAGCTTGGCCCGTCTTGATTGCGTTAACCATTGACACCCTTGTAATTCTGGTTTCCCAGTTCTACTCAACCTGCCTCATGGGCGCTGAAGCCTTCGATGCACAAGGCAGAATTCCCCTCCGCCAGCTCTACAAAACAAAAATCTTCAAAGTGTTCTCGCTATCGTTTTTTCAAGCAGCCATCGCCCTGCCCTTGGTATACCTTGTTTTGACGCAGTTTCCCTCGGTTGGAGCGGTGGAATCCACGGTTTACGTGGTGGCAATCAACATTGGCGTGCACAGCTTTGCTTTTGCGGGGCTATACGCGTTTATGCATAAGTCGGCGAGGATTCCTGTGGATTGGCGGAGCTTGGCAAAGTATGTGGGTGCCGCGTTGGTTATGTCGTTGGCGCTTTACCTCTCGCCGTATCCCTCAACGCTCATGTTAACTATCGCTAAAGCTGCTTTGGGCATGGGCATTTACCTTGCCATATTGCTGGCTATCGATAAAAAATCCAGAGACCTGCTAAAACTAATCATACAAGAAATCAAACAAACCATCCAGCAATTTATGCCCAGAAAAGCATAAACCCCCTAATTTCAGGGAAAAACACCACAAATTGCAAGATTAGATTAATATCTCCTTTTCCACAAAATAATGATAAAGCAGTTTATTCTGGGTCGATGTCAACCTTGAAGGATGAATGTGGCATCTGCGGAAGAGTTATGCGTACAACATACATGAGGCAGTGTCAACGGTGCAAAAAACTGTTCTGCCGCGACTGCATGACCCCCGACGTTGCCACAGGAGACCCCAACGCCATGCTCTGCCTACACTGCGCAAGCCGCATAGTTTCTCCACGCACCGTCAACAAGTACGACGGCTTAAAAAACCACCTCAAGTTCCGCGGCTCATTCGTCAGCATGGTTAAACTCAAGTTTGCCAGAATCGACGGACTCATCGGCGCCAACCTGCCCATGACGGCTTACCGTGACGAGGCATGGTGGAGCAACACAGGCTCAACCGTTCATTGCAAGGCGTGGCTGGACGCGGGCTGGGAGGTTGAGCAGGTGAACCTCAAAGAAGGCTACGTCGTGTTCAAGAAGGTGCGGGATGTTTCCTTTAAAAAGTCCAGACGTAAAAAGCTGGAAATCACTCAGCCGTTCACGCCTGTCCCCGTACGACCGCTAAAGCGCAAGGAGCCCTCTAAAACCAAAGTCTCTCAGCTGTATGCGAGAATCAAAAATCTTGAACGTCAACGTGCAATGGGTAACAAGCCGATTCGCGGTTTAGGTTCAAGACCTAATTACGAGAAGAGGTTGTATAAGTCAAACAAAAAGCCACAATAACCCCGAACGCCTAAAGCTTAAGCGGTGCCCCCTGTGGTTGAGCTTGAGCTACCAGTTAACTACGCTATTGATGATGCTTACTCAAAACTGAAGGCGACCCTTGAAGAAAAAGGCTGCATAACAGTTTCTGAAACCCCGCCTGAACGCTTAATGGTTAAGCAGGGTTCACTTTGGGGTGTCATGCCTAAAAGCGCCAAAAAAACTTTAACCTGCAACCTAAAACCGCAAGGCACAGGAACACAGATAACCTGTGGTTCCAAGCTGAGCAGGGACTGGCTCTACCTAACAGTCATAGGCACAGCTTTGTCAGTGGTTGTTGTGGGTTTGTGTCTTTGGATTTCAACAGATTTGAGCACTTTTTTGCAGACCACGCGGTTTAGCACTTGGAGCTGGATAGCCTCAGTCGGCAGCCGCATTGATTACGCAACTGGAGATTCATTTGTAAACTTTACAAGGCTTCTAGCGTTTTTCTTATCTGCAATCATAGCCTTCGAAATTGTGGTCACTCTCTACACGCACTCAAGAATCGACAACTTTGCCAAGGAAGCTCTGCAGAACCTGAAAGCTTAGAGTTTCTTTCCGCACTGGTTACAGAATACAGCTTCAGGATTGTTGTCGTGTCCACAGTGACCGCAGAAACGGTTAACCCCATTGCTCCTACGCGCAGGTGCTTCCTCAGGCTCGGGAAATTTTGGCTTATGCAATACGACAACAATTAAGGGCAGAACAAACATTAAAACGGCAAGTGCTATGAAGGCTTTGTCTTCAAACAGGCTGCTTATAACGCTTGGCTCTTTGGTTGAGGGAATGGTTGCTGTAGGCGTCGCCGAGGGATTAGAAGGTGATTGTGTGGGAGAGACCGTTTGGTTCGGCGACTCAGTGGGTATTACATAGTGAATGTTTGGTTTAAACTGTTGGCTCTCATCAATCTCGTAAATATTAACTGAAGCACCTTGAAATTCAAGGGGCATGTCGCCGATTTTAAAGCCATCACCAGTGGTTTCACAGTAATAGTACGTTTGACCCTGATACGTCAAGTAGCTGCCTTTGAGGTCTTTGCCTAAAACCCCCACTGCATAATGGTTTGGCGGGTTAATGTAGACTGTGCCGTAATTCATAATCAACGTTAAAGACGCAAACAACACTGCGGTGTCTTCGCAGTCTCCGCCGCCGTCAACTAACGTTTCAATTGGAAACCGCGGGTACTCATCATAACTTGAGGTAACCGAGTCAGACGTGTAAGGCAAGCTCTGCACAAAAGCCAACATAAAAGAAACCTCGTTAAACGAGTCATACCCCATTTCACTCGCGGTCTGGTTAAGTTTTTCAGCTAAAGCTCTAAGGTAGAAATCGTTAGTCGTGGTCAAGAAACCGTAGCCCTCTAAGCCGTTCCTAACCCGCGAGAAAACAGGCACATCCTTGTAAGCAGCGTACAGGTTTTTTGGAATAGACAAATTCCACGTCCACTGTCTGCCGTCGTAATACCACTCAAACGTTTTATGAATATAGTCATCACTGCTTTGAGCAGCCACATCCTGCAGTGGACAAAGCGGCAAGAGCAGCAAAGCTGAAATCAACAGGGCAGTCAGAAAACTTGTTTTATGGTTAAGTGGACGCTTAATCATATTAGGATACTTCACCAATACATTGGCTTTAGAGTTTAAAATTATTTAGGTGCCCTCCCACCGAGCCAAGTAGCTAAACTGTAAGTGAAAAAAGCGCAGAGGCAGGTAAGCAGGAAAACTTTGGCTAAAGAAAACTCTTGCATTAAAGAAGCACCAAGCAAACCAGCAGGCAAAGCAAAAAGAGGCACGTAAATGAACGCTAAAAGCCCTTTGCGGTTCCCCACGCTTCCTGCTTTAAGCGCTCCCACTCCAAAAAAGGCGCCTGCAATTCTGCCAAACCCGCTTGTGCACGTTTTGCAGGCATAACAACTGCTGCATCCAAGCCGCCGAAGAACACCATAAACCATCAATGCGTTGAACAAAAGCAGCAGCAGACCAGCCCACTCATTGTAAAACCACGCGGCAAAGAAAGCTAAAAGTACCCATGCTAAAACCAGCAGGTTGCCTCCAATCAGCAAGCGTCGACTAAACTCAAGTTTGGCTTCACTCATGTCCATTGCCTTTTTCCGAAAATGTATACTTCTTGCTTATAGAGGATTTGTTTAAACCCTGCTTATTGGGCAATTCGACGGGTTGAGCAGAAACCGCTTCTGGCAAAGGCTAACGTTTGATTATGCCGTAGGTTTGTTTCTTCCAGATGTCTCGGAACTTGTTGTAGTAGTCGATGGGTTGAAACACTGGCGCATAAGTTAACTGCTGATTCACGCCGCACTTGCAAACTGCGAAAACCTCTTTTTTGCTAACGTTGGCTAGTATCTGCATTAGTTCTTTGCGGCATTTGGGGCAGTAGTATGGTCCGTTTACCATTTGTTTGGCGTCTTTGGTTAAGATTTTTATTCGGTTTGCGGGGACTTTGTGCATTTCTGGACTCATAACTCTCAAACCTGACTGTCATCATATGGATAGAAATCATGTTCAAGATATACTCTTCCCTCTAAAAAACAAAATATGACTAATATTTTTGCTAACCTTTAGCATGGAAGCGTCAATCAACATTTAGCCTGCAATAAACTTAAATTACGCTTAGAATATGACTTAGCGTGCGCGGTTGTCGTCTAGTCTGGTTTAGGACTTTAAGCTGCTGAGCAATCCTCTGCGGTGAGTAAGCCTTCCAAGCTAATGATCCCGGGTTCAAATCCCGGCGACCGCACCACATTTCGCTTCTCTGGTTTCTAAAGTCAGTTTTGAAATTTGTTCATTATTGATGCATAGTTTTTTGTATTTTAGTAATGAACACTTTTAGTCTTTAAGAGATATCGTTGTTAAGGCGTAAACTGAGTATCCATCAAATTATATTTGGAATAATGCATAATTTCGAGGTTTATCCTTTGTTTTTAATCAATATTGGGAAAAACATGGGCGTCTTCTTTTTGTACTCCTCGTATTCTTGCCCAAACTTTTCTTCTACCTCTTGCTCTTCCTGCCTTGCCAAGCGGTAATACAAAATAATCAGCAGAGGCCACATCAGCAACGTCGGAATAGTGGTGTATTGAATGTTCATGCCTAACGTGAGCATCAAAAAGCCAAGATACTGGGGATGGCGGATGTAGTGGTATATGCCGTCTTTAACCAGATGCTTGCCTTTGGCTTTATGGATTCTTCTCCAACCAAACACTATCAGCAACAACCCAATCAGCATCAAGGCGTTTGAAACTGGCAAAATAACCCAGTGAAAAAGAGCTATAAACACTTCCGCACCAATAATGCCGACGAGCAGGTATTCGAGCATGTACACTTTTTCGTAACCTAAAGCCCAACTAAACAAGTACATGGTCAACGGAACACCGTACATTTCAACGTACAAAGCAACAATGAAAGCCAAAGTGGCGCTTGCAGGCAACCTTGCGATTTTGCGGCGGAACTGAATAAACGCCAAAAAAACAGCGAAAAACACAATGTTGATGGTTAGGAACAGCCAGTCACCAAACCCGTAAACAGCCACGCTAATCCAGTACAAGAAAAGCGCAAAAACCACTGAAATAACAATGAACCAAACCACGTTCGAATACTTCTTGATTGTTTCCATCGCATTTAGGTCTCCACTTGGTCGTCTGCCTGTTTTCTTCTAAACAGTTTTTTCACGAAATAACCGATGAAGATTACAAAGACGAGGGTTACAGCGATAAATGCCATCACGGAAAACTCTAAGCCCGGGGACGGCGACGCTGGCTCTTGAGTCCACGGTTGTATCAAGGGGTAATTGTCTATGTTGTTTTGGGCTATGACGATTGGTGTGTCTCTGATGCCGTCGCTTCCAGTCACGTTTTGGTTTAGCCCGGACTTGTCATCGGCTCCAGTGTAGTTGCTCCAGTAGTTTCCGCCGCTTGGGTACCCATTATCCCAACTGTTACTGTTATCGCCATAAAGCCACGCTTGACGAGGGTTATTTATGAAGT
>Ga0123335_1005787_pt1 | contig 14844 bp, 10 predicted proteins | sample BiotimSIPDNA_2_FD_89707 | JGI IMG/M metagenome (GOLD analysis project Ga0123335, IMG submission 89707) | Anaerobic biogas reactor microbial communites from Washington, USA - Biogas_R2 time_0 SIP DNA | ecosystem: Engineered > Bioreactor > Anaerobic > Unclassified | place: Washington, USA... | reverse complement strand
GACTGAGTGAATATGGTTGTTTCAGGCCAGCCTTCAACATTGGATTAAAATCTACCGAAAACCTTATTTGACCTTTCATACTTTAAATTATATAATTCTATTTTACCCAACATTTTTCGACTTTCAGAAGAGATTACTGACGATTTTGAAACACATTCATGTGACTTGTGCCATAATTGAGCATAATGGTTTGGTTCTCGCAGCTCAGCGCAGTGCCACTATGAGTTTACCTTTAAAGTGGGAATTTCCAGGGGGGAAAATTGAACCAGGTGAAACAGCAGAAGGTTGCTTAAAACGTGAGTTGGCTGAAGAGTTAGACGCCGATGCAGATATCGGAATTAACCTTCCACAAAGTACACATACCTACCCCACTTTTACTATCACACTTTATCCATTCGTTTGTTCAATAAACTCCAGTAAGTTAGTATTGAAAGAGCACCATGCAATTAAATGGCTCTTACCAATAGAACTCGGTTTACTTGATTGGGCCGAAGCGGATTTACCTGTGCTTGAATCCTATTTAGGGTACCTAAGGGGATAATCTTTCATGGATAAACTTGAATATGGCTTGTATGAAGCGCTGCTTGATGAATATCTCCATGGTTTACTGGCACAACATCCTGAGTTAAAAACAGTTTTAGGAAAAATTGAAACCGAAGAACAACCATCGAAGTATGCATCATTTGTAGCAAAAGTTCTTGAACAGGCATTACGTGAAGAAACTGATCCGGAATTAAGATTAACATTATGCAATAAAATCCTGGAAAATATTTCAGGTGATAATAACAGAACTCATTTAAGAAAGCACCGGCTTGTTAGAGATGAAAGCTCAGTTTTACTTGAAATCACTCCACCGAATTACAATATCTCAGGTATCCCAAGGCCGCACACACCACTGGCAGAAAGCAGCCTATTCACCGGTTCACCACGTGAGCCACAACTTGCTCATGAGCTAATTCAAGAGATGCGTTCTGCTGATGAGGTCAACATTTTAGTCTCGTTTATAAAATGGTCGGGCCTAAGATTGTTGATTCCAGGGTTCGAGGATCTTTGCAGTCGCAATATTCCAGTACGTGTAATAACAACATCTTACATGGGGGCTTCAGACTCACCTGCAATTGAATGGTTAGCCGGGTTGCCTAATGTTCGTATTCGCATATCTTACGATACAGAGCGGACTCGTTTACATGCAAAAGCATACCACTTCAAGCGTAATACAGGGTACACAACCGCGTATATTGGGTCTGCAAACATGTCCCATTCCGCCATAACCAGCGGTTTAGAATGGAATCTGAAGGTAACAGCTTCAGACATGATGCATATCATTGAAAAGTTTTCAATAGAATTCGAAACATATTGGAACAGCCGTGAGTTTATTCCATTCAACAGAGATGATCCGACAATGTTTCGCGAAGCCATTAAAAGGGCTCGAAACAATCAAGGGAACAAGCCATATATATTCTTTGACTTACAGCCGCACCCATTTCAAGAACGCATTCTTGAAGCACTTGAACGGGAGCGAAGCGTTCATAACAGGTGGAAAAACCTCGTTATTGCTGCAACCGGTACAGGTAAGACAGTTGTTGCTGCATTTGATTTTAAACGTTTTTTTGAAAAGAAGAACAAACAAGCAAGGCTACTTTTTGTCGCACACCGGCAGCAAATTTTGCAACAAGCGCAAGCAACATTCCGCAACGTGCTTCGTGATAACAATTTCGGGGAATTATTGGTCGGAAATTTTCAAGCAACCAGACTTGAACACTTATTCTGTTCTGTTAATATGTTAGCAAACAGACGTCTGTGGGAACAGGTTGGTAAAAATTTCTACGATTACATAGTTATTGATGAAGTTCACCATGGTACGGCAGATAGCTACCGACCTATATTTGAGAATTTTTCACCCGAAATTCTTCTTGGACTAACTGCTACACCAGAGAGAATGGATGGTGGGAATGTCGCCGCAGACTTCGGGAACCGCTTCGCCGCTGAGATAAGATTGCCGGAAGCATTAGATGAAAAACTGCTCTGTCCATTTCACTACTTTGGTGTAGCGGATCCAATAGCAATAAACCAGGATAAGTTCTGGCGTAAGGGAAAGTATGATGCATCTGCGCTTGAAAATGTATATGTCATTGACACTACCTTAGCAGAAAAACGTATTAATACAATTATTAGTGCTCTTCACCATTATGAACCAGACATAGCCAATGTTAAAGGAATAGGGTTTTGTATCACCATAAAACATGCAGAATTCATGGCAGAAAAGTTCACGAAATCAGGAATTCCTGCTGGTGCTTTTGTTTCAGGGGTAGATAGCAATAGAAGCCAGGAACTGCTATCTAACCTTCAATGTGGACAGTTAAAGTTCCTGTTTACTGTTGATAGGCTGAGCGAGGGTATTGACATACCTGAAATAAACACAGTCCTGTTTCTTAGGCCAACTGACAGCCTCACCGTTTTTCTACAACAATTAGGGCGTGGGTTAAGACACTCACCAGGTAAAGAAGCGCTTACTGTTTTGGATTTTGTTGGTCAAGTTCACAGGAATTATCATATAGAGCTAAAATTCCGTTCTCTTTTACCACGATACCGTTTCTCAATGGAAAAAGAAGTCGACCTGGAGTTTCCACATCTGCCTGCAGGATGTTCGATCCAATTAGACCGGGTCTCACGGGAATACGTCTTAAAAAACATTCGTGATAGTGTTAGAAATTTAGCAACACAAATACCAGATAAGCTTAGTACGTTCAAGAATGAAACAGGCCAGGACCCAACTTTCGGGAACTTTATCGATTATTACGGCTTTGAACCAGAAGTTTTACTGGCTAAAGAGACATGGTCAGGGTGGAAAGCAAAAGCAAATCTCACTTCTGCTCCTAAAGGACCCGACATTCAGAGATTAAAAGCTGCGCTAATTCGGGCAACATTTATCAATGGTCCCATGGAAACGAAGCTCTTAAAAGATGTCCTTGACAACATTTTAAAAGGTGACATTAATAATGCGATCAAATTGTCCGGTAGCTATTTGGGGCTCTTTTACTACCGTTTGTGGGGTGACAAAGGTGAAAGTTTGGGATTCACATCTGTTGAGCACTCCTATCGGCAGCTTGCCAAAAATCCATCAATCATTTCCGATTTAATCGAGATAATTAACTGGTCAATAAATTCCAAACTATCCAGCGGTATAATTCCAGATTTATCATTCAATTTTTTATTTGAATTGCATTCCCAATACGGAATCAAGGAAATACAGGCTTGTGTCGGTCGTGCAAATATCAAAACTGCTGGCCAAACAGGGGTTGGTGTATTGCACTTTCCAGAATACAAAACTTATGCAATTCTAATTACATTTCAGAAAACCGAAAAAGAATTTTCACCAAGCACTATGTATGCAGATTATCCAATTAGTAGGCGACTACTACATTGGGAATCGCAATCGACAACATCACAACTATCAGAAACAGGCCAAAATTTTATCCATCATAAAAACCGTAGGTATACTATTCTTATTTTTGCCCGAAGCCAAAAAAAGATTAACAAAATAACAGCGCCGTTTGTTTATCTTGGCCCGGCAGACATTGTAAGTTATGAGAGCGAACGCCCCATCAAGATTATATGGGACCTTAAACATGAAATGCCGGTAGAAATGTTTGAGGATAACCGTAAAGGTTAACAGTTTAGAAGTCCCGTTTTGGAAGGAGAGCTCTGCAAAATTGAAGAACCCTGACTTCCTTAACTCCTTCTTTTTTTCCTTTCTCCTCACCTATCTTAATTCCTTCTTCTCTACCTTCTTCCATGACTTGTTCCTTGCCTTTTCTCGTAGCCTCAGCAGTAGCCTTCTCTACCCTCTCTTTAATGCGAGCTTCAAAAATCTCCCCAAGGAAACTGTCCCTTGGATCTTTCTCCATTTCTAAGATCTCCTTCATACGATCCTTGAGCTCTTTAAGCAAATTCTCTGGCGCCGTACCTGCCAGATAAGTTATTAATGATTTATAGCATTCGCTGGTCACGATATCTTCATTGAGCTCCTTGAATATTACGAGTATATCCCCGATTTTCTCTAAAAGATCCGGGCTGTGTGTTCCCTCTTCCTGATATTTCTTTCAGGATTTTTGGTTTGGCCGGAGGCCCTTTATTGGTGAGCTTACAGCCGTCGTTGTCACCCGATGGAATGCCGGCATTTGTGGCTTCGAAAAAGTCAAAACATGCCTGCCGGCGGCGGAAAAGACGCGTGACTTGTGACTATTTTCATACAACTTTCAATGTCTTTTTCTTAGAGGCTATAATAAAGTTTTAATCTACCACCAGTTCGCCCCTGCGGCCGCAAGGACGTCTGCAAATGTGATAACCATTCCTGCCTGCACAAATGGTGGACAACAAGGGGTGATAGCGCAAGACCGGCGTCTTCGACGGGCTGGAGCGAAAGAGGGGGCACCCTCTTCCAAAAAGTCCTTATTCTTACATAATTATTTCTTGGATTGGGGAACACCATTTTCCAGAAACTGCATATTTTTGTTGACGCCCTTCCTTACGGTCAGACCCCGGAACAGGAACAGGCCTTACTTATTTAATTCCGAAAGGCTACAACCAGTTTTAATCTACCACCAGTTCGCCAGTGCGGCCGCAAGGGCGTTTGAAAATGTGATGAGGATACCTGCCTCCACAACTGGCGGACAACAAGGGGTGATAGCGCAAGACCGGCGTCTTCGACGGGCTGGAGCGAAAGAGGGAACGCCCTCTTCCAAAAAGTCTTTATTCTTAAGAATTCCTTCGATTCAGTACCCCTCTGTTGAAACCCTCTCTTACGGTCAGGTCCCGGATTAGGAGCCGAAATACATCGGGGGCGCACTCTCTTCCAAAAATTCTTTCTTTCGCATCTCAACATTTTATTACAATATCAATTTTTTCTTTCGACGGGATGACTGAGAGTGATGTAGAATTAATCGACAGGGTGAAAAGAATGAAGGATCTTCAACTGATAAGGGAATTGCGGCGGTATTTTTCGTCATTTTTGTTCAAAAAAACTACCCAGATCATCTTGGAATACCTTAAATTATCTATGTACCTAACCTATTATAATAGAATTGGATACATTTGAATGGATGAACTGTCCGAGACGGTTTCACTGTCAGAAAGTGAAAATATACCGGTTGAATTGCCCGAGCCAGAGACAATTGCCTCAGGGGTTGTAAAATCGGTATTAGGCAAAAGCAGCGCATCGGTTGTTTATGAGATCTGGAACCCGCAGCTTGAGGTTTTCAGAGCGGTTAAGCTATGGCGTCTGGCACACTCAGAAAAGTCTCTGAAGCGTTTTGAACAAGAGATAAAGATAACCGCCAAGCTTAAACACCCCAATATCGTTGAGATCCATAGTGCCGGCAAATGGAGCGGCTTGCCGTACATGGAAACAGAAAAGGTCGAAGGCTCTGATCTTAAGACTATGATCAGCGCCAAAGGGGCTTTCCCTGAAGTTGTCGTATCTGCAATTGCTCTCTGTATCTGTCGGGCTCTCATTTATGCGCATAACCATCTCTACACCCTCGCAGAGACAACCTGCAGAGGTGTTGTGCACTGCGATATAAAGCCTGCAAATATCATGATCTCCCATTCCGGAGTCGTTAAGCTGTTGGACTTTGGAATCGCTCATCCATCAAACGATACCAACTCTGCAGACAGCGGTTCTGTAACAGGTTCTTTACAATACATGTCACCTGAACAGCTGGAATCAAAGCCCGTTGATTGCAGAAGTGATCTCTATTCCCTTGGCGTACTTCTTTATGAGATGTATTCCGGTAAAAAAGCCTTCCCGGCCCAAACCCGTGAAGAGCTGATTCAAAAACGAAAAGAAGACAAGTTCGAGCCTCTGGATTGTCTTGGCCTGAATGTTTCCCAGAGGACCATGGATGTTGTCGAAAAACTGATGCAGACGGATCCGGATAATCGTTTCCAGAGTGCGTTTGAACTCATGGAAGAGCTGCAGAAGATTTACTGGAAAGCCACCGATCTTCAACCCCAGGCAGTAATATCCGGTTTTCTGGGTGGTAATGAGCTGGAGCTTAAAAAAACCAGAAGCCTTAAGAGATTTTTTGTTCCCACATTGGCAGCTTCCTGTTTTCTGTTGATTGCTCTTTATCTGGTTCTCAGTTCAATTTATTCAAAGAATTCCTCAAAAAACAAGGAGCTCCAACAGACTTCGTTTTCATCGACTGTTGAGAGTAAACCTTTAGAGCAGAATCAGATCGACAGAATAAAAGAACCTGTCCCTCCCCCTGTTGCGCCCCCCCCTGCAGCTTCAAAGTCCGCTGCTGCTCCGGTAAAGGCTTCCCGCGTGAGAGCAAAACCGCGGAACAAAACAGAGAGCAAGCCGGTTCAGCGTGCCTCTAAAGTTCAAAAAACAGAGCCCGCCCCGGTGGTTGAAACTAAAGTTGAAGAACCGAAAACGGAAACAGCATTGACACCGGAATCGGTTCTGGAAAAAATCAGCGAACTGATAAAAAAAGGCGAGCTGACATCGGCGGAACTTATGATTGAGAAGAATCCGCTCAATGACGGCGAGTACCACCTTCTGAATGCAGAACTGATGTTAAGAAAGAATCAGTTAAAAAGTGCCAAAACAGAGGTGATGAAAGCACTTCGTGTACCGGCGAGCCGGATTTCTTCTTCTGAACTGAGGAACAGGTTTCTTTATCAAAAAGCCACTATTCTGACGGCATATTTTGACAAGTCTCCTCAGAATGAGTCTGGTCAGGAGGCCATGGAGGCCTGGTATGAAGTAAAATTCGCTTATCGTTCCGAGGTATCACATCCCTACTATTCCAAAGCTGATACGGAGATTCGCAGAATCAGTTCATCTATGCAACAGTAAGTTAACGGAGAGATGTTTCATGAGATTTGCAAGCAGGATAGCATGTACCGTTTTAACGTTGTTCAGTTTCATTTTCGCTCAGGATTTTGTTGAGTTAAGCGGTTCACTTCCTGAACATCTGACCTCAGAGAAACCCTACAGCGTAGTAGCTGATATCTATGTCTCACCGGGCTCAACTGTTACTATCGATGCCGGAGCAGTGTTCCTTTTTGAAAGCTTTACAGGAATGCATGTACAGGGGACCGTTTATGTCAAAGGTGAAGCAGAAAAACCGGTTGTATTTACTTCTAAAAACGATCGTCAGTGGAACCTGAACTCAGGTGTTGATGCCGCTCCTTTTGACTGGAACGGAATAGATATTTATGAGACTGCAATCGGGACCGATTTTACACAATGCGTAATACAGTACTCTGTTTACGGTTTACGTTCCCAGACAGAACACTTCAAAGTCAACAACCTGATTTTCAGTAACAACGGTAAGGCAAATGTCTCCATAAAAGGTGAAAAGAGAGAGGTCCTTCCAAATGAACCGTTCTCTTACGGGCAGAATACCGCTGCAACAGTGATTCCTGAACCTGATCTTCTGCCAGAGACTGTTACCGATACCTTGAAGAAGCCGGTAGATCTTATAAAAGAAAAACCCAGAAAGAGATCTTCTGCTGGAATTCAGATTTTGCGTTATACAGGCCTGGCTGCCGCACTGGGATCAGCTGCCGCAGCCGCGTGGTACTATGAGAACAGTTTTAAAATTTCCGATCAGAAACTTAAAGATCTGTCTGTACTTGATAATAAAGAAATGCTGATTTACACATCCAAGGACTGGGAAAGTGCAGAAAGAGAGAGGAATAAGAAGCTTGCACTGTGTATAAGTGGTGCCGGCGGTGCACTGATTGGTCTGGGGCTCTTCGTGTTAACATTTACATTTTAATTATTCCATATCAGGGTTGATAATCATGAAAAGAATGCATGGCTTACAGGTTTTAAATGTACTGGTGTTTCTGTTTGTCGCATGTACGAACCTCACCAACCCATTTCTGGACAAAGAAGGAGCCATGGGGAAAATTGTCAACAGCGGCCTGGGTTCCCGTGACACTGCGGGAATCTTCACCACATACTCTTTCATTGTGGATCTTTACCTGAGAGAGCATCTTGACAGCTTTAAGGTTCATATCGACAAGAACCGGCTCTGGGGTTCCTCTGATACAGTTGTGCCGCAGAGTGCATTTATTTCAAATTACAGATTCTCCTTTCCGGTTTCATTCTCCGACACAGGCCGGCAGAAAATCATGCTGATATCCTATCAAAATGATGGCACTACAGTAAAAGACAGCCATCATGTATACGTCAAATCCCCCTTATACCAGGCAGGAATCAGAGGCGGGATCGGGGATTCGATCCGTTTAAGTACAAAGCCTGTAAGTGATCAGGTAGTGTATGTCTGGGATTTCCGCAATGGAGTCATAATAAGGGAGTTTTCTCCCTCTGTGAAGATCGGAGTTACGGCATCCTTTACCAGTCCGATTGGTGAACTGTACGTGGAAGATCTGAAAAAGAAGCGCTCTCCCTCAGTACTGTTTCCTATAGTGAGCACCGGACGGGTAGTCGATACGACTGCACCACAGATAAGAAGCAAGCGCTGCAACGGGGAACCGGTCGAGAAATATTACACAAGCAGAACCGACACCATGCTCCTTGAGCTGGACATTGTAGATGCCAGCAAACTCAAAGTAACTGTAAACGGATCTTCTGTTACCAAGGATAGCGAGAAGTTGTTTTTCAGAACCAAAGTTTTTATCAGACATAGTAAAGACAGTACGGCAATAGTCATAAACGCAACCGACAGTGTGGGATATTCCACCAAAGACACTTTATTTGTAAAGCACAACCGGATACCGGTGTGGATCAACACCCCCTCTTATTCGGTTATTGCCCCGGGTGAAGAGAGCATATTTGACATTTCTGTTTCAGACCCGGATAACGACCCTCTTTCTGTCACCATGATCGTTACAGACAGCGCCGGGAATCTGAAGTTCAGCAATACTGGAAGCGGGCAAATTTCCTGGACTCCGAAGACGTCTGACATTGGTGTATACGATGCGACATTGAAAGCATCTGACGGGTTTGAGTCTATTGAGAAGAGCTTTGTAATTGTGGTCAAGGGAGTATTTGCAGTTCCTGTGAAGTTCCTTACAACTGAAGAAGATTTTCCGGATACTGTTTATATCGGGAAATCGATTGATGTGACCCTTGAGGAGATTCCTCTAACGGGCACAAAACCTTTTAAGTATGCAACATTCTTTCTGGACAGTGCGGACAAAATCATAAAGGTCACACCCGAAGGAACAGACAGCGTCGTGCGATGGACCGCCACAGCAGCCGATACAACAGTACGGAAACTGAAAGTAACTGTCAAAGACAGCTGCGGTCTTATGGATTCGATAGTTGCCGATATACATGTCATAAGAGAGATAGTCTCATTTCTGCGGTGGGTGGATAACAATTCACCTGAATTCAACGAAGGTGGTACTCAGGACGGCTCAATCGGGCTGGTCATGAAACCGCCATTGTCTTCTTCTGTATCTATTCCATTTACAATTTTATTTCCGGCAACCGATGATGCTGCAGATAGTTCTGATATAAGCTCACCGCTGAACGGAAATTTTGTATTCAATGCGGGTGATACAGTTTCGTTTTTATCCCCGGCGATAAACGATGATCCGATGCCGGAATTTTCAGAAAAATTCGAGGTTACCATTACCGAGCCTGATTCTATTAAATTCTTAACCGACCTGGACAAAGTATTCCATGGGGAAATCATAGACAACGACATCGTTTTCTTCTATTTCAATGAGACAGAGGCCGCAAGAGTGGAAAATGACACGGTTTATACTGTTGTTGCAAGATTGTCAAGACCACTTGAGAGACCTCTTGAGCTCAGTTGCATACTGGATGAAAGCACTACCGCGACTCCGGGAGAGGATTTTACTTTGAGCAATGACTTCGGCAGAGTGATTTTTCAACCCGGCGAAACAGAGGTTGAAATAAAAATTCATATTCAGCAGGATCTGATCCAGGAACAGGATGAAACTATAGTACTGAAGCTTGCTTCCGATGATTTTTTCGCGATTTCCAGAGACGGTCAGGATTTCATCTTTACTATCCATGACGACTCTGATGTGTCTTCGATTTATTCCTTTGCCATAGAAGATTCTTCCGGTTCTGAAAGCATCTCAGAGGTGAAAGTAAAGGTCAACCTTGACAAACCGCTGAATGCGGCAGTAGTGCTGCAGCTCTCTGTAACCGACAGCAACATGACGGCATCAGAATATTCAGTCTGCAACGGGTCTGACACACTGATTTTCGCGCCAGGTGTGACTGAACGTGAGATTACCATAAGCGTGGTTGACGATACGATACCGGAAGACGGGGGTTTTATCAGGATAGATCTGAGTTCCAGTTCCCAGCTTGTGAGAGCCGGTGACATAACGGGTTTTCGTTACACGGTTACTCCTAACGAAATACCGATCAGTTTCAATGGCAACTATGTGGGCGGCAATGAATGGCCAGCAACTTACAGAATTACTATCAGAGCCGAAGGGTATCTTGAATCGGATCTGACAGTGAATTATCGGGCCGCCGGCACTTCCACTGCAACTGAAGGAATTGATTATAGAATCAACAGCACCCATCATAGTGTGACAATACCATCGGGCAACAGTCGTTCCGCTGAAATGGAGGTAACAACTATCGATGATTGGCAGAATGAGGGAGCCGAAACCATCGATTTTGTTTTGACGGAAGTTTCGAACAAGAAGATAGCTTATATCAAAAGCAGCCAGTCAACCTGTACGATGAGAATCGATGATAACGGTAATGATACATGGCCGGGGAATTAGAATGAGGTGACTCAGGGGGAAAGGATCTGATCGGCAGACCGGACCTTTATTCCCGGTCTGCCGCAGAGCCACATTCCACTTTTTTTGGGGGGGGGTGGATAAACTACTGTCCACCTTCGCAAGCTTAGGCCGGAGAGGCAAAGCGAATATCCCGATAATCCTGCGATCCCAGCCGGGATGCTTATTTTTCTCTGACGAACCTCTCAATAAGCTCAATCAAAGGAATATTTCTGCTCCTTGAAAGAGTGTCAAGAGCATCGTACTCCAGCTTTGAAAATGAGTAACCTTTATGAGTGCAGACCTTTTCTTCAACTTTGCCGCCCAAAAATTCACACTCTCTGATCTCCCTTGCTGCCAGCACCCGCTCTACTCTCTGCACCCTTACCCCAAGTGTTCTTGTATGTATTATAATAAGGTCTGTCAGTTTCCGGTAATCAGCTTCAGAAGCCATCACCGAAAGGCGGTAAGCAGGTCTCCCCTTTTTCATGAAAACCGGCGTGAAAGAGACATCAAGCGCTCCCTGTTCAAAAAGCCTTCCGGAAACATGCCCCATAACCTCACCGGAAACATGGTCCATGTCAGTTTCCAGAAGATAAATCGTATCGCCGGCGCTATTACCTTCACAACCATTTGATTCATATAGAGTTACACGTAAATAGTTCGGATGATGCTCGAATATCTTTGTGCCGCATCCATGCCCGGTTTTCAGAATATTGCCGCGCTCCATAAAAGGTACCTGTTTTCCGAGTGTTGTAATAAGAGCGGCACCTGTTGGTGTAAGAAGCTCTGTCTCAATATCGAGAGTTTTAAGAGTCAGTCCCTGAATCAACTGCGAAGTAGCCGGAACAGGCACCGGCATCACCCCGTGGGCCGCTTTTATCGTGCCATGCCCGTCGGTGAGCGCAGAGTAGTATATCTCCCCTATGCCCAGGTAGTCAAGCCCAAGACAGACCCCAAGGATGTCAATTATAGTATCGACTGCCCCTATCTCATGGAAATGCACCTTTTCTTTGGGAATTCCATGTACCGAGGCCTCAGCCTCAGCCAGCCTGTCAAGAACCATCTCACATTTCCTATAAACACTCTCCCCGAAATTACCCGCCTTTATAATATCCAGAATCTGATGAAGATGGCGGTATTGAGTCGCATCCTCCAACTGCATATTAAGATGCGTGCATTGAATTCCATTGCGGGAGCTTTTTTCAGCGGTGATGTTTATTCTCTCGATTGGAAGAGAACCAAGGGCATTATTGAGCTTTTCGAGAGGATAACCCAGGTCAACCAGTGATGAAAGTATCATGTCACCGCTTGCACCGCAGAGAAGATCAATAAAGAGTTTTTTCATGTTTGTCCTGTAAAAATTTATTTTAAGTGTAAATGTTTAAAGTCACAAGTCGCAAGAAAAATCAGAACCGGGCTCCCTGCCGGTTGTCTCAAGGAATCAGGCAGGATACCAGTTAAGAAAGTAATATAATTTGAAAGTGGAAGACAGAGAGAGAAAACAGGCCCTGAAGTAAGATATGCAATTATCCGGAAGAGTTATAGAAGAGCAGAAAAATTATCTGATTGTTGACACACCAGAGGGTACTGTCAGGTCAACTATCAAAGGCATTTTGAAGAAAAATAAAACAAGGGTCTTTACCGGCGACCTTGTAGACCTTGAGATCATAAACAGAGACCCGCTGGAAGGGGTCATTTCAGCTATCCATGAGCGTTCAAGCCTGCTGAAGCGGCCCGCAGTTGCAAACCTTTCACAGGTGTTTTTCATATTCACTGTAAAATCACCACCTCTTGACCTGGAGTCCCTTGATCGATTCCTCTTTTCTGCCAGAGTATACGGTCTTGAAGCCATAATTGTATTCAACAAAATCGATCTTCTCAATTGTGATGATTCAAAAGAGCTGGAAAAGATCCGGGAGATATACCGGAAAATCGGTTACAGAACAGTGTGTACCTCTGCTGTTACCAACACGGGAATAGAAGAACTGATATCACTTTGCAAGGATAAAATATCTGCATTCTCAGGTCTCTCAGGTGCGGGCAAAAGCACTCTTTTATCAAAAATCATCCTTGATAAGAGCTTCCGTATCGGCGAGGTCTCTGGCAGTAACGGAAGAGGAACTCATACTACAACACACGTCTCTCTTCACCCCCTGAAAGAGGGCGGATATGTAGCCGACACCCCCGGCATTTCTTTTGTCAATGTCCCCACTGTTCCCGAGGAGGAAGTAACAGGTTATTTCCCGGAACTGGAATGCAGGATCGGCCAGTGCCGTTATAATAACTGCATCCATGGCGGAGAGCCAGGATGTATAGTTGACCAGTTGATAGCAGAAAATGAGATCGCAGGGTTCAGGAGGGATCATTACCTGAAGATCTATAATGAGATGAAGGCGATAAGGAAACGGTACAAATAAATCGGTATCGGGCCCGATATCCCTGCACGACCGGCTGGATTATTGAATTTCTTCCCTGTTGAAACGCCAGATAAGCAAAGCATAGCACAAGACACTGTAAATGGCGATATTGACCGCAGGATGAAGCGGGCCGGGAGATTTGAAACCGGTGTCCTGAATCAGTGATGTGGCGTAGTATTGAAGAGCTGTCAGTTTAGGCCAGAGTATTGCCCAGATAGACTCCCCAGCCTGTTCCGTTGAAGAGGACCCCATAACGGATCTGATCATCCGGGAGTTCGAAAGCACATGGAAAGAATCTATCACAAAACTTCCGGCAGCAATCCCAAGACCCAGAATCGCAGCAATGACATCGGACATAAAGAGCGTAAATAGTGAAACAGCGGCCACTGCAAAGAGGATATTGAGGGAAACGATCAGCGATGCCGGAAGAAACCAGACTATCTTTCCACCGGTGTTAAGCAGCATAATAAGATAGACTGTCAAATGAAGAATAAAGGTGAGTCCATAAGAGAGAAGGAAAATCCCTGCGGTTTTACCAAGCAGGTACTGGACCCTGCTCACCGGTTTTGAGAGAATCGCTGCAGCCATCCCGTTTTCCCGGTCGCGCCTGAACAGCCTCATCGAAAGGAGCACCGCGATAAGAACCCCGGCAGCGGAGATAGCATGAAAGGCAAAGATCGATGCGTGCCATCCTACTGTCAGTGAATCCACACGCTCACCATTTACAAACATATCACTGCTGAAACATCCGCGAAGCATAAAAACAAAGAGCACCGAGATCAGAGTAAGCACATAGAAGCTGCGATAATGCAGTTCATCGTTGATAGTGAAGAATGCGGTGTTGATGAAATTGTGCAGTTTTGAGTTTTTTCTCACAAGATCAATCCTTCTTTGAGGTCGAAAGCAGGTGATGGATTTGAATGTAAATATAATACTTCAAACCCGCCTCAATCACCTCAGAGTTTCTATTTAAACTCCTCAGTTTTCCAGAGTCGCTTTGCATAGGTAATTATACAGGAGAAAGAATATCTTAAGTGATGTAATAAGTTTCGTTCATCTAAACCCGCCGCACCAGGATGCTACCTTGAAACCTTTGAATGAACTTAGATAGTTTAATTACTTTGTTATCTATGCCTTACATCTCGTACACCCGATGACTTTCAGATTATGATAAAACCTTAAAGCGATTCAGCGCTCAACAGATTCCAGATTAAAGTAATTCCAATTTTGGGTTCTGAGCTCAATTGTGAAATTTGAACATTGATCCATTTTGCTCTTCAGGGTACCTCTAAATATTCAGTTTTCAAGGTATGCCGAGCGAGAATTCGCGCGCCAGGCGCCCGAAAGAGGCGAATTCCCTGTGATTCGCCGATTGATCGCAACGGAAGGGCGGTAGAGTATTTACCTTTTCTTAATCAACCCCTATCCACTCAAACAGATTAGATTTAGCCTTAAGACATTGTTTCTCTTTGTGTTGCGATTGGTTTTATAATGTCAAATTTAAAGATGTTTTGAAACTTACCCCTTAAATTAATGAGTCATCTCTGAGGTGAAAGAGTGACTTATCTTGTTAAAAGGCTTCCCTCGGGGGTCACTGAGTCATCTCTGAGGTGAAAGAGTGACTTAACTTGTTAAATGCTCCCTCGGGGGTCACTGAGTCACCTTT
>Ga0123335_1005782_pt1 | contig 14855 bp, 15 predicted proteins | sample BiotimSIPDNA_2_FD_89707 | JGI IMG/M metagenome (GOLD analysis project Ga0123335, IMG submission 89707) | Anaerobic biogas reactor microbial communites from Washington, USA - Biogas_R2 time_0 SIP DNA | ecosystem: Engineered > Bioreactor > Anaerobic > Unclassified | place: Washington, USA... | reverse complement strand
TGATATCCATGGCTCTTGCGAATTCTTTACGGTTGAAAGTCCCGCCGAGCCAGCAGCTCCCCAGGCCCAGGTGAGCCAAAAAAAGGATCACAGTTTCAAGTTCGTATCCGAGCGCTTCCAGTGAGAGGGGACCCGGCAAAACGCTTGCTCCGATAAATCGTTTTGCTCCTTTGATCACGCCGTATGTTCCGAGTTTCTCCCCCTGCCCTGTCACCTCTTTGTCTATGAAGCGGAAGTTGACTTTTTTGCCGAAAGGGTTATCCAGTGTCTCAATAAATGAACGTATCGAACTTAGTTTGATGTCCTCGATCCCGAGATCGCTGTAGCTCCTTACGCTGTAACGCCTTTTTACCGCTTCTTCAAGCGGAAAGTCAATAGTCATATTTACTATCCTTTCGGGTTTCACACCGGAATGATGCGAGAAAGCAGATCTCTCTTTTCGGTCTGACGCAGCCTTGGCAGAAAGCAGATAAACCGTGCCGGAACAAGATCCCGCCGAAAACGTGCCGCGTAATACAATTACGCAGATGCCTGCTTCCGTGCGGCACGTTCCGGCACCGGTCCTGCCTGACATGGAATATTTATGTTGTTATATGCGCTTTTCGATAAAGCTGAGAAAAGCGTCCGCCTGTTTTTTCAGGTAGGGATAGCTTGCCTTCAGCTCGAGGTTTCCTTTTTCGTCTGTTTGCTGCATGGCGTTGGGGATTGTGAGCCTCGGTGCATTCATAATATCCATATTTAAAAAGCTGATGAGTGTGACAAGGTGGTCCTGAGCCAAACCGGTCCCGGACATACCCGGAGAAATCCCGCTGACGGCGGCAGGTTTTCCGGCAAGCACCTGGGGCTCGGTCTCACTGATAGGCCGGGACAGCCAGTCGATGAGGTTTTTCAGCACACCGGGGAAGAAATGATTGTATTCAGGCGAGAAGAACCAGATCCCGTCCGAGGATTTTACGGCTTCGCGCACCCGTTTTACAGCTTCGGGTGCGGGATACTCGATATCCTGGTTCAGGAGAGGCACGTCACTGTAGTCGAGCAACTCGAAGTCAGCCCTGTCGCCTATTACTTCTTTTGCCGTATTTGCAAGCTGGCGGTTCAGCGAACCTTCCCTGAGAGAACCCACAATGGCCAATATCTTGATCTTTTTCATTTTTTAACCCCTTTCATACTGTTCTGTTTATCTGAAGGCGATCTTCTGTGCCGATTTACGATCTCCGGGCGTCCCCACACGGATCATTTCAGGCCCAGGCTGTCGATCCACGCTCTGATCTCGTCTTCACCGGCATTTGCCCGAAACCGTTTACCGTCTTTTAATACAGCTCCGGGGCAGGAGCCTTTTAGCTCCGCATTGGTATTACCCATACCGCTGCTTCCCGAAGTCGCGAAGGGTATCACGGTCTTGCCGCTGAGGTCATACTGCTCCAGAAAAGTGTTGATTATCGTGGGCGCCACATACCACCAGATCGGGAAGCCCACAAAGATCACGTCATATTGCGCCATATCCGCAACTTTGTTTGCGATGGGCGGCCTGAACGATTTGTCGTTCATTTCCACGCTGCTGCGGCTTTTTTTGTTCCTCCAATCCAGGTCAGCCGAGGTGTAGGGGCGTTCCGGCAGGATCTCGTGCAGATCACATCCCGGGACGGCCGCAATTTTCTCCGCGAGTTGTGCGGTTACTCCGCTTGCGCTGAAATACGCTACCAGGATTTTGCTCACTGTTATGACCTCCCTCTTTTTGGATTTTTTCCCGCTCATACTGTGCGACTATTATTTATTTCATTATAATGCGTTGCAGATTTAATCACAAGAATAACTGACTAAAGGGGGCGCTTTTGTGTACCGGGAGGTTCTTTCCTTATCCCCGAACAGTTCGGCGGGGGGATGATCATTCGAAATCGGTTAGTGTTTGTACCACACCGGACCGCAGATACGCGCCTGTATCGGATCCGTGCCGCGTCCGGGATACATATTGTTTCATTCTGAGCGATTATTTTCTCACGTTCGACATAAAGTGTATTGAAGTTATGTAATAAATAATATATACTGAAAATCAACCTTGTCATAAATTATGTACTGGAGGGAATGAATTGAGAAAAAGACGTACCGCCGTTGCTTTAGCAGTTGTTCTGATACTGGCACTTTTACTTGCGGGCTGCGGCAAAGGTAAGACCTCGCTGAAAATGGCGACAGGAGGAACGACCGGCACATACTATGCGTTCAGCGGCGCCGTTTCCCAGGTTCTTTCCGAGAAAGTGAAGAACCTCAGCTTTGACGTTCAGTCGACCGGCGCGTCCAAAGCAAATATCTATCTGATAGCCGACGGCGAAGCGGATATTGCGATTGTCCAGAACGACGTCATGTATTATGCGTCTAACGGGACAGACCTGTTCAACGGGGAAAAGGTCACCGGTTTCTCCGCGATGGCAGGCTGTTATGCCGAGGTAGTGCAGATCGTCAGCAAGAGCGGCATCACGTCAATTGAGGAACTCAGGGGCAAGAGGGTCTCTGTCGGCGACGTGGGCTCCGGCTGCGAGTTTAACGCCTGGCAGATCTTCGATACATACGGGATCACGAAAGACGATGTGGACGTGCACAATCTGAGCTTCGCGGATAGTGCCACAGCCCTTAAAGACGACAAGATCGACGCGTTTTTCTGCGTTGCCGGAGCTCCGACGACAGCGGTCGTGGAGCTTGCAACGTCTAACAGCATAAACCTTCTGGAAGTTGACGACGAACACGCGGCGATGCTCATGGAAAAATATCCTTTTTACACCCAGTATTCTGTGCCCGCTAATTCATATAAGGGCGTCACCGGGGACGTAAAGACAGTCGCGGTCGTCGCAACATATATCGTGTCGGATAAACTGGATGAAGATCTCGTATACGAGATGACAAAAGCGCTCTTCGAAAATGCCGCGGAAATTGCCGCTGCCCATCCCAAAGGCGGTGAACTGGATCCTGCCTACTCGCTGAGTTCCATATCCGTCAAACTGCACCCGGGTGCCGCAAAGTACTACAAGGAGATCGGCCTGAACTGATTTTTGTGGGAACACGAAAACTGTGGGTAAAGGCCACAGCGGCAATTGCCGTACTTGTGGCCTTTACCGTCTTTTATTTTTGTTTTACAGACAAATGCCTCCTGCTCAGGGACGGCGAAACCGGCAGACTTCTTGCCGCTTTTCCGATCGAGAGCGGCGGTGAGTTTTCGGTCACGTTCATACATTCCGTCAACAAAACGCCGGTTACCGACGTTTATCGTGTTAGCGGACGGGATATCTATGTCGTCAGAACGGTATATTACGGTTTCGGAGCGGGAGTTCAAACTGAGATAGAGGACGGACAGACTCTCAGTTACGGTGACGACGGTTCAATGATCGTCACGGGCATAGATAAGAGGATGGACAAGCTCTCGTATATTGTGGGCACTGTGTCTGATCATGTTCTGGAGATTGGCCTGAACTCCGTAAGTTTGCGTGATCTTTGCGGTCAAAACACAACGGTACGCTTTTCCGTCGGGCGTAAATAAGGTGTGCGGTAGAGTAATCGCAGATTGAGGAAGGCAAACTATATTATTATATAATATATAAACCGGAAAGGAAGGTGACCTGATGTCTGATTCCGAGCACAAATCTTTAATGAGCGACGCCGAGCATATCGATATCGATGCAGTCATGGCCGAGTACGACAGGGAATCAAATACCAGGCATTATAAGGGCGTGCCAAAGACGATCGTCAGATATTTCCTGGCGGTGTTTTCGCTGTTTCTGTTCTATATGAATCTCATCAGCGTCTGGCCCGAGCAGATCAGGCGAGCTTCTTTCGTAGGGCTGATCATTTTTGCCGCGTTCATGCTCTATCCTGCGCGAAAAAAAGCGGCAAAAAAAGTAAATTATGTCCCCTGGTATGATATTCTGCTGGGTGTTATAGGCTGCGCGTGCTTTTTCTACTTTGTGTTTAACTTCAGTTCGCTGGCTGTAAAAGCAACGCGCATTTCGACGACTGACGTGATTATCGGCATCGTGGGCGTCCTGATCATCGCCGAGGTATGCCGCCGTGTTGTCGGCTTCCCGATCCTTGTGGTGGCAGGCGCGTTTATCATTTATGCATTCTCGGCGGGGTATTCGGTGACCCGCATCACATATACACTTTTTTATACACTGGACGGAGTATTGGGTACGCCGATCGGCGTATGCTCCACATTTATTGTGCTCTTTATTATTCTGGGATCGTTTCTTGAGAAGACAAATATCGGCACTTTCTTCATTGACCTTGCCAACTCGATAGCCGGGAAGGCCTCCGGCGGTCCGGCAAAGGTGGCGGTCATTGCCAGTGTTATGGAGGGCATGTATTCCGGAAGTTCGGTGGCCAACACTGTGGGCTCGGGCAGCGTGACGATCCCGATCATGAAGAAGACCGGATACGATAAAGACTTCGCCGGCGCCGTAGAGGCGGCAGCTTCGACAGGCGGACAAATCATGCCGCCGATCATGGGAGCCGCTGCATTTCTGATGGCCGAAATGACCGAGCTGCCGTACGCGGTTATCGCGGTGGCAGCTATATTTCCTGCGATCTTGTATTTCTCCGGCATCTTTCTGATGGTCCATTTCGAAGCGAAGAAGCTCGGCTTAAAGGGACTTCCGAAGGAAAGCATTCCGAATTTTTTCAAGCTGTTTTTCAGAAGGGGATACCTTCTGATCCCCATCGCGGTACTCGTCGGCACGATGTCATACGGCTTTACCGCCTCCCGTGCCGCGTGCCTGGCGATCCTGTCTGCCATTGTCGTCAGCATGTTCTCAAAAGATACGCGTTTGACTCCGAGTACGTTTGTCGATGCTCTTGAAAACGGGGCAAAAAACACGATAGGCGTGGCAGCGGCCTGCGCTATAGCGGGTATAATTGTCGGTATAGTGGCGCTATCCGGCATCGGCCTAAAGCTGGCCGACGGGTTGCTGACTCTTTCCGGGGGCATTGATATTATTGCACTGATCCTGACGATGATCGCCTGTATAATACTGGGCATGGGTGTTCCCACGACAGCAAACTACGTCATCATGTCGACGATCACCGCGCCGATAATCCTTAAACTTATCCCAGGTACGCCGGTTCTGGCGGCGCATATGTTCGTGTTCTATTTCGGCATCGTGGCCGATATCACTCCGCCTGTTGCCCTGGCCGCATATGCCGGAGCCGCAATCTCAGGAGGAAACCCGATAAAGACAGGCGTCATCGCCACACGGCTGGCAATCGCGGCATTCATCATACCGTATTTGTTTGTCCTTAACCCGTCGATGCTTCTCATAAACTCGCATATACTGGACGTTGTGCAGATCGTCGTCACCTCGCTCATCGGTATGTTTGCCATTTCCGGCGGTATAGAAGGCTTCATGAAAAAGCCGATGCCCTGGTGGCAGCGGATCCTGTCCGTCGCAGCGGGACTGGCGCTCATAGACCCGGGTCTTGCAACAGACCTGTGCGGCATTGTCGTGATCGCGTTCATAATCGTTCTCCAGTACTTTGTTCGCGAAAAGAAAACAGCGCTCCCGGACGGGCCGGCTTGAATGCAAACAAGGTGTTTAAGGAGGAACAAGAGAGGATCGGGCGGGGAAGAAAGTTGATAATTACCGCTGCGCGTTATTGATCTTGACGGATAACATGTCAATATATAGCAAGAGGTCTGAAGTGTTTTCTTCAGGCCTCTTTTGTGCTGCGCTCCGCACCCTTTTTGATTGCCTCATTGAGCCTGCAGGTTATACTGCCAAGAAGATCGATCCAACTCTGCGATAGCCGAGTTTTTCATAGTATGGATCGACGTCGCTCATGACATAGACCGGTTGGCAGGGAAAGTCTCTGCGCACCTGATCCATAAGTGCGGCGCCGATACTCATCCCGCGATGAGTTCTTCTTACAAGCAGGTCATAGACATATACGCCGAAACCGTCGTCTTCCCGGCAGCGTATATAGCCGCAGGCGTGTTCACCGTCGAACGCGACATACGCTATGCTCGAGCCGAGAGCTTTTCGGTACTTTTCACGTCCCTTTGCACCGTAATACTCCCTCCAGTCATCCCCCTCGTCAGCCAGCATATCGAAAAGCAGCGATTCGATGGTCGTGTCGTATTTTTTTATTACCATTATTACCCTCCCTGACAGCCTTTCCGTTTTACGTGAACAGCCTGAGCACTGTTTTGGTACTCCCGAACAGGTGAGAGGCAGCGGATATCATCTCGCTTAAGACCTCCGGAGATTATCGCGGCGGGTCTGGCATTTATATCCGGCTGCTGTTCAGCTCGAAGATCAGGTGAGGCATATCCACCCCGCGGTATTTTTTTATATACGCCCCGGTTTCGACCATACCGATTCTCTTTGCGACAGCTATCGAGGCCTTATTGGTCGGTCTTATGTCGCATACAACTTTTGAAGCGTTCAGAGTGCTGAAAGCATAGTCCGCAAATGCCCTCGCTCCTTCGGTAGCATAGCCGTTGCCGTAATATTCACTCATCAGGATATATCCGATCGCCCATACTTCTTCGCCGTCGATCTCTTCTTTAAGAAGCCCGATCTGCCCCACGACCTCCCGCGACAGAACATTTATAGCCAGCAGATAGTCTGTTCCGTTGCGGAGATAACCTTCTTGTCGCCTCGCTATCCAATCCCTTACGTCGTCGTCCGTAAAATAGTGCTCCCACACTTTCCGAACGCCCTCGTCCCGCATGATTTTGGCGACTGTATCAAAGTCGCTCTCCTCGATTCTCCTGAATTCCAGGCGCGCCGATCTTAACATGAACATAGCAAAGGAAGACCTCGATTTTATTCTTTCATCCCTTCGGGGATGTGTTTGTATAAATACATCTATTGTATTACGGAATGGCTGCTTATGTAGAATTCTTCCTGGCTTGGCTGGTATTTCTTCTCCATTTTGGTCAGGCTGTCATCGTACCGCTCCGCTTCGTTTTCGTCTATCTTCATAACCGGGCTGTCATAATAAACCCATTTTCTACCGTCCAAAACGTCGGGCCTGAGCTCCTTTACAAGCATCGCGGCAGGGAATATCCCGTTTTCAAGGCAGACGTTGTATCTCCTGCAGCTCTTAAAGCCGAGGCTCACATAGTTTTTTGGGTTTCCGAATATTACGATTGTGTCATACCCGAGCGCTGTGGCCCGGTCAAAGGAGTACTGTATGAGCATCTTCCCGTAGCCCATTCTCTGATATTCAGGAGCAATACAGACCGGGCCGAAGGTAAGAATACCTTTTTCTTCTCCGGATTCATCTACGAGCCTTGATTTTGTGTACATGATATTTCCGATTACTTTGTTGTCCAGCTCGATCACAAGATCCAGCTCCGGCAAAAAATCCGGGTGGGATCGCATTATATGCACAAGATAGTGCTCGCTGCACCCCGGGACATACAGATTATAGAATGCTCTCCGGGTGATCTCTTCCACAATACCGTGATCTGTTTCCCGCTCGTTTCTGATCTTTACTTTTCCGGTCATATATACCTCCCGAAGAATGCCTGCTCAAAACCGTTATTCAAACAATACAGCTAAAGCAGATCGGATCTTAATATTGAATACTGCAGACAATCGCATATTTCCCCTGCGAACATTGAGCCGCCTCTGATCCTTCCTTCATAGGTCATTCCGCACTTTTGCATGACCCTTCCGCTTGCCGGGTTAAGCGGGTTATGATACGAAAATACTCTGTTAAAACCAATATCAAAGAAATACCTGATCAGAGCAGCGCACGCCTCCGTAGCTATCCCTCTGTTCCAGAACGATCTGCTCAGGCAATATCCGATACAGATGCTCTTGATATCCTCGTTGATTTCGTTGCCGCATACCAAACCGACAAGTTCGTTATCAAAGACGACGGCCCACATATACCAGTCCGGTTTTGAGTAACTGGCGACATACTCAGATATCATCCGGCGTGTTTCCCCGATGCTTTTGTGCGGGGGCTGCCAAAACCTTGAGTCGTATGAACTTGTCCATTTTTCATATGCTTCCCGGCAGTCATCCATAGTAAATCTGCGCAAGATCAGTCTGTTCGTTGTAATCGGCAGGGTACCTTTATGTTTCAGCATATCTCCTCCGTTGCGGCGCATTTAAGACAGCGGAAATGATACATCATTTTGATCTGCTGGTAACGCATTGATCTCCGGACGTATGGCGCACTGCTGTTCACAGCATAGCCGGTTTTCTCCGAAGGCCTAGTACGAGCCCGTTCTTTTCGGCATAGCTTCGAAAAAGAGCGGCAACGTACTCCGCCTTTTCTTTCAATGTATGGGGTCCGTTTGCGGCAGCCTGTTCCATGATAGTTCGCAGCTGCTCAAGCGGTATAAGGTTGACAGCGGCACAGAAGAACGTTTTTCTGCGGCCGTCGTTGTAGTCGGACAGAAGTGTATGCAGGATATTTGCCTTTTCGGTCTGTTCGTCACTATACGCCTCTATGCCGATCTCCTGCGCCCTTTTTATATCTTTCAACTGCCGCTGATGGGTAACAAAAGAATCATACTCCTCTGCGCCGTCATATTTCGGGCAGGGAAATTCGGAACAGAGAAAGCAATATTCGACGCATCCATGCTGCAGGCTGCATTTTGCTATTGCGCAGGACTGATTTCCGGGTCCCCCTCCGCATCCGGGGCAGTGCCCTCCCAAACGCATAGTACATAAGCCGCAGTTTAACCCGCAGAGTGAGAAAAGAAGATTCTTTCGCATAAAGCCTTTCATAGTAAATACTCCCGGCAGATAATCTCGGTGAGGGAATGCGTTAGGTCCGGAACAGAGCGGTCTCAAACTGTTTCTTCGATTTCTTGTCCAGGATATCTCCTGAGAGGGCGCTAAGAATAAAATTCTCGATTTCTTCGGATCTGTATCCTCCGCGAACAATTATCAGTACGTTCAGGATATCCTGCAGTATGAGTTTGCGCATGGTTTCTTTGACAGCCGTGAGGTCAAAAGTTATCAATGCGGAGGAGATCTTTTCATTCAACCCCGGTTTTGCCGAAGCGATGCTGCCCAGTGCCTGAATACATTGGCGTATAGTAACGGGCTTCTCATCGTAAAGGAGCTCCAGATATTCGTCGATAGTGTCCTCCATTCGGTTCTCGTCATCCCAGTTTGCGTTCTCGCCGATCAGCATGAGGCCGATGCTTCTCTGGTAGGAATTGTCGCTTCGCAATTTGTTCCGAAAAATATCCCAGTACGGATAGACGTCGGCGGAGGATAAAGATCTGTATTTCAGCAGGAGAAAGGCCTGATATCTGATGCTGTCGTCTTTCAGCGCGAGCCATTCGACAAGCTGAGGGATATCCTCCTTTTGCAGCGCGCTCGCCGCAGCCGGCAGATCGCTTTTGGAAACGGACATTATACTCTCTGTCGATATCATCTTATCACTCCATTCTGAAATTTGAGCACCCGGCCGAGAAGCGTTCAAGCCGCAGCAGGGGCGTCGGTTATACAGAAGTATAGCCGCCGTCCGCGTTCATGTTCTGCCCCGCTTTATTGGGAGGCTTCATCGCCGGCCGGGAAAACGGAGGCCGGATCGGGTTCTCCGTCACGACCGAATCGACAAAGGCTTTCTTAAATGCGCAAGTGTTATTCGGTGAAAGAACCGATCTCAATGAGATTGCCTTCAGGGTCGGTGATATAACACGTTCGCTGTCCCCAGGGCTCGGTAGTGGGCGGCATTATGGGTGTAGCTCCCCTCGATACGACGTCTTCAAAAGTCCGGTCAACAGCCGCATAGTTTTCGACGCTTAAGGCGATCTCATAGTGGCCGTTGATACCGTCCGCGTATCCGTACGCTCTGCCTGTTAATTTTTCAAAGTCTGCCCGGCGATAGAGCAGGAACAAAGTTCCGTCCTTTACAAGATAAACGTTCGAGGTGTTTTCGTCTTCCCGGATCTCGAAGTTCAGAACGTCCCTGTAAAAGCGGATCATCGCCGCCATGTCTGTAACAAAGATCCCGAATCCGTCCAGTTTCATACTTCAGACTCCTATGTAAATTCGATCCTCACCGGGCGGCGGCCCGGTGTCAGGCAGCATATCCCGGTCAGCAGAAAAATGCTTATCGGCAGTCCGGAACAAAAATATGCGGGAGCGGTATCTGCTTTCTCTAAAGCGGATTATCCTGACCTTGATGTTTGTCGTCGGTTGCCCCGTCGTCTTTTTTCTTTTCGCTGCTCTCGTATGGGGCAAAGCAGCCGACCGCGGCTAAAAACAGTCCCAAACCGCCCGTGATATATACAAGAGTTGTATTTCCCGCAACAGCGAGCATAATGCCAAATAGGATCAGGATCGCACCGAACACAACGATTCTGTTTTCGAACCTTTTCATATTTTTCTCCTTCGCAGCCTTCAGATCAGCCGCCGCAGTTATATCTCCGATATCAGTATAGCACATTGCATCAGGCTTTTCGTATTGGGTGACGGATCACCGTTTTTAGTTTTTCAGGCGCCGTCCTGCGAGGGTCGGAAATGTAGATCTCGTGATGGCGTCGGCTGCCCGATATATCTGGATCATAACCGTTTTCGATGATAAAAGCTTCAAGCGCCGCGATCGTTGCGGGCTCATTGTCATACGGGCCTATGTGCATGACCTGGGCGCACAACCCTTCGGTAATTGTCTCGAGCCTGGCTTTGGACAAGTCCAGGTTCGGTTTTTTCTTCGCAAGGGCTGTTTTTGCTGTTTCGAAAACTTCCGCGGTGACAAAGTCGGGCTGCCGGACCATCATTGTCCAAATGAATCTGCTCTTGTCAGTTATCGCCGCTCCGCCGCCTCGGAATTCGCCGTCAACGCTCCAGAAGCCTTCAAGAGGCGGCACGATATATTGAAGGATGTCCTTGCTGCTCATTTTTATGGTGTAGGAAAGACCGTACAAAAGCTCGACCGCTTCAGAGTATTCCGCGGCCGTATTGGGATCGCCTTTACCGTCAACGGCGATAAACGTCATCCGGGGCACGTTGATCACAGACGGCGTCGTGCCGGGCAGATATAGTTCCTTGTCTGTTTTCCTGTAATCAAGCGGCATTGTTCGACCTCACTTTATCCGGCATTAATTAATCGAATACTGGCAGCTGCATCATCTCTGTATAAGTTTAACCACATAATATCCCTCTTCAAGGATAAGCTCAAGAGAAACTTCATATGACTCCGAAAGGCTGTGTTCTTTTTGCCGGCGCCGGAAAGATACCGGGAAAACACAAGCAGGTGTCTTGTGAATGTCGTGCACGGCAGGAGAATACATGTCAACGGACAAGGCTCCCGGCAGAACAGAGCGCTGAGTGCCTTTCAAGATAACAGTATATGATCGTTCCCCCCGGTTCCGGCTAATACGCCGAAACTCTGAGGGGAGCATGGTTATATTACCCGTATGTCGTTAAGGTCGCTGTATACCGGATTTACTGTATTTCCGAAAGCAGTTTTCTGAGTAAACTTTTAAATCTGTCGAGAAGCGGCTCTATTTTGTCTGCCTTTTCTTCCTCAAGCGCTTTCTGTAACGACACGGCTGTGCCGTGAAGTTCTTTAGCCCCGATGCTTCCGGAGCTGCTCTTTACCTTATGCACGATCTGAGCCGCTTCAGCGTATTTTTTCTCACGGACTGCAGCTTCAAGCCTGTCCGGAGTATCTTTATTCTCTTTGTAATATTCGTTCAATACCTGATGATACAGTTCTTCGTTGCCGCCCATATTCCTCAGGCCCAGCTGCCGGTCAAGCACCGATACCCCGGCAGCGGCGTCGGGTTCGTTTTCAAGGATGATTTCTTTGATGGTTTGAATAAAGCGGTCCGGATCAAAGGGCTTGCTTATGTAATGATATATACCGCTTCGCTCGCATTTGTCCCGAACGCCTAAGATGACGTCCGCTGTCATCGCTACGATAGGGACTTCAGATGATATGTCCCGGATCTTTTCCGCTGCTTCATAACCGTTCATGACGGGCATATGCAGATCCATCAATATCAGATCGATGCTGTCCCCATACTCTTTATACAGATCAACAGCTTCCTTTCCGTCATTGGCGATTATCGAGTTCACCCCAACTTGCTCCAGAAGAGATCCGGCTATCAGCTGATTCGTTTTATTGTCCTCTGCCAGCAGGACGAGATACGGTTTCTCGAGTTTTGTCGGGGCTGATTCTCTTTTTGATGTCTGTGCGCCGGAGACCGCCTTCAGTTTGAAGATATCCAGAATCCCGTTGAGTAGTATTGACGGTATGATCGGTTTCCCGATGCCCATATCGATCCCATATTCATTTAGTCTGTCAAACAGGTCTTCTCTCATCATCGGCAAAAGCATAATAAGCTTTGGGGTCCTGACGATCCTGTCGTTGTCGCGAAGTGCCTCGACAAATTTGAAACCGCCGTCGGCCGGAGTATCGTAGTCGATTATAAACAAGTCGAACGGTCTGGCGAATTTTCCGTTCGCGGCCTCGAGCATGCTTATGGCACTGGATTCAGAACTGGTAAGCTCACATTGCATTCCGAAACTGCTCAGGTAGCTTTCGATCAGGTTAATATTTGCGCCTGACTTTTCCAGAATAAGAGTTCTGATGTCTTTGAAGTGTTTGCCTGACAAAGCTTTTACGTAGACGGCTTCCTTCTCTTTATCGACTTTCAGCGGCAGGTTGATGATAAATGTCGAGCCTTCCCCGGGTGTGCTGAATACCTTTATTTCGCCGCCCATCATATCCACAAGGTTCTTGACAATAGAGAGTCCCAAGCCGGAGCCCCCGAAACGGCGGGTGATGCTGCTGTCGCCCTGCTCATATGGATTAAAGAGCTTGTTGACCTGTTCTTCAGTCATTCCGATCCCGGTATCCTTAACCGTAAATGAGATATGATATTTGTCATTCTCCTTGGCCAGCAGCCTAATATCAAAGGACACTTCACCTTTGTTTGTGAATTTGGCTGCATTGTTCAGAACGTTGAGCAGGACCTGTTCGATCCGTTTGGAATCACCGAAAAACCAGTTGGGGACAAGGGGGTCTTTCGACAGGCGGAAACCTATCTCCTGTTCATCGATTTTATATGAAATGATGTTGACAACATCCCGGATAACCTGATCCATGCAAAAGGATGTTATATCAAGCTCGGTTTTCCCGGCTTCGATTTTGGAAAAATCCAGAATATCGTTAATGATACTGAGCATATTGGTTGCCGCTTGCGTGATCCTGTCGATGTACATGCTTTGTGTTAAGGATATCTCGGTCTTTTTTAACAGGTATGACATGCCCGTTATGGCATTCAGCGGTGTCCTTATCTCGTGGGATATCCTGGCCATGAAACTTGATTTGAACTCATTCGCTTCGTCGGCTTCGCGTTTTGCTTTTTCCAGATCGAGCTGTATCTGTCTGTTCAGCCGGATCTCCTTTCTCAGCCTGACGATCCAGAAAAAGGATACGAATAATATAACGGCTATCAAAGCGCCGACGATCGACAGAATGCGGATGACAGGCCCGTAGTCTATATCGGTATCCAGTGCGACCCACGTCTTGTTTATGGCTTGTTTTTCGCTCTCGGAGATGGAATCCAGAGCTTTATTCAGGATACTTACCAGTTCGGGCCAATCTTTCCTGACGGCAAAATACAGCGCCTGCTGTTTTTCGGCCTCAAAAGATACGAATCTGAGATTTGTCAGCCCGTTCGTACGAATGAGATAATTTGTTGTTGCGAGGTTGCCTATAAAAGCTTTTTCCGCCCCTGTCGAAACCGCGGTCAGAGCCGCTTCTACCGAGTCGTAAAGGCTGAGATTAATGTTCGGATAAGACAACAGATAACTGTGATGCGAACTGTTGCGCTGCACGGCTACGGCAGATCCCTCCAGATCATCAATACCCGATATCTCTGTGTCCGTATCACGGGTCACGATCACTCTCTTATAGTAGTAATAAGGTTCGGAAAAGAGAAAGTTCTTCTCCCTTTCGGCTGTTTTGCCGATAGCGGGCAGTACGTCGATCTCGCCTGACAGCGCCCGTTCATATGCTTCGGGCCATGTCAGACCTTTCGCAACATCAAAACGCAGACCGGTCTTCTCACTGATGAGCGAAAGATAGTCCGCTGCGATTCCCTTGTGCTCGCCATTTTCATCGATGAACTCAAAAGGCACGAAGCCCGGGTCGACACCAAGTCTGATCTCCGGATGTTCTTCGATAAAGACAAGTTCATCCTCTGTCCAGTTGATGCTGTTTACGGCGGCTAAGCAGGGCGTAGCTGTAGTCGTCAGAATGATCATTGCAAGAGTGATGGAACAGACGACGTTGAGCATTTTTTTCAAAGAGCCCACCGCGGGTCGTTGGCGCTGTTTATTATTGCTTCCCGGATAAACCACAACCACACCTCTTTCTTGTTTTACACGGGCGCTTACCAAAATGCTGCCGGATCCATACATGTTCTATCACTGTCGGGTACGAAGGGCGGTTATACTTTGACAACAAAAAGGACGCATTCTGCGATCTCTGTGCCGTCACGGAGATTTGCGGGGGTTAGGGCGGGTGAGAAGAGCAGGCCGGAAACGGAGAACGCACCATGCCGGGATTATGACGCATGGTGCCGTGCGGCGGGAAGCCTGCCCTCTTTTCTGCAGAGATCCCGAGGATCGGCACACCGGATCCTTCGAGCAGCCGGAAAAACCGGCCTTACCGTTTCCTTGTATAATTATACTGGGGCTGTAGCAAAATGAAAAATTGCTACAGCCCTTAAAATATGCCCAAAAGCTCCTCGTCACAGGAGAAATTGAAGTCTATTGTGGAAAACAGGAGACGAAAACCGTAAGGCCAGCACCTAAACCCGCCTTCATGTGGAAAGATATTCAGTTTTTGTAGACGTTAAGCCGTAAGTTTTTCGAATAGCTGCC
>Ga0123335_1005781_pt1 | contig 14863 bp, 22 predicted proteins | sample BiotimSIPDNA_2_FD_89707 | JGI IMG/M metagenome (GOLD analysis project Ga0123335, IMG submission 89707) | Anaerobic biogas reactor microbial communites from Washington, USA - Biogas_R2 time_0 SIP DNA | ecosystem: Engineered > Bioreactor > Anaerobic > Unclassified | place: Washington, USA... | reverse complement strand
CCTACTGAACCATCGTCCTTAGGTTTCGGAGTTCTCATTTCTGCTTTATCAATAGTAGCGAAGTACGTTCCTTTAGGAACCGCGCCACCACCTGGATTATTTGTCGGTAGTGCATCAAAATTGATTGGCATGGTGGACAACCTCCTTATCCGATGTTAATAAGAATTGAAGTACGGGCATGGTCGATGGTCTGCTTGATATACTGCATCTGTGCATCGTGTCTGAGACGGAGATCTTCATAAGTTTTTCTCCACTGATCACGGTCTTTTCCGATAGCATCAATGCGATCACTCATTTCACCGACCTGTTTTTGAAGGGCCTTAACCTGAGCTTCCAACTGCTTGTTGGTTTTCTCCTGTTCAGTAAGCTCCGGTTTCTTGCGGGTTTTAGGTTTAGGTACAGGTGTAAGTGTAGGTGCGGGTTGGGTTTCAGGATTCTCCTGGGTAGTAGGGTTTACATTTTCATTTTCTGGCATGGTTGCAACCTCCTCAACTTGTTAAAGTAATATATAACTTTTTCAGAATCCCTAATGGGATATCTGCAAGTTTCGTATCTCCGTGTCCCGCATCCTTCTTCATAACATCCCAGATTGGTTTTGCATTGGAATGCGAATTCAGATATTCAGTGACGGCTTGAATATAATCCTGACGCTGTTGTTCTAAAAGTTGTAAAGGATCAGCTCCTTCTTCGAGGTACACTTTAATCTGAAGCATTAGCTCAGGAATGAACGTGTAAATCTCTCCCTTAATCAGCATCGGGTATCTGGATTTGACAACTTTGGCAACGGGATGAATGTCTGTTCCATACCCCGGGGATACCATTCGTAATACCAAATCAGGTTCATACTGAAGTTCGTCCTGTTGGATTTGCTGCATTCCTACAGATTGTAGTTTCTTTCCGCCAGATCCATCATCGACATACTCATAACCCTCTTTGATACGGACGGTTGTGATAACATGCACTTGGGGGTCACGGATTAACTCCAACAATTCCAGTTTTTCAGCAACAACAGTCTCATCTCTCCAGGCTCCGTACTTGTCATTGTTTCTCAGCTTCTTAGCAGCTTCATTAACCAGATCAAGTACGCCACCTTTATACTGCCAAGCATGAGAGATACTATCTTTAATAACAGCTAAAGCTCCTGCTTTCTTAGCAGCATCTCGATAGATGGTGTAGTTTGAAGGTTTATATCCAATGTCCTTGGTGAGTTCTCCATACTTAAATTTTCCAGTGATCTCTCCAACGCTAAAAGGAATTCCTCTGAGCAGTAATCCAGAACGGTTTTCAGTGTCTATAAAATAGACCTTATCCCATTGTTTACCGGATAATATATACCCAAAGGCAAGAGCAAGCCCGGATTTTCCTTGGCCTGTCAAACCTTCAATCATAATAGATGCTTTACATTGTTCACGCTCTGCATCTATAAACTTTGGAACAAATGCCATACGACTATCTCCTTTCATTTAAGTATTTTTTATAATCATTGACGACATCGATTTCTTCTGCGTACTTCTGAACAAGATCATACAGGCGTTCATCATAAGAATCTCGGATCATCAATTGGATTATCTTATGAGGTTTAGTAGCGCGGTCTTCAGTTGTTGCAATGAAACGATCTTCAGCTTGTTGCACATCTGAAGCAGGGGGATAAGTGTCAGTAAAGATGATGGTCTCCGCACGATCCAGAGTCAGGGATTCTTTTCCTGCATCCACATTAATGAGGAGTAAATCTATCTTACCATTTTGAAAATCTTCTTTCAACTGCTGTCGAATTTTAATTGGGGTTTCACCAATGATAACCCCTTTTTTCTTTTTGATTTCCTGATCCAACAGTTTTAAGTAGCTGGTGAATTTCGAGAAAATGATGACAGGTTCTTCAGGATAATCTTCCAGGTAGTCTTGCACCCAGTCTAACTTGGGAGATCCCCCCGATAATCCAAGTAGACCTGGGTGCAGACATACCTGACGGTAACGGATCAAACGATCCAGTGTACCTTGTACGATAATGTGTTCGGTCTCAAAGTATTGTTCCAAGTCCTTCAGATACTTCTGTTGTTCTTTGGACGCTGGTAATCGAACACGCTGATAATCTTTTTGAGGAAGCCATGGCATTACTTCAGCTCGTTTCCGTTGTGTAGAAAACTGTTTTAAATAACGCTGAAGAATTTCTTCTTTTCCTGGTAGAAAGTTTCCGATTTCAAAATACGGTTTTCCGGTTCCATAATTAGTTCTACGTTCTACCTCAAAGTATTCTCGGATGAAGCTCCAATAAGATTTGAATAGAGCCGGATATAACCAGTGCAGAATACAGTACAAATCATAGGCTCGTTTCGTTGCCGGAGTTCCAGTCAACGCATAACGATATGGAATTTTTATAGTCTCAAAGATAGCTTTTGCTATTGCAGATTTTGGATTCTTCATACGATGTGCTTCATCTACGATGATAACATCAGGATTAGCCTGAAGAATATCATGGACAAGACCGGTATAATGATATTCTCCTGTAGTCTTGTCCTTTCGTTTAATCATTTTGAAACTGTTGTAACTGATGATTGCGCCGTATGTCCAATTCTTAATGGCTTCCTGTTTTTGTTTTGGAGTTCCTGCGATTACTACACATGGGCGTTGTGTCCATCGCATGTGTTCTTCTTGCCATTGGTATAAGGCAGATGCAGGACATATAATAAGAGCTTTCCGTAATCGTTTCTGTATCAGTACATTAATAATTGTAGGAGTTTTTCCTGTACGCTGTTCATTAAAACATGCGGCGCAATCTAATTTGGACAGAAATAAAACATCCTCAATTTGATAAGGACGTAATGGCATAGTATCACCTCATACTTGGAGAAATGGATCTTGATCAAGCTTGACTACATTAGGTGCATGTTCCTGTTGTTCATCCAATGGAACATACATGTAGATGAAAGTGGGGCCGTCCTTTTGAGAGACACCATCTTTCAGTTTGGTCAGCGCATTAATGAGCTGCGCTCTACCAACAGAATTGGATTTACTGATATTAGAAAGCAGCTTGTTTAATTCGGAGGCTTGCACTAAAGCTAATTCTTCCTGGATCCAATCTGAAACTTTAGAATCCATGAGAAAGACTTTCCACATTTCAGAATCGTGGATATCAGTGATCTTTGCCAGATCATAATGATTCATAGCAAAGGCTCCGTCACCTAACTGTTTATAAACAGGCCAACATTTTTCCAGTATCTGTTCTTTAGTCATGCCCCTAACCTCCGTAACTTTTCAAAGAATGTAAGGAAGTTTTGGATCTCATTAATTTGTTCTGCTTTATAGCGTGGCATAAATAGTGGAGTTTCTTCCTTACTCCTCTCCAGTATATTATAAAAAGTTTTATTGTGCAAACCTGTCCAGCGTTTGATAATTGCAATTGGCACTCCATTGTTATGCCCTAGTACAACAACTTCTTCTTTCGAGGGTTGCACCCATGGAGTCTGTAAAAATTCCATAGCATACTGTTTTACATAGGTGGGGTTGTATGCATTTGAAATAGCTAAGGCATCAATCCAATCTAATGTTTTAAAGATGTCCTGGGTCATAGCCAAGATATCTTTCAACAGATAATAAAATTGAACTTCAATCCAACGCTGTTCATGCATTCTGTCTTCATTCATATTTAAACCTCCTTAGTATACCATGTTACTGTTGTGAGGTGGATCCCGTACCCTGGAGGTGCCGTAGATCCGTTGGCTGGAGCGCAGCGAAGGCCATAGGATCTTCGGCACCTCAGGGGGGGGATACATCCGTGAGGATTAGCTTTATTCATACTTCCAGTAATACTGAAAGCTACTCGTACAATAGGTAGAGTAAATAGCTAACATGGTGGAGTCCGTTGACAATGCTTGTCTTAGCAGCTTTTTACGAGTTCCTGTAAAAAGATGCAGAAATAGCTTTATTCGCACTCCAAGGAATCCTTAGAGTTTCCCTGATTTTTATCAGTGAATATCGCCATTGTCTTAGGGTTGCGTTTTTATAATCCGTTTGGTTTCCTGTTTAAAATTACAATGGAATTTTTCGGAATATTTCTGCACTAATTGTTGCACATATTCAGGTTCAATGTTATGACAATAACTTAAGTTACCTAACATAACCTGCACATCTAGTTTACTCCAAACTGTACCTGAAGTAAAGTCAGCTAGAAAGTTGTGCACGGTAGCTTTGAGTCGTTCTTTTTCCCTATGACCTATAGTGATTTGATTGTCTTTATTTAACATCAGGCCGAGATTCCAATTACGTCCTGCTGAAGAACCGTATCGTGTTTTCTCGGTCTTCAATTTAAAAGGAGAATTGTTTTCTAGTATACCTTGAACGCTTGTCTGTACCATGCGCCAATCAAAATCAAAAGGTGAGGATATTAAAATGTCATCAGCATACCGGGTATACACAAACTTCTTACCATTATAATTCCAAAGTAAATGTTGAATCTTATAGTCTAATGGAATCATTAAGAGATTGGTAAGAAGCGGAGACATCGGTGTACCTTGCGGTAAACTCCCGTTAAGTAAACAGATATCAATAATGTTTTCCATTAAGGAGTTAAGTTGTACCAAAGGATCTTTATAGATTTCTGAGAAAGGAAAGATTTTTGATAGCTGTTTATGAATGAATTCTGTATTGCAACTCGGAAAGAAATCTTTGATATCCAGTTTTAAAAACCATTTGCTTTGGGCTTGTTGATGACGCACAAGCGCATCTTTACAGCTACGCTGTTTCACATAAGCAAAGGCTGCATCATGAGATAATACTCGGAGATTGTTTTCAAAGATGCCTTTCATTTTTCTGAGCAGTTCCATGAGTTCATACACCGGGGCATCAATATGTCGAAGCCCACCGGTACGTTTAGGAATACTGAAAGAATGATAGAGCTGTTGTCGAGGAAGATTCTGAAGTAATGAAATATCAGGTAATACTTCATCCAAAGCTTTTATCATTTTAGGAATTTGATATTTTCCAGGCGGGAGTTGTGTTGTTTCAGGAAGTTCCAATGTAATTGTTCTTCGATACTTAGAATCTTCCTGAATAGGTTGTGCGTCAGGAAGTTCTCCCTGATAAAATTTATCAAGGAGATCCTGAAACGCGACTTGATGAAAGGTAGGTTTTTTATAAAAGGTGAAGTAAAACATAGGCATATCCTTTCTACAACCACATGTAGTGGAGTCTTCTGCTGGAGGTGGATCTTCAGTGGGTAGAGACTTGCTCGGGGCTTATGAATTTGAGAAGTTCAAGTTTCTGAGATGTGCTGAAACAGAGAGTTTGTCCAATTGAGCTGCTGTTGTTGGGATGTTAAAGCATCGCTACGCCGGTTTCCGGAGCTGCGTTAGTGTTATTCCAGGGCTCTTTGGTATCCCGCGCTGTCTCCTGTCCTATTATCCTTTTATTACTTCCAGTAACACTGAAAGCCTCTGACGTATCAGAGTATGACGTTGTAGTGGAGATGTCTTAAAAGACATCCAGGATATAATGGAAGGTATCCATTAAAATCATCTTCTTGATCTTACCTTCTTTTAGGAAATTCATGAAGTTGGTAATCCCAAGAGATACTATGGTTCTGATAGTAGGAGCTACTGATAGTGTAGTACCACATGCTGAGACAGGTGTTGCAACCTTGGCTTCTTCATGGGTGAACTGCATGGTATCCAACAGTGCATCACGCATGGTCGGATTATTCCAATCAGCAGCGTAGTGTTGTGCGTCTGTCAATCGCATTCTGAAATCAAAGATAGCTTTGATATAAGGATTGAATTTATTTCTGGTTAAGATTTCCCGGCGCAGATCAATGTTATCGACAACCAAGAAGATGTAACCAGATAGAGGTTGGTTCACATACTTCCCATGCGGGATGACTTTCATATCAGGATTAATGCTATTCAAAATTTCAATGATGGCTTCTTCTTTAGCCATACCGACTTGATGAAATAAAAACATTTGATTAGTTACATTGTAAGCGGTCACAATATCGAAGTCATAGATATGAACTTCGGGTACACCAAGTCGAGCAAACAATTCCAGAATAGTGGAACCGATTGCTCCGCATCCAATTACATGGATAGGTGCATTGATGTCATTGAGCGGATCAAAGAATTCTAAATGTTTTTGAAGATCCATGATTAATACCTCCTGTAATCCTGATCGTCATTGATATCGTCATCATAAGGACGCGAATGTTTACGAACTGATAGAGTAGTTGCGGCGTACATCGCGTCCGGATAATACCCATATTCTTCAAAGAACTCCTCATGAAAGCGTTTTACGAGGTCGGCCTCTACGTCGTTTGTTACCTTGTTCTCCTTCGAGGATTCTTTCCAGTTGTTCCCGTTCGGAATAACTTGGAACCCGATTTGATTTTTTGTTCCCCCTACTGCTTCGCTCTTTGTCAGTTCGTTTTTTTTACTGTCTACGAAGTTGACTGCCTTGTTCTGGTACTGATAAGTTTGTTTCAAGACATGCTTCTCAGTCTCAGTATGGTGCCAGTTACCGAGGGATTGTCCATTACTGAGCATGACATAGATCGTAATATCATCTTTCTCGAAAACAATATTCTGGGCCATATCATAGATCATAACGAAAACTTCCCTGCGCTTATTGATTATCATGAAAATATAATAATCAGTCTTGCGTAGAGTCTGAAGAATATTTTCGTACAGATGCACATCAGAACCCGGGCCAAAGTCTGAAGGAGTCACACTGAAGTTGACATGGCTGTGTCCTTGGTATCTGATGTTATTAAAGATCTCATCAGGTTGAGACATGAGCCATGCATTATACGCATCCTGATCGGTACGGATATTGCTGCCAGTTACAATCTGTGGGTACACCAAGATATCTGTAACCTTAAAGCGATGACCGTCCCGTTCAACAATACCGTGCCATCCAATCTCATCCGTGGTACTGTCAACCAAAGTAATCATTTTGAGATAAGCATCGGCTGTGAAATACAGCTCAGGTTTTTTGATTGTTTTATCTACCATGGCTTCGAGGGTGTAAGAGTAATTGAGTTTATCTTTACCTAATCGGACAGTTGCCAGGAATTTCTGAAAGTCCGCTAATATTTTGCGTTGTGTTTCCTCATTAAAACTAATAGGTTTCATAAGGGGATTCTCCTTTCAATCTTATTTAGAACGGCAGGCCCGGTACATCTCTTTCCTCTGGATCATGAGGATTATCCAGGGTAGTATCAACTGGAGGAGATTCCGGGGGATGTTCCTTTTCATAAAGCTTTTGATAATCTCGGACACTCAGTTGAATCTCAGGGTTTTCATTATCTTGAATACAGAATAAATCTTTTTGTTTATCATATATGCGTTTCCAGAAATCAAGAACAACACCAGTGTCAATAAGATTAATATTCTGAGTAGCTGCAATGATTTGTTCCCAACCTTCAATGAACTTCCGGTTCTTTAAAGCTTTATTAATATGCGGGAGATTATTCCCCCAACAATGATAGGTTTGCGGAACAATGTGTGGTTGCCATACAGCGTAACCTCTAGTATATGCTTCTTGAGTTCCTTCATGATGATTGTGACTAGGTGCGACATGTCCATCTTGAAAGTCAATCATGAAGACTGTTTCAGTATAGATGGTATATTTGCCATCTATGAAAACCTTATGAAGCATATCTTTAAAGAACTCCGGATAGTTGTGGAGTGTGTTTCCTTTGTTTCGTTCCATGGCTTTGAATGCATCTACATCATAATAGAGGATAGGAGTTACTACCCAGAAACGAAGACGTTTGGAATCCAAAACTTCAAAGGATTTGACAACAGGATGTTTGAGTACATATTCCACGAACTCCTGAAGTTCCCCACCTGTCGTGTTTTCTAAAGCAAAGAGTAGTTGTTGGTTCTTTCGGAGTTCATTATACCAGCTATCCACTTGTGCAAGATAACTGTAGATGTTGTTCTGGTATTTGGTAATGTTATCCCGATATATCCGAAGGGATCCGGCATTTACATCTCGGGCAAAGCGTTCCAGTTTGGTACGAAATCTATCCAGGCCTGTTGTAAGCTTTTTATAAATTGGAGAGATTAATTTGTACCAAAGGTCTGCATCAGTTCCTGAAAATGCCTTGATGATATTAAGATAATCCGGGGTGGGCAATTCCCATTTTAATAAACCCGGAAGCATTGCAATAATCTTGCGAGCTAAAGGGAAGGACATCTTGGATGTGAATATGAAGTAAGTATTAACTTCTTCTCGGTAACAGAATCGAATTTTATGGAAACGATCTTCCTGAAGAATAACAGAGATTCCTTTTTGATCGACGTAAGTATCGTCAGCATCAAGCTGTTCAAAGAACTCAGTCTTACCTCGATTGATACCAATCATATAAACCATGGGTACGTGCATGTCAGGTCGTCTTTTTATACGATCAGTATAGATATTCTGTATAGTGTCCCAATAATCACCGTAGTGATTCTTTTCTATAATCCGGAATACCGCTAAAGGTAAACGATATTTTGGATCTGGCTTGTTCAGGTAATGCCTTGCCAAAGGATAAAGCAAGGTCATGGTTTGCCAGTTCTCAAGATATCCGCTTGAATCGGATGGACATAAAAATCCTGCCCGATAAACCTGATACATCTCATCATAGAAATCTTTTAATTCATTCGGGAGAACCTGAGGTATTAACGGCCCTTCACCCGGGGAGGAAATGAATTGCATAAACCACACCTACTTTCATTAGTGGATAAAAAAAGGCAGAACCCATATGAATCCTGCCTTTTCGTGAGGGTTAAACTTAGGCTGCTGTACTGTTGTCAGCCTTAATAACTGCTATTAAGTAGCAGCTCTCGGTGATTCCGAGTTCGGCAAAGGTCTTATCCATATCTCCGGGCTTCAGCGAAACGCCATCAAGATGTACTGCTGCAACCGAATAGTTGACTTCGTTTTCTTCAAGAACGGAACGAAGCGTTCTATTCGGATCAACATTAACCTTTGTCCTATTTGTGTTTGTTCCAATGGTAACTTGAATCATGAGATCGACCTCCTATTGATAATGTTGATAAGACAACCGGGGGAGTTACCAATTCCTATTACAATGTTCTGAGACACCAAAGCTCAGAAACATAACCGGTTGTTGGGACAGCATTGATTACAGAATTTCAATGCTGTTTGCCATAGCAGCGAATTCGCCTGCGGTGGTATCCATAACGCTCTTGATCTGGTCTTCGAGAGACTTAAGATTCAAGAGTCCGTAGCCGTAGGTGTCCTTTACATACGCTATTTTCTTCTCATCAGTCATGCCAGTGGGAAGTGGCAAAGTTGCGGTAGCTTTACCTTCGCCGTCAGCACCGGTGAATACAACACCGAACTTGGAGAAGGAAGCTTTGTCACCCATAGAAGCAGAGAAGATTTCTTCCTTGCTTTCGCTGTCAATCTGTTTGAGTGCGTTAGGCTTGTACTTCTTGAGGGTCTTCAGATCCTCCAACAGGATTTCACTTGTGACGATTGCTGCGTCACCGACGATTTTAATCTTGCTCATAGTAAGCAACCTCCTATAATTTTTATTTAGGGTTATTGTTTAACCCCCTCACCCTATTATGGGGTTTTTTATTTTAATCCTTTCGGATTGTTTTAAAGAGTTGTCCACAAAAATTAATCCTCCTCGAATATAGGTACTTGATAAGTGCCTCGGGTTGTTTCATCTTTATGGATCTTATTATGTTTCAATAATGTCCGGATTGCAGAAGCGATTCTTCCATCTGAGAGAGCTTCAGGTGCGTAGACTGAGCGGATAGCTGCGGCGATGTCTTTATATTCTACCACTTGTCCTTGCTTTTCTTCAAGGTACATTAGTAGAATATCTGTAAGAGAAATCTTTTCCTGTTTACGGGTTTTTATTGGAGGAGTGGGCTCAATCTTTTGTTGTTCAATATCATAAAGCATAGGTCGTTCAGAAGTATACTGAGTAATTAATGCATCGATATGCTGGGATTCATCCAGAATTTTTTGAAGTTCAGCTTGAAGAAATTCTCTCCGCTTTAGAAGTTCCTTTTGTCGACGCTGTAAGGGTGCAATTAATTCACGCAATTTTAAACACCTCCTTCTCCAGGTTCTTCAGGTTTGAATACACACTTCACATCCATAGGAATTCCATGTGCTTGTTTGAAATACTCCAGGAATCTAGGATCAACTTCAGATTCAGGAACTTCAAAGGTAAGCGTATTGTTTTTTCGATTGTAGATTACAGCTGACCAACCTTCAGGTTTCTTCATTGGAATGTCCTCCATTTCTTCGTAATGATTTTTAACAAACTCGTCACAGATTATAATAGGGCATGGAGTATGTAACCGATACTTGAAGTTGGGACAAGGTGCTTCGTAAGCACATTGCGTGCAAAGACAGAGATGACATTTAGATTCATCAGACATAAGATTCACTCTCCTTTAACCGGACATGACATGTCCTGTATAAAATCTTGAAATTGTGGTATACTTATAGTATCTATGCAGAAGATTAGTCAATGAGATTCAGATGATGCCTCATTGCAATCTGCTTTACACTCCCTCACTTTACGATGGAGTGTTTTTCTTTTTAGAGTTCTTTCGAGGTAGGGGTTGTTCGATTATAGTGAAACGAACATTGCAAGCAGGGCAACTGCCTGAACGCCAACGGACTGCGCCTTGGAATCCAGGGAGTTCTAAGATAGCATATTGAATTTCTATTTCAAGTTTGCATTTAGGGCAAGGCATGAGTTTGGTTTGCATAGTAACACCTCCTTATTTATAGCCTCGACCTTGACAGTTCCAACATGTAATAAGCACTGGGTTTTCTTTAATGAATCCGTAATAACTGGGTTCAGAATAGACTCTGCCTGTACCTTTACAGACCTTACAGAATTTACGTCTTTTAATTTTTTTGTATAACATAACAAATCTCCTTAAAATAAAAGACCTGAACGCATTAGCCGGCCCCCTGCGCTCAGGTCAGTGATGAGGATTTTCATCAAGCTTATTATAACATATCAGGATTATCAGATCACTGGAAATTATCGGCGGTTCTGCCAGGGCCAGTTCCATCCAAGACAGAATCCGATCCAGATTATACCAAGATGCCAGATGATAAGTGTGATGATGTAGCTAATGAGGCCACCATTGGTGAGGGATAGCCGGAGTTCACCCCAAGGTGTATTCCACCAGCTTATGTCTTTAAGCATGTTGCACCTCCTGTTTGATTTGTTTAAGGGCAAAATAAAAGGCCCCTTATTTCAGGGGCCAGTGGGCTACAGTGGGACTTCCTCATCTGCCTCGTCATCAGTGGGAGTTTCCTGAACGACAGGTCTAGGAGGAATGTAGTTAACATTGCGGTACTCCGCATTGTCGACTGTAGCATAGGAGATCCAAATCTTAAAAGGATTAGCCATCAGGTGAGCCAGGATCTCCTGGATGGATACGTTACGGTCTTCCCAACCGAGCTGTTTTTTAATGTGGTTGATAAAGATCTGAAACCCTGTTTCAAACCTATTATCAACGATAACACGGTCATCGAGTTTTAATTCAAGTCGAACGTAAGGCGCATCCTTGAGGTTGGTTGGTTCAACCCACCGGTGTGCTTGCAAAATAGCCTGATGTTCGCCTGCTGTAAGTTTGGCAAGAGCAACACCCTGGTGGTAGAAGTCTCTGAAGGATATAGCTGTATTGGTCACAGGGTTGGCTTTTGCCTGAGCAGTAGGTGCCGCATTCTGCGGAGCGGGAATTAAGGTTCTGTTTTTTGTTGGTTTCATGGGGATCTCTCCTTTACTTATTATATTGGACGGTAGCTTCAGCCCCGTCACCCCTTTATCGGGGATTTTTTTTTAATCTTTAATATAAATGTCTGAGATACGAATGTGGAACCCGTAGCGTTTCTTAAGGAGGAACCGAGCTTGCCGTTCTGAGTAAGCGTCGAGTTCAACGCGGAGTGGCTGATCTCGGTTTACGATGTACGCTATGAAGGTGAGCCGGGTGTCAAGTGGGTAAGCGCGTCGATTGTGCTCATCCTGAGCTGGGCTTATGATGTTCTGCATAACTGTCACCTCCTAGATTATGTTAAGTAGAGAGAGAGCATTTAAGCCCTCTCATCATTAACATAAGTTTCTTCAATAAATTCATATTCTTCTTCAGTTAAATAATTAAAGTTTATGGAATTACAATTACAAAATTCTTCAACGCTAGAATACATTTTAATCACCTCCCGCCTGAATTAGGTAATTTTTATTATTTATTCATACAGTGCGACGAAATCCTGGCGAACGCTGAAGCACGATGGGCCCCTTCCACGATAGAGTGGAGCCTTCCCAGTGCTCACGCGTTCTTAGGATTTGACGGCGCAATGATGAATGAGAGATTATAATAATATGCAATTTCATAATGAATACATTGCATTTTTCTTATGAATTGGTAAATATTAGGGTAGAATAATTTTGTTCTATTTCGTGAGCCCAATGAAAATGAATTTTTAAAATAGGCTCAAAAGTTACACTTTTTTTGTATCAAAAGTAGAAAGTTTTTATTCCCCATACCGAATAAATGTTCGGAGAAAGTTTTTGTTCTACTTTGGGTACACTTTTCTTGTCTATTTTTTAAGTTTTACAAAATTTTTTTTTTTCGAGTTCTCGGAAGCTACACTTTTTTTTCTACTTTGGTTACTATTTTTTTTCTACCCTATTTTATGGTAAATGAAAGATAGAAGTATAGATTCTTGCATTTTATATTTATTTATATATTTATATATTATTATTATTATTATTATTATTATTATTATTATTATTATATGTATATTATATATTATATATAGAGTATAAGTACATAACCTTTGAGTATACTATAGCTTGTCACGATTGTCAAGCATTTTTTTTTATATATTTGGAAGTTTTTTATGGGTGAGTTTGAGGGCTGCTACGAGGAACAGGGTACGAGTAGTTACGATAGAGATAATGAGGGCAGTTTAGAGACATGCCCAGGTCTAAGAATAAGTTATTTGGATTTAGGGTCGTCGTTGCAGTGGTTGTTGTATTCTTCAATGAGTGGACAGTTATGACAGTGATTATAAGCATGTGTGGAATGTTGACATATGCGTTCAAAGATAGTGCAGATAAGTTCACCGGTTTGTTCATGAATGATATAGTATTTCATATGGGATCCTTTCTCCAGGGGTTTAATGAGCTTATCCTGGAAGCTCTATTAGAGTTTAGATTAGGCTGTTTTGTTGTAATAGTTAATATGGTAGTTGAAGTTGGTTTCATGTATAGCTTTGTTTAAGCTATGGTCTGGGTGTAATTCTTGGTATGCTGTTAGCATTTCCATGAAGATGTCTAGGTTGGGTAGAATGTGTTTGATTGAGGTATTGATGGGTTGTAGTGGTCTGTTCCACCAGTCGTCTGCTTTGGTGGTATTATTAGGATTGTCTAGCTTGGAGATGACTGTGAAGTTTTCTTGGTAGTCTTCAGTTAGTGGATTGTATTCGTCGTTTTCTATGTCGTATACATAGGTTGTGAAGCAATGTTGGCAGGTGATTTGGTGTGCTTTTTCCAGGTAGTAGCCTGAGTTGCCTAGGGCTTCGTAATAGATTGAAGTAGGAGCTATAGCTGATTGATCATAAATGGATATAGGGTGTCCGCATTCACAAAGTATTTGTGAGGGATTGGTAATAGGTTCTTGTACTTGCTCATAATACTTGAGCTGGGTGTATAATAAAGCTATGTCTTTGCTGTGGTATTTAGGATCGTTAAAATGATTCTTAGTGACTGTGTATGTGCCGTCTTTGTGGAAGATCATTGTGGTTTGAGGTTCTGTGGTTGGGAAGTTGATATCAAGTTCGTAGGCTGGTGCCCAGGTTGAGATATAGTCTAGTGCTGTGTCTGAAGCAGGGCCGAGGTAGTATTGTAGTGTAACAGGTTTGTAGGATTCTAGTTGTTTGAGTTGGTAGTGTTCTTTGAGTAGTTCATTGTATTCATTAAGTTGGTCGTTGAGTTGTTCCCAGTAGGCTGATTGCATTTGTCCGTTGGATTGTACAGGTTGTAAGGTTACTTTGTAGTCTATGATCAGGTCGTGGAGTTGGACTTTGATGCCGTGGGATAGAGCGTATTGAGTGAAGTCTTTTATAGATTGCATAGGTGTAATGTTGGCTTGGAAGTCGAGGTATCTGAATGCTATAATTGAGGGTTTATTGAGTAGTAGTTTCCAGAGTAGAGTGTGTAGTGGCTTTTGTTCTTTAGAGTATTTATTAGTGTTGACTGCTCCAGTGAATGGATTGAAGCGTCCGTAGTAGGGATTGGTGTAGGCTAGTATAGGTTGTTCTTTGGAGTTGTCTAGGAGTAGGTGTCCTTTCGCTAGAAAGTTGAGCTGTTCTTCTTTGGTGAAAGGTATTTCTGAGTAGATTGCTGTGTGGTTCTGAATGTGCTTGAGAGTTTTGTAATTGGTGTTGGTATTCATAGTGTCTCCTTTCTTAATGCTCGGTTTATTAGACATGAGCTGGTCTGTAATTTAGTATGGTTCTTTAGTTTAGAGGTGGGTCGGGCGGGAGGTGATCTGATTTTCATAGTTGAGGATTCTCCTTTCTTTAAATATATATTGATTATATGGGGTCGGGTTTAAAATTGCTCCTTGCGGATGCTCTAACGATATATACATATATAAGAATGTGTGTTTGTTCTTCTTCTCATCACTAATAAAACACACATTCATTTTCATTTTCATTTTCATCACGCTGTGGACAGCTTGACCCCCTGCCCTTTAAAGTGGTATACTTATGGCAGAAACTTGAAGGAGGTTTATTAAAATGCCAATTCTGAATTTTGCCAAATGGAACCACGCCGCGCGAAGATGGTTCAAATATCGCAGAATCTACTTGAAAGGGT
>Ga0123335_1005780_pt1 | contig 14865 bp, 17 predicted proteins | sample BiotimSIPDNA_2_FD_89707 | JGI IMG/M metagenome (GOLD analysis project Ga0123335, IMG submission 89707) | Anaerobic biogas reactor microbial communites from Washington, USA - Biogas_R2 time_0 SIP DNA | ecosystem: Engineered > Bioreactor > Anaerobic > Unclassified | place: Washington, USA... | reverse complement strand
TTGAGGAAATGGCTGCCGCACTGTATTTACCAATGCCGGGTAATTTTTCCAGTTGTTTTATTTCCGAAGGCAGCCTGGCGCCATAATCATGGCGCAGAATTTGTGCGGTTTTATGAATATTCCGTGCCCGCGCATAATAACCCAACCCCTCCCATTGTTTCAGGACATCCTGCTCGCTGGCAGAGGCGAGGGTGGCGATATCAGGGAGGGTTTGCATCCAGCGCTGAAAATAATCGATCACCGTTTCAACCCGGGTTTGCTGGAGCATGATTTCAGAAATCCAGATGGCGTAAGGATCGGAATGGTCCCGCCAGGGTAAGCGGCGCGCGTTTTTTGCGTACCAATCCAGAAGCAATTGGCTGATCATATTATTGAGAAATTAAAATTGAAAACCGCCCTGCGGGGTGACCAGTTTCTGGGTGTAGTTATCAATAAAATCCATTAATTGATTGTGAAGGCTGATCCATTCGGCGGATTTCAGAATGGTGTTGGGATGAACGGCAGGTGGGAAAAGCGCGCCAATCAGAATTTGCGGCTGTTCTCCATATACGGTTGCCCAAGCATCCTGCAGGTTTAAACCGAGTTTCTGCACACCGGGGAGAAAATCACGCACCACAAATTCGAAGTATTCCTGTTCGTGGTTTGGCAGAATATCCCAGGTCATGATCAGTTTTACATTCAACCGGACTCCTTTTTAAAAACCTGTTTCCTCGAGAACAATGATTTGGGTTACTTCCGGCAGGTTGCGCACACTGCCGATTTTAAAGGAAGGTTGAGCCTCACTGACCGCAACCCCCATTTCCTTGAAAAATTTACCTAGGGCTGTCTGAATGGTTGATGGAGAATCCGCGCTGCAGGCGATCGGGATAACGATATTGGCGCTGATCAGATTAACCACTTCGGCTGCCTGAACAGCATTTAAGCGGTTCTCTCCGCTAATTGGGATAAGAAGAATATGGACATCGCCCAATTCCTCAACCTCGGACTGGCTGGGAACGCGGTTTGTCCCGCCCAGGAAAGCGACCTTGATACCATCAAAGTTGAAGACATAAATGGTGCGTTTGTCCATGGTTGGTTCTAGGCTTGTTTCTGCCAATCCGGTAATGAATACATTGCCAACCTCATACTCTCCGGGTCCGGTAATCAGAAACGAATCCTTAAATTGCGCCTTGAGTTTCAATTCGTCCGCGGGTTTCTGGCTGAATACGAGGATGTCCGCCGTCATTTTTCCGTTTTCAGAATCAAGGGCGGGGTCGGTCAGCACGGTTGCCATACCGCGTTCACTAAGTTTAAAACATGTTTGGCTGTGCCAGGTTATCTCCATGAAGTAGTCCCTTTCGGGATAATTATACCTGAGGTGAGTGAAAGGATTGGAAAAAAGTATCTTTCCACCTCATTAACTCTTCTTCGAAGAAAACATACAATTCCTTGACTCTAATTCCGCTTTCTGATAGACTCTGCGACCGATTATCAGTGCATATCTTGCCTTGCCAGCGGCAAACTGGTATAATCAAACGCGCTTTAAAGCTTGAAACTTAACAATTTACTTGCCGACGTAGCTCAATACGGCAGAGCAACTCACTTGTAATGAGTAGGTTATGGGTTCAAGTCCCATCGTCGGCTCAAGTTGCAGGTTGGTGAGCGGGATTGATGCATAAATCCTGCTTACGAACAAGCAACTGTTCGGGGAAAATGGGCAGTTACCCAAGTGGCCAAAGGGGGCTGACTGTAAATCAGCTGTCGGACGACTTCGGAGGTTCGAATCCTTCACTGCCCACCAGTTTTATTCTGGCTTCGGCTTCTCGCGAAAGACCTATTCAACAGGGAGTACCTCAGGAACGGCAAGCCCTCATAGCTCAGCTGGTAGAGCACGCCCTTGGTAAGGGCGAGGTCATGGGTTCAAGTCCCATTGAGGGCTCTAACGAGCCAGAATAACACAACGAAAATTAGAAATACAAAATTCGAGGAGTGAAATAATGGCGAAGGAGAAATTTGATCGCAGTAAGCCCCACCTGAATGTGGGGACGATGGGGCATATAGACCATGGTAAGACGACGTTAACAGCGGCGATCACCAAGGTGAGCCAGTTGATGGGATTTGCGGAGTACAAGCCGTATGACCAGATTGACAACGCGCCGGAAGAAAAGAGCCGAGGGATCACCATCAACATATCGCACGTGGAATACCAGACGAGCAAACGGCACTACGCGCATGTGGACATGCCAGGACACCGCGACTATATCAAAAACATGATCACGGGAGCGGCGCAGGTAGATGGAGCGATACTGGTGGTAGCGGCGCCGGATGGGCCGATGCCGCAGACGAGAGAGCACGTGCTGTTGGCGCGACAGGTGGAAGTGCCGAGCATTGTAGTATACATGAACAAAACGGACCAGATGGACGATCCTGAATTGCTTGAGCTGGTGGAGCTGGAACTGCGAGAAATGCTGAATGAATATGGATTTCCTGGAGATGATACGCCGATCGTGAAAGGGTCAGCATTGAAAGCGTTGGAAAGCGCATCGATGGATGCGATGTCGCCGGAATACGACAGCATCCGTGAATTATTGGATGTAGTGGACAGTTACATACCGGAGCCGGAGCGGGCGGTGGACAAACCGTTCATGATGCCGGTGGAAGACGTATTCTCGATCAAAGGGCGAGGGACGGTTGTGACAGGAAGAGTGGATCGTGGAGTGATTAAAGTGGGGGATCCGGTAGAGATCGTAGGATTGCGTGAAAAGAGCATGAACTCGGTATGTACGGGAGTAGAGATGTTCCACAAACTGCTGGATCAGGGGATGGCAGGTGACAACCTTGGATTGCTGCTGCGAGGGATCACGCGAGAAGATGTGGAGCGTGGAATGGTGATTGCCAAACCGGGCAGCATAACGCCGCACACGAAATTCAACGCGGAAGTGTACGTACTGAGGCGAGAAGAGGGAGGGCGGCACAAACCGTTCTTTCCTGGATACCGGCCGCAGTTTTACATTCGGACGATGGATGTGACAGGGTCTATTGCGTTACCGGAAGGCGTAGAGATGGTAATGCCTGGGGACAATGTGAACATGGCGGTAGAGTTGATTGTGCCGGTGGCGCTGGAACAGGGCTCGAAATTCGCTATACGTGAAGGCGGTCTGACCGTTGGCGCCGGCGTGATCACCCAGATTTTGAAATAGTTTAAGACAAGGAGAAAGGCGCAGTAGTAAGCTGGCTGCGCCTATAAAAAATTATGGCTTCTAAAAAAGGTGTTCGCCCGGTGATCACATTTGCGTGTGGTGAGTGCAAGGAGAGGAATTACATCTCCGAGAAAAATCGCCGCAATGATCCCGGCAGGATGGAATTAAGCAAATTTTGTCCGCGTTGCCGTAAACATACAGTCCACCGCGAGACGAAATAGCGTGTGAATTCTGTAAGATTCAGAAACAGAAGGCGCAGGTGATTAACACAGGCGAGTAGCTCAATTGGCAGAGCACCGGTCTCCAAAACCGGGGGTTGTGGGTTCAATTCCTGCCTCGCCTGCCTGAAATCCGGATGGATATCGCCGAGATAAAACGACCTGAACGATAAGGAGAGTAAGTTGACTGCAAAACTTCAGAAACCAACAGGTAAAAAAGAAGTTAAGAAAAAAGAAAAACCTTCCAGCCAGCCAAGGAAAAAAGCAAACCGGCTGGCAAGGTTCTGGCGGTCCACCATTGGTGAGTTGCGCAAAGTCAGTTGGCCTACACCTCCTGAAGCCTGGCGATTAACCAAAGTCGTTCTGGTTGTGGTCTTTGTGATGGCCGCGTTGCTTGGGTTGTTGGACTTTGTGTTTTCCCGTATAATAAGTGTTCTTGTGTCGCTTTAACGATGGTTAAGGAAAAATGAATGGATGATTTATTAAACGATCAGCCTGATAGCGAGGAAGAATTCCAGCAGGCGGATTTATCGGGGGAGCAACTTCCCGAAGAAAGTGTGCAGGATAACAAAGCACACTGGTATGTTATCCATTGTTATTCCGGATACGAAAATAAAGTGCGGCACAATCTTGAGCAGCGCATCGATTCGATGGGCATGAAGGATCGTATTTTTGATGTGGTTATTCCCACCCAGGAAGAGATTGAGGTTAAGGACGGCAAACGTCGAACAGTTGAACGCCATGTTTTTCCCGGTTATGTGCTGGTTAACATGGTGATGAGTGAGGAATCCTGGTATGTGGTGCGCAACACACCTGGCGTAACTGGATTTGTTGGTATGGGTAATGATCCGACACCGTTGCGCAGTGATGAAGTATCACAGATTCTACGCCGCATGGAAGCCGAAGCGCCGCACGTGAAAGTTTCCTTTAAAGTGGGTGAACGGGTGCGCATTGTGGATGGCCCTTTCAATGACTTCCGTGGAACCGTGGCGGAAATTGACGTGGAACGCACCAAAGTGCGCGTTATGGTAAACTTTTTCGGCAGGGAAACCCCGGTCGAACTGGACTTTTTGCAGGTAGAAAAATCGTAAATCTGGCGCGTTGCGCGCCTTAATTAGTGTGGGAGGATCACCATCCGTTAGAACCACGAAGGAGAAATAGTGGCAAAGAAATTTAAAGCGTTTGTAAAGCTGGTGCTGACCGCTGGCAAAGCCAACCCGGCACCCCCTGTTGGACCTGCGCTGGCAGCGCATGGCGTCAACATTATGGCGTTCTGCAAGGAATACAATGCCCGCACACAGAACAAAGCGGGTGAAGTAATCCCTGCGGAGATATCCGTTTTCACGGATGGTTCGTTTACCTTTATCCTTAAATCACCGCCTACCGCTTTCCTTTTGAAAAAAGCTGCCGGAATCGACAAAGGTTCCGCCGTGCCCAATAGAGAGAAGGTTGGCAAGATCACCCGTGATCAATTGCGTGAAATTGCTGAAAACAAGATGAAAGACATGAATGCTGTCGATATTGATGACGCAATGGCGCAGATAGAAGGCACCGCCCGCAATATGGGCATTACGGTGGTTGGTTAAGATTTTGTGGGAGGGTGGTGCAGCCGCCCGCTGGAACCACTGAGGAGAAAAAATGGCAAAATTAGGAAAACAATTTAAAGCAGCGCTTGATAAGGTGGACCGACAGAAATTTTACACCCCGCGTGAAGCTCTGCAACTGGCAAAAGAACTCTCCTTCACCAAGTTTGATGCCACTGTGGAAGTTCATCTGCGCACAGGGCTTGATCCCCGTCAGGCGGACCAGCAGGTCCGTGATGTGGTGGTGCTGCCGCATGGTTTGGGGAAGACAATGCGCGTACTGGTCTTCGCCCAGGGTGAAGGCGCGGCATTGGCTCGCGAAGCCGGTGCGGATTATGTGGCTGATGATGATGAATGGATTAAGAAAATTCAGGACGGCTTCACCGATTTTGATGTTGCGATCGCGACACCGGACATGATGGGTAAAGCCGGCCGGTTAGGTCGTGTGCTTGGTCCGCGCGGATTGATGCCCAATCCAAAAGCCGGCACCGTGGTTCAACCGCAGGATCTCCCAAGGGTGATCGAAGAATCAAAGGGTGGTCGTGTGGAGTACAGGCTGGATAGAACCGCCAATATTCACGTGCCGATCGGAAAAGTTTCCTTCGATCTGAATAAACTTTTTGAAAACATGGCAACATTGATGGAGGCGATTCGTAAATCCAAACCAAGCGGCGCAAAAGGCACTTATATCAAGCGTGTAACGATCGCCTCAACCATGGGGCCTGGCATCAAAGTGGATGCCTTGGCAGCCCAGGCGATGAAATCATTCGAGTAACGCTGACAGTAACTTAACAAATCCATAAGCCCCTTTTGTGTTACAATGGGGGCTCACCAATGAAAGCAGGAGCCTTCGGGCTTAAATATCCCGCCGAGGTGGAGATCAACCAGTCAGATCCTGTTAACAGGATTGTTTGAATGTGGGAAGTCTTTCCTCCGCGCGGGAGGGAAGACTTTTTTATTGTAAGTTCGTTGGAAAGGAGGAAGGATTGGCATTCACAAAGAAACATAAGGAAAAAATGATCGCTCAATATGAGCAGTGGTTACAGAAAAGCGAAGCGGTTTTCTTTCTTGAATATCAGAAAATGACTATGAAAGATATTGATGACCTGCGCGCGAAAGTCAGGGAAACCGGCGGCGAGTTGCATGTTGTCAAGAACACATTACTGACGCGCGCTTTTCAATCTTCCGGTAGAGATAAAGAATTTGACATGGAAGGCACAACTCTGGCAGGTTTCGCGTTCAGCGATCCGCCAGCGCTGGCAAAGGTTTTTAAAGAAGTAACCAGAAAATCCGAGATATTTGCTGTCAAAGGCGGATACCTTGGGGAGCGCAAGATCAGCCAGAATGATATTAATTCACTGGCGGATTTGCCCGCATTACCGGTTCTGCGGGCTACATTGCTGGGCTTGCTGAATACACCGGCAAGCAAACTTGTACGTACAATCGCCGAACCCGCCCGCGGGTTGGCAGCAGTTGTAAAAGCATATTCCGAACAGGGATAGAAGGTAATTAAAAATAAAATCGTAAACACATAAGGAGTGTAGAAAAATGGCTGATTTAGCTAAAATCGTTGATCTGTTGAGCGAGCTTTCTGTTCTGGAAGCTGCCGACCTTGTAAAAATGCTGGAAGAAAAATGGGGCGTTTCCGCTGCCGCTCCGGTTGCCGCAGTCGCTGCCGTCAGTGCCGGCCCTACCGCCGCCGTAGAAGAAGAGGAAGAGAAGACCGAATTTGATGTGGTCATCAAGAGCGCCGGTCCCAAGAAGATCGAAACCATCAAAGTCATCCGCCAGCTGACCAACCTGGGTCTGGTTGATGCCAAGAATATGGCAGAGACTGCCGATTCGAAGGTTCTCACCGGTGTTTCCAAGGAAGTTGCCGAGGACGCGAAGAAAAAATTGGCTGAAGCCGGCGCCGAAGTCGTCGTTGCTTAATTCAATTTAATAAAAATTAGAGGCTGCCTTTTTTCTGGCAGCCTCTTTTTTATTGATTCTGTATCCTGAAGGGGGAAGACAGAATATTGGGGAATTAAAGCACTTCGTTTTTAAACTGGCGAATTACCATGACCACTTTGCCCATGATGCGCAGGGCTGATGGGTCATCGACGTAAATGGAATCCATGTTGGGGTTAGCTGGCTGCAGGCGAATGCGGTTCTTTTCTTTATAGAAATATTTGAGTGTGGTTTCATCCTTATCATCTAGCCAGACTGCCACCATATCGCCGTTGGCTGCCTGATTGGTGGGGCGCAGGATAACCAGGTCGCCATTGTTCACCATGGCGTCGATCATCGAATCGCCATCCACCTCCAGGGCGAACAATTCGTTGACCCGTTCGCGCACCGGTAAAAGGCTGCGGGCGATCTCGATACCGCTTTCCGCGTCATAATAGTTGAAATCGGAAGTGGGCATGGGCAGAGGGGCGCTGGCAACGATTCTTCCTTGCAGCGGAATGGAGACCAGCGCATCCACCGCGCTGGTTACAGCCCGCATGGTATTGATGACCTTGCCGCTGATGGATTTGCCGGGCGTGTACACGGGTTTCAAAACGCGGATACTGCGCGAGATTCTGCCCTCACGGGAGATATATTCCTTTTCTTCCAACTGGTTGAGGTAATAATCCACCAGCGAGGTGGATTTAACGTCGATGGAATCGCCAATTTCACGGATCGATGGGGAATAGCCGAACTCTTCAATGAACTCGGTCAGGAATTCCATAATCTTGCGGTGGCGTTCGCTGAGACCTTCTTTTTTTCTTGCCATCGGACCTCTCTTTCATAATCGAATATTTGTACTAAATAATAACACGAACATGTGTCCTAAGTCAAGTGGCAATTTAGGGAAAACGGGTAGAAGTGGTTCTATGGGGAAAAAACGGAAGAAGGAGACGGTATAGATCTCCGTTTTCCGTTCGATTGGTCCTTCCCCGATTCTGTCGCACCCACGAGTGGTCAGCATTATAAAATGAATTGTGAAAAAAACCGATATAAACTCTTTCGAAAAATATATTGGTATAACCGTTGAATAACCTGCCAGACAGGTTTATTTTTTCAACAATTCCAACAATATCCGGGTTGCCAGTTGCGGGTCGGCTTTGCCGCGCATTTCTCTCATCACCTGTCCGGTGAACCAGCCGATCAGCGTTTCCTTGCCGGAGCGATAGGTTTCCACTTCCTTGGGGTGACTGGCAACGATTTTTTCAGCAACGGCACGAATGGCTGAATCGTCGCTCACCAGCCCCAGCCCTTCCCGCTCGACGATCGATTCCGGTGACTCCCCGCTGGTCTCCACCTTATCCAGCAGGCTCTTGCCGGTGGAGGTGTTGATTTTCCCATCATCGACCATTTTCAGGATTTGCGCCAAATAAGCCGGGGTAATTTTTAACTGATTGGCGGTAAGCCCTTTTTCATTGAGCATGCGCAGGATGTCATTGATCAGATAATTGGAAACTTTCTTGGGGTCACCGCCGTAGGCGCCCAGTGCGGCTTCAAAGAAATCGGAAAAGTTGCGTTCTCCGGTAAGGATATCGGCATCGTATTCCGGCAGGTTGTGCTGGCTAATAAAACGTGCTCTGCGTTCTAACGGCAGCTCCGGAAAATCACATAATATGTCGCCCAGCCATTGATCACTGAGGCGCAGTGGCAGGAGATCGGGATCGCGGAAGTAGCGGTAATCCGCCTCGGTTTCCTTCGAGCGCATTTTTCGCAGTTCGTTTTTCTCCTCATCCCAATCCAGCGTCCAGGAGACGATGCGTCTGCCAGCGCTGACCTCGCGGATTTGCCGCTGCGCTTCATGTTCAATCGCATTGCGGATATTGTCGATGGAGTTCACATTTTTAATTTCGGTTTTGGTGAACAGCTGATCTGATCCCTTTGGCCGTACCGAGACATTCGCGTCGCAGCGCAGGTGCCCTTTCTCCATGTCGGCTTCCGAAATATTCAACCAGCGCAGCAACTGGCGCAGCCGAATCAAGTATTGGGCGGCTTCATTTGCCGAGCGCAGATCCGGCTCGGTGACCATTTCGATCAGCGGTACCCCGCAGCGGTTGAAATCAATCAGGCGCTGATTGCCGGCGTTTTTGGTTTTTCCGGCATCCTCTTCGAGATGCAGTTTGTGAATGTTGACCCGGCGGATATATCCCTCGGGCATGGGCACATCCATATAACCGCCGCTGGCAAGCGAGAGGTCATACTGGCTGATCTGGTAGCCTTTGGGAAGATCAGGATAAAAATAATTTTTGCGGTCAAAAAAAGAAAGCATGCGGATTTGAGCCTGCATCGCTTTCGCCAGAAGAACTCCTTTTTCCACCACGGCTTTGTTCAGTACCGGCAATGTACCGGGTAAGCCGGAGCAGATCGGGCAGATGTTGGTGTTAGGTTCGTCGTCCCAGGAATCCGCCTTACAGGAACAGAAAATCTTGCTTGTGGTATTTAACTGGATGTGGGTTTCCAACCCGATTACAACTTCATATTCAGTCATCCATTGCTCCTATTTCAACACTTCTGGTTTCATGGTTCGCCAGGGTTCGGCAGCACTGCCCTTTTCAAACGCCCTGCCAATCTGCAGGAGACTTGCTTCCGAGAAATCCGGTCCCAATAACTGGATGCCAATCGGCAAACCATTCGAAAAACCGGCTGGAAGGGAAATCCCTGGAATGCCGGCATGGTTGGCGGAAACGGTGAATTGGTCGGCATACTGCATGAGCACCGAATCACCGCCCATGGCGCCGATTTGAAAGGCAGGCGTGGTGGTGGTTGGCGTCAGCAGCGCATCCAGCCGGTAGCTTCCCTTGTGGTCAAAAATCCGTTCGAAATCGCGGCGGATCATTGCCCGCACCTTCAAGGCGCGGTTGTAATATTGTTCGGCGTACTGGGCGCCGCTGACATACATGCCCATCAATACGCGTAATTTTGGCTGCATTCCAAACCCCTCGTTGCGTGTTTTTCGGTACATGCTGAGCAAATCATCCCCGGGTTTTCCGCCGCGGTATCCATATTTGACACCATCGTAACGGTGCAGGTTCGAGGCAGCCTCAACACGGCTGATCACAAAAAATGCCGGGATGGCGTAGCGCGTGTTGGGCATGGGTACATTTTCGATAATCTCCGCACCGGCATCCCTGAGGATATCAGCGGCATGCTGGACAGCAGCCAGAATTTCATCCGGAACCGGTTTTTGCAATAATTCCCCGCTTTCGGGGTCCGGATAGGAGATCTGGAAGTAATCCGTGGAGAGCCCGATACGCTTACCCCTGACGCCATCTTCCAGCGCTGCCAGATAATTGGGCACGGGCAAGCTGGCAGCGGTGCTGTCGTAGCGGTCCGCTCCGGCAATTGCCTGCAGCATCAGCGCAGCATCGCGGACATCGCGGCTGAGCGGTCCCGGGCAGTCCAGTGAAGAGGCAAAGGCAACAATACCGTAACGGGAGACACGCCCATAGGTTGGTTTACATCCTACCGTTCCGCAAAAAGCTGCCGGCTGGCGGATCGACCCGGCAGTGTCTGTACCCAGGGAGAGCGGAACTTCACCGGCGGCAACTGAGGCAGCACTGCCCCCGGAGGAACCACCGGTTACATAGGCGGTGTTCCATGGGTTGCGCGGGATGGGTTTAAAGGCAGAGGATTCATTGGAGGAGCCATAGGTAAATTCATCCAGATTAACCTTGCCAACCAGGATGGCTCCTTTTTCCTTCAATCGCTGGATGGTTGTGGCAGTGTAGGGGGATTTAAAGTTCGCCAGAATTTTGGATGCGGCGGTTGTGTAAGTCCCTTCAACACAATACACATCCTTGGCGGAAAAGGGAACGCCAGCAAGCAGCCCGGGGTCTTCACCATTCTGAATCATACGGTCGACTTTTTGGGCGTCCTGCAGCGCGTCTTCCTCCAGCACCGAAATAAAAGCATGAACTTTTTTCCGGTCTTCTTCACTTTCGGCGGCACTATCCAGGCTGCCTGGTTTGCCATCCACCGCGGCAATTCGTTTCAGACAGCTTTGCAGCACTTCGACTGCCGATGCCTGTTTGCTGCGAATGATTTCTGTAATTTCATGAGCGGTTAAATCGCATAGTTCCATTTTTTTAATCCAACTTTTCGTGAGGAATATCGGGAACGATGATGTATTGATCTTCAACCTGAGGCGCCTGGTTGAGAATTTTCTGTGGATCTGCGCAGGGCTGCCACACATCCTCACGCGGCGTGGGACTGATCGCCTGATCATAAACGATACCATGCGGCGTAATCCTGAGGTCGTCATCCAGCGGAATGGCTGCCAGCTCGTGAATGGCTTTCAACTGCTGATTAAGTTCGTGACGCAGGTAATCCGCCTGTTCCTGATCCAGATCCAGAGCAGCCAGCGCTGCAAGCTGTTTAAACATTTCGGGGCTTATTTCTTCACTCATAATTCCTGCTTTACAAAACTTCTGATTTTAAATACTCCGTCTCCTATTTTATGCCATTTTTTTAATTTTTCCCAAAGCAGTTTCGGCAGGATCATAATGATTGAGCCGGATGCTATAATTTAATCGTGAGGATGATCAGGATTGCAGGTTAAAGTCGTATGAATGCGGGAAACAGAAAGCAAGCAAAACCTGAAATACCGGCACGATCCTCGGGATTGAGTATCGGGTTTTCCCTGACGATCATCGCGCTCCTGATTTATTTGTTGGTGCGTCTGATTGGTCTCGAAAAATACCCGATTTACTTTTTTTCAGATGAAGCCATTCAGGCTGTGCGCGCCAGTGACCTGATCCGGGACCGGTTCCACAACCCGCAAGGGGAGCTTTTACCGGTATTTTTTGAAAATGGGGGTCAGTTTAACCTGAGTACTTCTGTTTATTATCAGGTTGTGCCAGTGCTTCTGTCTGGCAGGCAGGTTTGGGTTACACGGGCGTCAACCGTTTTATTGACCATTCTGGCAGCGCTGGCATTAGCCGTTCTGGTTGAGCGGAATGTCCGCCGCGGCATGGGCTGGTTGGGGGTTCTGGTTCTATCCCTGATGCCCGCCTGGTTCCTGCACTCGCGGACCGCTTTTGAAACCGCAATGGCGGTCAGCTTTTACGCAGGTTTTGCCGCCTTTTATGCGCTTTATCGTCAGGGAAAGCATGGATTTATTTTTCCAGCGGCGATTCTGGCTGCGCTGGCTTTTTACAGCTATAGCCCGATGAGGCTGGTGATCCTGATTACCCTGGCTGGTTTCCTGATCAGTGACTGGAATTATCACTGGAAGTGGAAAAAGTTTTTCCTGCCCGCCGTTGCCCTGGGCATGATGACTGTCATCCCGTACATCCGGTTCAATCGGGCGCATCCCCTGGCGGCTGTTTTTCATCTTGAGTTGCTTGGTTCATACTGGGTGCAGAATCTTTCCCTGATGGAAAAAATCAGCCGTTATCTGATGGAGTACCTGCGTGGTTTGAACCCTCTTTACTGGTATCTGCCGAACAAAGTTGATCTGCCACGCCATATCATGAATGGATATGGTCACCTCTGGCAGATTGGTTTTCCCTTTCTGATGATCGGGTTGGGCTGGTGTATCCGGAATGTGAAACAATGGTTCGCACGTTTCGTCCTGATTTTGACGCTTTCAGCGCCGGTCGGTGCCGCGCTGGTGGGGTTGGGGATTACCCGGGCACTGGTGATGGTCATTCCTGCCGCTCTGTGTACGGTGATCGGGATGGTGCGTTTTTTGGAATGGCTGCCAACCCGGCTGCCCATTTTTCAAAAATATGCTGCCCGCAATACTTTAATCGCCAGCCTGGGATTATTTTTACTTTTGGTTTTGAATAATTTTTACCTCCTGGGTGACGTCCTGACCAACGGACCAACCTGGCATAAAAATTATGGATTGTATGGCATGCAGTACGGCGCCAATCAGCTTTTTAACCTGATAAAGGAGGAATTAAGGGATAACCCGCAGACGGATTTTTTGCTCACCTCCACTTGGGCGAACGGCGCGGATATCCTGGCACGATATTTTTTCGATGACCCGCTTCCTTTCCAGATGGGCAATATTGATGGATATATTCGGGAATATAAGCCAATCGGCGAACAGACAGTACTGATCATGACCGCGGAAGAAATGAACACGATGACGGAAAGCGGGAAATTTGAAGTGCTTAATTCAAGAATGGCGTTAGCATACCCAGATGGTACGCCTGGATTTTATTTTACACGCCTGAAGTATGTGGCGGGGATTGAAGAAATTTTCGCGCTTGAAAAAGCTGAACGAGAGAAATTAAAGAGAGAATCTATCGAAATTCAGGGCAGCGGCATGGTGGATGTGGAGCATTCAATCCTCGACATGGGTGAAATACTGCATGTCTTTGATCATGACCAAGCAACCTTCATCCGTACATGGGACGCCAATCCGCTGCGGCTGGTCATTCGTTTTAAAGAGCCGCGCAGGCTGGAATATCTGGAGTTGCGCGTTGGCGGAGAGCCAACCAGGGTTGAAGTCGATCTTCAACCGGTCAAGGGAAAAGGGACGGAAACCCTTTCCGTTTTGCTGGAAGCGGTTGCAGACCCACGCTTTGTGTCATTGCCGGTTCCCAACCCGGAGACCCTAGTGGCAGCATTGGAGGTGCGGGTTTTCAACCTCAATCATGAAGGTCCTGCACATGTTCAACTCTGGGAATTGCGTTTTTTCCCGTGAACAAGTGGACTAAGAGATTTGCTTTTATTCTTTCAAGAACGCGGATCGGGTACAATTTCAACAGGTAGCAATGATGGTTAAGCGAAAAACATTCCCTTATAAAGTGCTTCTTGCCACGCTGGCATTGATTGCTACAGCCGGGTTTCTGAGAATGTACCAGACTATTTACCAATGGGAGTATCTTCGTTTATATTTTGTGCAACCCGGTCCCTGGTATATCCTTCTGACCGGCGCGCTGGTTGCGGCAGGCGCTGCAACCGGACTGGTTGGGGGCTGGTTATATAAAAAATGGAGCGCTAAATATATCCGTTGGATGATACTGGCGATTACTGTCTGGTGGTGGCTGGATTATCTCCTGCTGACACGCACGGATGTGGCGTTTTACAACCTGCCTTTCCGGATTCTGGTAACATTTGTTTACCTGATTTTTGTTTTTCTGGCGTTGGCTTATCAGGAGAGAAGGGGTGAAAGGATGAAAAATGAAGAATAAACTTGGTCTTGAAATCGAAGTGAAATTTTATGTCACATCCCTGCCGGAGGTTGAACGAAAAGTACAGGAACTCGGCGGCTTAATTGTGCAGGAGCGGGTATTTGAATCTAATTTACGCTATGATACCGCGGATCGAAGCCTGTCTAAAGAGCGCAGGGTGTTACGTTTACGAAAAGATCATCAAACCATACTGACCTATAAAGGCGCTGCCGAGGCTGACAAACCTGTCAGCGTTCGTCAGGAATTTGAGGTGATTGTTGATGATCTCGATTCCGCTGGCGCCATCCTGGCAGCGCTGGGCTATGAAGTTATCACCCGTTATGAAAAATACCGCAGCATTTATCGTCTGATGGGAACGCTGGTAACCCTGGATGAACTCCCTTACGGCAAGTTTGTTGAGATCGAAGGAGAAAGCGCGGATGAAATTCAAAAGGTCGCCCGCAACCTGAATCTGAGCTGGAAAGAGCGCATTGCCAGCAGCTACATATTGTTATTCGAAAACCTGAAGAAAAACCACGTCGGATGGGAGGATAAGTCGCTGACCTTCGAGGATCTGGCAGGTGTGGAAGTTATGCCGGATGAACTGGGCGTTTGCCCGGCTGATATCGGTTAAATAATTTCGAAGGAAGTGGTAATTTTGGCGGTAGGCCGCAGTGTCGCCGCTACCGAGCAGTATTTTTCTTCCGAAAGTTTAATAGCTTGTTCAACGGCTTTCCCGGTCAGATCGACCCCCTGCAATTTGAAATGAATATGG
>Ga0123335_1005776_pt1 | contig 14872 bp, 15 predicted proteins | sample BiotimSIPDNA_2_FD_89707 | JGI IMG/M metagenome (GOLD analysis project Ga0123335, IMG submission 89707) | Anaerobic biogas reactor microbial communites from Washington, USA - Biogas_R2 time_0 SIP DNA | ecosystem: Engineered > Bioreactor > Anaerobic > Unclassified | place: Washington, USA... | reverse complement strand
CTGGATTGATTTTTCTTTCCAGGAGCAAAAAGAAGAGGGCCTTTGAAAGGAGGTCTTGATGTATCAGCTCAAGTTCGATGAAAAGCGGTGTCTGGCCTGCCCGGACGGGGCCTGTCTGGTTCAGTGCCAGTACCTGAAATATGAAGCCGACCCGGCCAGGAAAGAGATGGTCAAAATATTCCGGGGTGAAGATTCCCCGGTACTGCAGGACTGTGTTACCTGTTATGCCTGCGAGGAGTACTGCAAGCGGGGCAATCATCCCTTTTACCTGATCAACGAGAGGAGAGAGAACAAGGGAATCCTGACGGCCCCTCGCGCCATCACGCGGCAGTGGATCCATATCGGCGAGCCCAAGGGGAAGTATGAACTTGGCAGGATCGGAAAGATCGCCCTTTCCTTCGGTTTCATGCCACAGTTGAAGGAGATCACGAAGGGCAGACTCTTCGAAGATGTGATGCCCTCCTACTTCTTCGGGCAGGAATTTTTCTGCAACGTCGTCTATATCCATTTTGCCAATACGAAAGTGTTCAAGGAGCGCCTTCCCGTGGTGATCCAAAATATCCATAAACTGGGTGTTGAAGAGGTGGTCTTTCTCCATGACGAGTGCTATGCCGCCTTTACCTCCCTGGCCCCCGCCTACGGCATGGAGGTCCCTTTCAAATCGGTGCACTACTTTGAATACCTGTATAACCGCTTAACGGCGCTTAAGGATCTGATCAGACCCTTAAATGTGAAGGTGGTCTACCAGCGCCCCTGCTCCAATCGGCTCTGCGGGGACAGCCATCTTTTTCTGCGGAAGATCATGGATCGGATCGGTGCAACCCTGGTGCAGAGGACCTACCAGGATGAAACCGCCTTGTGCTGCGGCAGCATCTTCCGGGCCATGTACGGATATGACCTGATGGCCGATGTCCAGGGCCGGAACCTGGAGGATATGGCGCAAAGCGGCGCCGAATACTGCATCTTCAACTGCCACGGGTGCATGAACGCCCTGAGCCCCCTGGTGGCCGCTCGGGGAATGACCCCCCTGCACCTGATCGATCTGTGCCGGATGGCCATCGGTGAAACGCCGGAAGGAGGGCAGTGATATGGATCACATTGTTCAGGCCCTTGCCGGGATCGTGGGAAAGCCTTATGTTTCCGCCTCCGCGGAGGAGCGTTATTTCTATGGAAGAGACCCCGGGCTGATGCCTGCTCATGCGCCCGATTACGTCGTTCTGCCCCGGTCCGTCGAGGAAATTCAGGCGATCGTCAGACTGGCGGGGCGGGAGAAGATTCCCCTGGTTCCCATGGGGGCGGGGATGTCCCTGAGCGGTCTGGTTATTCCCCAGAGGGGGGGGATCGTTCTGGACATGAAGCGCATGGACGGAATTCTGAAGGTCAACGAAGCCGCCCGTTATGCCGTGGTGGAAGGCGGCACCTCCACGGGTAAGCTGCATGCCCACCTCAATCGGTACTACCCCCGGCTTCGGTTCAGCACACCCGATTCGCCCGCCGCCGCCACGGTGGCCGCCAACGTGATGATTCACGGGCAGGGGCGCCTGACCCAGCAGCAGGGATTCAATTCCGACATGGTTTCCGGCCTCGAGGTTGTCCTCCCGTCGGGTGAGCTGTGCCGGATCGGTTCCTGCGCCCTGTCCGACGACTGGTTTTCCAAAGGCCCCCCCCTGCCGGATCTCTCCGGGCTGTTTCTCGGCTGGTTCGGGGCGACGGGGATTCTCACCAAGGTGGGGATCAAGCTGTATCCTCGGAAAAAAATGCGGGATGTGGAGATCTTTATTACCGACAGTCCGGACTTCGTGCCGGGGATCCTTTACGAACTCACACACACGGAGATGGCGGAGGACATCAACATCTTCGCCCAGCCCCTGCCGTTGATCTTCAGCGGCAATCACCATATCGTGATCTATTTCACGGGAGACAGCGCGGAGGAGATGGAGTTCAAGAAGAGGACCCTCTTTCACGCCCTGGATGGGTTCATTAAAAACAAGGACGGCGGGTTCATGACCGTCGGCGAAGGGATGAAAAAAACGCTCCTGGACATGCCGCAGCGCAGCGCCACGACCTTTGCGGATGTGACCAAGGGAGGCGGCTTCGAATATTCCGGGCCGATCGTCCCCATCGACCGGTATCCCCAGTGCTCCCGGAAACTCGATGAACTGGCCGTTAAATATGACCTCAAGTATCATGCAACGGCCAGGATCATCGACAAGGGGCACGCCATGATGTTTGCCTTTTCCTTTACCTTCAACCGGGCGGATGCGGACATGCTGAACCGGACCCGGATGGCCCTTTCCGAAGCGAGCGAGTACGCCCTGTCCATCGGCGGACTCTTCTGGAAGCCGACGCTGGATGAGCAGCGGATCGCCCTGGAAAAGATGGATCCTCAGACCGCCAGGCTCATGAAGAGGATCAAGGAGGAGCTTGACCCTCAGGGAATCATGAATCCGGGAAACTGGGAGGGCATCTAAATGAAATACGCCGAGATCCTTCATCGCTGTTTCCGTTGCGGGTACTGCAAATTTACCCTGGACTACGAGAATTTCAACTGTCCCCCCTATCGGAAATACCGGTTCGACACCTTTGCCCCGGGCGGGAGGATGTGGCTGATCCGCGCCTGGCTCGACGGTGAGATCGAAAACAGCGAACGCTTTCAGGAAATTCTCTATTCCTGCGCCACCTGCGGAAACTGTGTCGAGCATTGCGCCTTTACGTTTCGGGAAAACCTGGTCGACATCTTCATCGCCGCCAGGGAAGAAATGGTCAATGGAGGGCGGATTCCCCCCCCCGTAAGGGATTACTTCAAGGCTATCTCGATCCACGGAAACCCCTACAATCTGCCGGCGGCCCAACGGTCCTCCTGGGCCGCGGACCTTCCCGTACAGCCCTATGACGGCCAGGAGTACCTGTTCTATGTCGGTTGTGTGGGGTCCTACGATGAGCGGGGCCGGAAGATCGCGCAGGCGGTGAGCCGGAATCTCATACGGGCGGGTGTCTCCTTCGGAATCCTTGGAGAGCGGGAACCCTGCGACGGCAATGAAGTTCGCGTTCTGGGCGAATCGGGGCTTTTTGAATATCTCGCGGAAACCAACATCGCCCTCTTCCGTCAGCTGGGCGTTCGGAAGATCATCACCCTGGATCCCCATGCCTTCAACGCCTTTCGAAAAGAGTATCCCGCCTTTGGGGGAGATTTTGAGGTCCTTCATTATTCCCAGGTATTCAGTCGGCTGATCGAATCGGGGAACCTGAAACCGGGGAACTTTGCTGCCCGGGTGACGTTTCATGACGCCTGTTACCTCGGCAGGCATGGAGGTGAGTACGAAGCCCCACGCAACATTCTCAGGGCCATTCCCGGTGTCGAACTGGTGGAAATGCGCCAGAATCGGGCAAACACCCTCTGCTGCGGTGGCGGGGGAGGAAATTTCTTCACGGATATTCTGGGCGGGGAAGGGGACAGTCCCAGCAGAATCCGGGTCAGGCAGGCCCTGGAAACCGGAGCGGAAATCCTGGTCGTTTCCTGCCCGCAGTGCGCCAAAATGCTCGAAGACGCCATCAAGGCGGAAGGGTTGGACGGCAGGCTGACGGTCGCAGATGCCGGGGAACTTCTGGATGCCAGCCTCCGCGCGCATTAAAGGAGGGCGACTTCCGGCATGCTGTCTTCGCCGCCTTGGTTTTTCCTGAACGGTATTTTTTTGAGAGGTTTGTATGGAATTGGATGATCGGATGTACCGCTTTTTTGAGGCAAAAGCCCAGGACGTTCTCGTTGAACAGGTAACCCTGGGACTTGGCTATACGGCCGTGACCACCTCCGACGGGGGGATCGGCATCGCCTACACCTACTTCACCAACAAGGGCAGCTGTACCTTCGTCAACAGGTATGAAGATTTCGAGGGAAAACCCGCGCTGGAACTCCTGGAAAAGATCAAAAGTCCTCACCCTCTTGAAAAGACCATGGCTGTCGCCCTTGTGAATGCCCTCAACTACCGGCATGCCCTTTCCCTACCGGAGGACAGGGAAAACAAGGTTCTTTTCGAAAGCTTTCGGATCGGGGAAAAGACGCGGGTGGCCATGGTCGGTGATTTCGCGCCCGTGGCCAGGATTCTGAAGGAGAAGGGGGCGCTTGTGGAGGTCATCGATATCGCCAGGGGTATTGGGAGCAGGGAAGATTTTTATGGCAAGCTCAGGGACTGGGCTCAGGTGATGGTTCTGACTTCGACTTCGATCCTGAACAACACGACGGAGGAAATCTTCCAGCATACCGGCAGTGAGGTGAAGACCGTTCTCCTTGGCCCCAGTACGCCCATGATTGCGGAAGTTTTTTCCCACCTTCCGGTGCACATGCTGGCCGGTACGGTCCCTATTGACAAGGATAAGGTGCTCAAAGCCGTCCGTCATGGTGTGGGGACTAGGGTCATCCAGAGGTTCAGCCGAAAATCCTATCTTTCTTTAACGTGATCTGTGCCGCGCCGATTTTTGGAGGAGCAAAGAATGAAAGAAATAAAATCTGAAGACAGGAATAGCACGAGGGGGTCGTTAATCAAGTCGGGCATGGAGGAAGCGGTCGTCATCTATCGGCCCATCGGGGTCATCTACAGCGAACATACCATCCCGGAAAAGACACCCATCCAGCCGGTATACGCTCGCGGATGTAAAGGAGAGGTGAAAATATATCCGGAATTTGATGAGGGATTGAGCGATCTGGACGGTTTTTCACACCTTTACCTGATTTACCATTTTCACCGGGCGGAATCGCCGCAGTTGATGATCAAACCCTTTCTCCAGGATGTGATGCGCGGCATTTTTTCAACCCGGGCGCCCCGCCGCCCCAATGCCATCGGGTTGAGCATTGTTGAGTTGATTCGCCGTGAAGGGAATGTGCTTCATCTCGATGGAGTGGACATACTGAACGGCACGCCCCTCCTGGACATCAAACCCTATACGGCCAAGTTCGACTTCGTTCAGACCACGCGCAACGGTTGGCAGGACGAGGTGGACGAGGAAACGGCCAGGCAGCGGGGAAAGCGGGACTATTCCAAGTGATCGGAGGAGAAAGCAATGCCCACCTATGAATACGAATGTGAACTCTGCGGTTTGAAGTTCGAGCGTCAGCAGGCGATTTCTGAGGACCCCCTGTCGGAATGTCCTGAGTGCCGGGGAGCGGTCCGGCGGTTGATCAGCGGCGGAACAGGATTCCTCTTCAAGGTTTCGGGCCGGGGCCGGGAGGGATGCTCTCTGGAAAGAACGGGAAGGACCTGCTGTGGCCGGGAAGAGCGCTGCGGGAATGCATCATGCGGAGAAAATTCATGAAAAAAAGCACTTTTCAGTATGTTTACGGACCTGTCCCGTCGCGTCGTCTGGGCCGCTCGCTGGGGCTGGATCTGGTCCCTTTCAAGGCCTGCACGTTTGATTGCGTGTACTGCCAGATTGGCCGGACCACCAACAAGACGATGGAAAGGAGGGAGTATCTTCCCGCCGAGGCCATTCTGGAGGAAGTAAAACGGAAACTTGTGGAAAGGGACCTCCCGGATTACATTACTTTTTCAGGATCCGGAGAGCCGACGCTGAACAGCCGGATCGGAGACCTGATCCGTGAGGTCAAGGCCATGACGAACATTCCTGTCGCCGTTCTGACCAACGGCTCCCTGTTGTGGATGAAGGAGGTTCAGGAGGATCTGATGGCGGCCGATCTTGTCATCCCCTCTTTGGACGCCGGGGATGAAAAACTGTTCAAGTATGTGAACCGGCCCCACGGAGATCTTTCCTTCGATCAGGTGATGAACGGGCTCATCGAGTTTACCCGGCGGTTCCCAGGGCAGGTGTGGCTTGAAGTCTTGCTGCTGAAAGGTGTGACCGGCTTGTCCTCCCATGTCGAAAAGATTGCCGCCCTGGTAAAGCGCATTGCACCGGACCGCGTTCAACTCAATACGGTCTGCCGTCCACCCGCAGAGGAATTCGCCTTTCCTCTTTCTCTCGAGGAGCTGCTTTCCATGAAAGAGCTGTTCCCTGGAAAAGTGGAAATCATCCGCGAGGAGGGTTCGGGTCATTTTGAAGCTTCGGCTTTTTCCGAAGGCAGGGAAGAGGAAGTCCTGGCCCTGCTGCGGAGGCGTCCCTGCACCTCCGAGGACATCGCGGATGGCCTCGGCATCCATGTAACGGAGGCTCTCAAGCGCCTGAACATCCTGGTGGACCTTGGAAAGGTGAACTCCATCGTATCAGGCGGACGGAACTTCTACATTGCAAAGGGCGTACAATCGGCCCTGAAGGTGGAAGAGGAAGAAGGGGATCCATGAAGAAACCCGCGGTCGGCAGTGGGATTCTGTCTCCCTTCCGGTCGGATGCCCATGACGATCCAGAGACGAAATTGATCGGCAGGGTCGCCCTGTATGCCTTCCTGTTGAATCTCGGCCTGGCGGTCATGAAAGGTGCGCTTGCGCTTTGTTCAAACAGCCTCGCCGTCACGGCGGGGGCCATCGATTCCGCAACCGATTCCTTTGCTTCCCTTGCCCTCTACGGGGGGCTAAAGCTTTCCACCAGAAGGACGCCTTCCTTTCCGTCGGGGCTTTACAAAGTCGAAAACCTTCTCTCCGTCTTTGTTGCACTGTCCATCTTTTTTGCCGGTTTTGAAATCGCACGGGAGCTGTTTACCCGAGAAGCTCTGTCGCCGCAGATTTCACTGGGCGTCGTCACCCTGCTTGTGGTAGGCGTGGCGGCAACCTACCTGTTTGGCCAGTACGCCATCAGGATCGGCAGACAGACGGAATCTCCGACTCTGGTTGCCGAAGGCCGACACCGGCAGGTTGATGTCCTTTCTTCCCTCGTCGTGCTGGTTTCCGTCCTGCCGGACTATTTTGGATGGCATATCTCGCTGTGGGGCCTCTCCATCGATCAGATCGCCGCGGGAGCCGTCCTGGTTTTCATTGTCCGTGCCGGTTGGGAATTGCTCTCCAACGGTATGAGGGTCCTGCTGGACGCCTCCCTGGATTTCGAAACCCTTGACATGGCCCGAAGCATCCTGAGGAGCCATCCCTTGGTTGTGACTGTCCAATCGCTGTCAGGACGAAACGCGGGCCGTTTCCGATTTCTTCAGGCCAATGTCATCCTAAGGACGGGAGATCTTGAAAAAGCCCATCAGATCAGCCTTTCCCTCGAACGCAGCATCCGTAAACAAATCCCGCATGTGGAGCATGTAACCATTTCTTATGAGCCCCGTCCCCGTTCCCACCTCCGTTTTGCAGTTCCCCTGTCGGATCGCTCAGGGACTGTCAGCCGTCATTTCGGCGAGTCCCCCTTCTTCGCCGTCCTGACGCTTCGCCTCGCCGATCATGCTCTTCAGCAGAAGGAGATTATGGAAAATCCCCATAAGGACGTCGAAACGGCCAAAGGCATCCGCGTGGCGGAGTGGCTCGTCGAACAGAAGGTGGATCAGGTTTTCATGGCCGAGGATTTTTCCCACAAAGGCCCAAGCTACGTTTTCAGCAACGCCGGCGTTGATGCGCAGAGGACCAATGCGGAAACTCTTGAAGAAATTATCGCAAATATCAAGGGAGAATAAATTTCCAGGAGCAGAACCAGTCCGCGGGATGCGGATCGGGAGGGCAGGCGACGCACTGCGTGACAATGGCCGGGTCTATCGTCCGGGCAAAGGTTGAGTATTCGATGATCCCTCCCGACTTGCAGGGGTAGTCCTCCATGCCCTTGCGGTTCCGGATGTCCTGCACCCGGCAGCGAATCATCCTGTAAATCAGCGTCCGTTCATCCGGCCATTCGAAGGAGTGCTCATTGATGTTTGCATAGAGACGATGTTTCAGCGCCGCCTCCAGGGCTTCCAGGCCGCCTCTTTCCGGAAGACCGATCAGGGTTTTGATGTGAAAGGCCTCAAGCGGGGAGAAGCGGCTCCAACAGATGTCGTTGGATCTTTTGGCCGTATCAAGATCGAAGCTCTTTTCAACGCTCTGAAACCAGACCCCATCGGCTGCCAGCCAGTTGATCGAAAGGGCGGAAAGGATTTCCAGAAGCTCATCGTCGGATTTTTCGAACAGCTGTTTCGGAATGCCCCTGGCATCGGCTTCAAATCCGAGAACACGCCCCATACGCTTCATGGCGATGGGGAACAGGGTCTGCCAGGTCGCTTCATCCAACTCCATGGCGGTATGCAAACCAAGCTGATATTCAACCTCTTTGAACCATAATCCGTAGTGGAGGAGAGTCAGTCTCAGGCTGTCGACAATCTGCAGAATCAGTTTTTCCTTATGTTCCGCTGCCGCGTTTTCTTTCATATCCTCATCCTTTACCGTTCTCATGCGCGTCGTGCGCTTCGACAGAAACGTCGGGCTCCTTTCAGCTTCCGCAGCTCCTTCGAGAAGTGTGCCATTCCAGCAAGGACGTCCGCAAAACAACCCCCGGCGGCCCCGCCAGGCTGCCGGGACCGGATGAAGGCAACGCACGAGACGGCTTTTCATCCCGGCATGCGCCCGGACAGTGCTTTTTTCCGGGAGGGGTTTCCGAGTCAGTCATCATCCGAGTATTGCAATATTGCGACGATCTCCCTGTGTTCACGTTTGCATTTCTGCGCATATCCGCTGCGGAAAAGCCCCCTTGATCATGCAGGTGGTCCAAATTGCTGCGCATGAATTCGTATGGCAACCTTGTATCCATTCTGGTATGTTTTGTGCCCCTGTCGGGGAAATGACGTTCATGTCGGGAAAAACGGAAAGGTGGAGTCGCCATGATAGACGAGTTCAAAATCAGAGAGGCTGTCAAGTCTGTTCTGGATCCGGAGTTGAAAAAAAGCCTGCTGGATCTGGGGATGATTCGCGATATTCATGTGGAAAATGGTCAGGTTTGGCTGACCCTGGCGCTTTCGACGGCGAGATGCCCCAGGAAGGACGCCATGGTTGAGGAGATCAAGGGGGTGCTGGGGAAACTGCCGGGAGTCGCCGGGGTGGATGTCCGACTGGCGACATTGAGCCACGAGGAGCTCGAAAAACTGTTTCCGAAACATCCCCTGGTCGGTCTGGAAAAGGTCCGCCATGTGCTGGCCGTTGCAAGCGGCAAGGGCGGCGTGGGAAAAACCACCATAGCCGTTAATGTCGCCTTGGCGCTGGCCGGGAGGGGGCGCAGGGTGGGGCTTCTCGACGCCGATGTTTACGGGCCCAGCGTTCCTGTCATGCTGTCGCTCGAGGGGGTGCAGCCGGAAGAGGAAAACGAGGCGATTCTTCCAGCGGAAAAGTTCGGCCTCCGGATTATGTCGCTGGGCATGCTGACGGCAAAGGGCCAGCCCATTGTCTGGAGGGGGCCGCTGGTTGCCAAGGCCATCAAACAATTGCTGGGGCAGGTCATGTGGGGCGACCTGGATTATCTTGTCTTGGATCTCCCGCCTGGAACCGGGGATCCTTCCATTACCATCGCGCAATCTATTCCTCATGCCGCCATTCTGATGGTGACGACGCCCCAGGAGGTCGCCTTGGCCGATGTTCGCAGGTCCATCGACCTGTTCCGGAAATTCGGGATGGTCATCGTCGGTCTGGTGGAGAACATGTCCTATTTCCAGCCCGATCATTCCGGGAAACCGATTGCGATTTTCGGCGAAGGTGGAGGAGAAAAATTAAGCGAGGAATTCGGGCTTCCCCTGCTGGGTAAGATTCCCATCGATCTCGCCATTGGAAGAGGCGGCGACTCCGGCGTGCCCCTGATGGTCTCATCGCCCGATTCCGAAACCGGCCGTGTCTTCCAAGGCATTGCGGACAGGATCGTGGCTGCAAGCGGATAGGGGAAAGCCGTCGGACGAACCGGATCGAGGCTCCCGGATTTCCTGCGGGGCGATTCTGTGGCCTTTCGAAATGACAGCAGTTGCAATATCGCGACTCTTTTTAAGCCACTTCCGATCTTTTGAACCGATAAGCTATTGAACTACCCGATTATTCGATGAAATTTAAATATGCCATATATGGCATGCTTTATGATGTCCCTTTTACCCAATTCAAGATCTGCTTGCATCACCCCGGACTGAATCGGCCGATTCCCTGCCGGAGAAGCGGTCACATTTTTGCGCAAGGAGGAGAGAATCATGGGAAGATCTTTTGCTGGGAGAGGATTCATCGTTTTTTTCATCATAGGCATTACCGCATTTCTATCGCTGCCCCGGGCCTTTGCCGAACCGAAAGGGACCGTTGTCATGTTTCATGCCGGCAGTCTGACCATGCCCTTTGAGGCCATGGAAAAGGCATTCGAGACGAAGTACCCCGGGGTGGATCTTCAGCGCGAGGCCAGCGGAAGCCAGGCCGCGGCACGGAAGGTTACCGATTTGAACAAACCCTGCGATATCATGGCATCAGCTGATTTCAAAGTCATCGATAAGCTTCTGATTCCCAAATTTGCAGACTGGAACATCCGGTTCGCCACCAATCAGCTCGTTCTCTGCTACACCGCGAAGAGCAGGTATGCAGATCAGGTGAACGCCCGGAACTGGTATGAAATTCTGCAGCGCAAAGGCGTGGTCTGGGGCCACTCCGATCCGAATCTGGACCCCTGCGGATACCGCGCCCTGATGGTGCTCCAACTGGCGGAGAAATACTACCGGAAGCCCGGTTTGTACGACAGGCTTCTTGCAAACCGGCCTCTGGAAAATATCCGGCCCAAGTCAGTCGAGCTGGTGTCCCTGCTTCAGACGGGGAACATGGACTATGCGTGGGAGTATCTCTCCGTTGCCGTTCAGCATGGGCTGAAATACGTTGTGCTTCCCGACAAGATCAACCTGGGGAATTACAAGGAGGATCCCTTCTATTCCCAGGCCGTGGTGAAAGTGACCGGCAAAAAGCCCGGGGAATATATGGACATGAAAGGGGAGTCCGTCACTTACGGGGTTACTTTAATCAAAGATTCCCCGAACAGGGAAGCGGCGATTGCCTTTCTCGACTACATGCTTGATCCCAAAGGAGGTTTGAAAATCCTGAAGGATCAGGGGCAGCCCCCCTTTATCCCCTGCCGTGTGCCGACGGAACAGATGAAATCCATGCTGCCGGAAAAGCTGAAAAAGCACGTTACGGTAAAGGATTGACAGGACGTCCGTCATGGGAAGGAAGGGGTCGTTCTTCTGGGTCTCGTTTTCATGCGGCATCATGGTGCTGACGTTTATTCTCCTGCCGCTCGTTGAAATGCTGACGGCCCCCTCCGGAGCCATGCTCAGGGAAACTCTTCAGGACAGGAATGTCATCCGATCCATCTGGCTGAGCATCTATACGGCCGCCTCTGCCGCGGGGATCTCCTTTCTGGTCGGGACCCCGCTGGCTTATCTTCTCGCACGCTCGCAGTTCCGGGGCAAGCATCTCATCGAGAGCGTGATCGACCTGCCAATCGTGATTCCCCATCCCGTGGTGGGCATTGCCATCCTGGGCGTTGCCGGAAAGAACCACTGGCTGGGGCAGTATCTGCAGGAGTTCGGTATCCGGATCATGGGAAGTACGACAGGCATTATTACCGTGCTGACCTTTGTGGGCATGCCCTTTTACATTAACGCCCTCAAGGCCGGCTTCGAGGCCATTTCCCCCCGGCTGGAAAACGTTTCCCGGAGCCTCGGCGCCTCCATGTGGAGTACCTTCGTCCGGGTCACCTTTCCCCTTGCGTGGCGGAGCGTCCTGGTGGGTTTGATCATGTGCTGCGCCCGCTCCATCAGCGAGTTCGGGGCCGTTGTCGTGGTGGCCTATCATCCCATGATTGCGCCGGTCCTTATTTATGAACGTTATGAAGGATACGGGCTCCAGTACTCACAACCTGTGGCGGTCTGGCTTGTCCTTGTATGCCTGTCGCTTTTTCTTGCTCTCAGACTTCTCGCTCTTCCGCAGAAAAAGGTATCATGATCGATATCAGGAACCTCAACGTTCATCTCGGTGAATTCCGCCTCAGGGACGTCAGCCTTTCCATTGATCCGGGAGAATTCTTCGTGCTCATGGGACCAACCGGTGCCGGGAAGACCGTGCTCCTTGAGGCTGTTGCCGGACTGGTCCCCGTTCTCGGGGGAAACATCTTCATCGGCGGCCGCGATGTCACCCGAATGCCGCCGGAAGAGCGGGGCATCGGCATCATGTACCAGGATTACGCCCTGTTCCCCCACCTGACGATTGTCCGGAACATCAAATACGGTCTGCGCTATCACCGCCTTGATAAAGAAACAGCACAGAAGCGTTTCGGGCGGTTGGTGGATGACCTCGGCATCGGCCACCTGCTGAAGCGCTACCCGGAAACCCTTAGTGGAGGGGAGCTTCAGCGGGTGGCGCTGGCGAGGGCTCTCATGGTGGAGCCCGGGATCATTCTTCTTGACGAGCCTCTGTCGGCGCTGGATCAAAATTTCAGAGAAGAAATCCGTCTGCTGCTCAAGAAGATAAACCGAAGCTCCCACATCACCTTTTTCATGGTGACTCATGACTTTTCCGAAGCCCTGACTCTTGCCACCAAGGCAGCCATCATGTGCGAGGGGGCCATTGCCCAGACCGGATCGATCCGTGATCTCTTTTCGAAGCCTGCATCCACCTTTGTGGCGTCTTTCGTAGGAATGAAGAACGTCTTTTCAGCTCAATTCAACGGCAACCAGGCCTGTGTGGACAGTCTCACCATCGAGGTGCCTCAGCCGCACCATCATTCCACAGGCTACATCGCCGTCAGGCCGGAAGATATCGTGATCAGTCTTCAACCGTTCGAATCAAGCATCCGCAACGCGTTTCCCGGCATGATCTGCGGAATGATCGATCAGGGCTTTCTTTACGAGGTCCACATCCGCGTACGGGCCGTAGTCTTCAAGTCGCTCGTCACCAAGGGAGCGGCCATTGATCTGGCTCTGGATATCGGCGCGGGCGTGCACATTTCCTTTAAGGCCTCGGCTGTTCATGTATTCTGACCATGGTGGAGGATGTCTGATAGGCCGTTGACATATAACCCTCCGCTGCCTATACTTTAGTCGTATCGGCTGCAGCGCCGTGACGGTTCTGCAGGAAAGGGATGGATTCCGGCTCTTGAGGGAACTAAACCCGGTCGAGAAAGGAATCCCAACAGCAGCAATGAGTGAACAGAACAAAAAAACCGCTCCCCGGGAAAGGGACATTATTCTCGACTCCATTGCCGATGGCGTCTTTTCCGTGGATGATCAATGGCACATCACGTCCTTCAACCGCGCGGCGGAAAGGATTACCGGTGTTCCTTACGAGGACGCCATCGGGCAGCGGTGCAAGGATGTGCTGAAAGCGGAGATCTGCGACCGCGGCTGCCTTCTGAAAAAAACCATGCAGACGGGAAAACCGGTGGTCAACCGCACGGTCTACATCGTCAATGCCGAAGGTCGTCGGATGCCCATCAGCATTTCTACGGCGCTGCTGCGCGATGAAGAGGACCGGATCATCGGAGCGGTGGAAACCTTCCGGGATCTCAGCCTGGAAGAGCAGCTCCGCAAGAAAATCGAGGGGCGCTATTCCTTCGAGGACATTATCTCCCGGAATCATCGGATGCACGAACTGTTCAGCATCCTGCCGGATATGGCGAACAGCTCCAGTACGGTCCTGATCGAAGGAGAGAGCGGAACGGGAAAGGAACTCATCGCCAAGGCCATTCATAACCTCAGTCCGCGGAAAAGCAGGCCCTTTATTGCGGTCAATTGTGCCGCTTTGCCGGATACGCTTCTGGAATCGGAACTCTTCGGATACAAGGCCGGGGCCTTTACGGATGCCCGGAAGGACAAGCCGGGCCGCTTCAAACTGGCGGATAAAGGGACCCTTTTCCTCGATGAAATCGGGGATATTTCTCCGGCCATGCAGGTTCGTCTGCTCCGCGTTCTTCAGGAAAAAACCTATGAGCCTCTGGGTGCGGTGGAAAGCATCCGCCACGATGTCCGGATCATCGCGGCGACAAACAAGAAGCTCTGGGATCTGGTCAAGGAGGAGAAATTCCGGGAGGATCTCTACTATCGGATCAATATCGTGAGACTGGAGCTTCCCCCCTTGCGGGAGAGAATGGAGGACGTCCCTCTCCTGGTGGACCATTTCATCGAGCATTTCAATGTCCTCCAGGGCAAGGAAATTTCCGGCGTAACCGATGAGGCCTTGGCCTGCCTGATGACCTATACATATCCCGGCAATATCCGGGAGCTTGAGAATATCATTGAACGGGCCTTCATTCTCTGCAAATCGGGGATGATAGACCGGGTCCATCTTCCGGAGCCGGTTTGCGGCATCGCCGGTTCCCCGGAAATGCCGGCGTTGGACGCCATGTCCTTCCGGGACATGGAAGCGATTTTTCTGACCAATGTACTCCGGCGGAACTCATGGAACAAGAACCGCACGGCCCAGGAACTCGGAATACACAAAAGTACGCTTTTTCGAAAACTTAAGGCGCTGGGCATCCAGTCGCCGGGCAGGGTGACGGAAAAGGGGGAATCGTGAGTGCAGGGGTTGCTTTTTAAAAAAATCTCGTGATGTTCGAAGGAGGGTTTGAAATGAACCAGTTCGTTATTTTTGCTTTTAACGGAAACCCGATGTGCTTTGTTCATGTGCTCCTGAATGCCCTGGATCTGGAAAGCAAAGGGATGGGCGGGAAGATTGTCATCGAGGGTGAAGCCGTGAAGCTGGTCGAGGAAATGGAAACGTCGGGGAACCCTCTCTACAGAAAGGCAAAGGAGAAGGGGTTGATTGACTGCATCTGCAGGGCCTGCTCTTCGAAAATGGGCGTGCTCGAGTATAACGCGACCGTGGGAATCCCGCTGGGAGGCGACATGACGGGACATCCCTCCTTTTCATCCTATATCGAAAAAGGCCATCAGGTTATTACGCTTTAAGCCGCGCCCCTGTCAAAAGAGCCTGGCAGCGATTTCCGGGCCACGGCTCCATTCTGG
>Ga0123335_1005775_pt1 | contig 14873 bp, 11 predicted proteins | sample BiotimSIPDNA_2_FD_89707 | JGI IMG/M metagenome (GOLD analysis project Ga0123335, IMG submission 89707) | Anaerobic biogas reactor microbial communites from Washington, USA - Biogas_R2 time_0 SIP DNA | ecosystem: Engineered > Bioreactor > Anaerobic > Unclassified | place: Washington, USA... | reverse complement strand
TCAACTGGTATACCCACTTTTAAGGGGCCTCGGTATGCTGCTGATTTACCAACTGTTTTAGATTCACTTTGCGATATTCAGCTTTCGACTAATATACCCGCTTGTGACCTGATACGTGAAAAACTTGTTGCTAAAGCATTTCAGGAAATCCAGAAAACTGAATCTGAACGAGATAAGTTGCTACTGAAACCTGGAAACATGCTTATCGGAAATTTAGCTGTAGGTAAAGATTTTCCAATACGTGTACTCGCGGAGATTGTTGATGCTGCAGTTATGGATAAAGAAACTATTCAGAATATTGCCAAACAATTTGTTGAAGTCGGTGCTGACATAATTGACATCGGTATGATTGCAGGAGAATCAAACCCTGAAAAAGCTGGACAAATGATTCATTGGGTTAAAGAAGTTGTTGATGTACCAGTCAGTATAGATACGCTTGATTCAGCAGAAATAAAGGCTGCAGTCAACGCTGGAGCAGAACTTGTTCTAAGCGGTGATGCAGGAAACATAGATGAAATAGCCTCTTATTCAAAAAACGTTGCAGTAGTGATTATCCCCACAAACCAGCAGCAGGGGTATTTCCCAAAAAAAGCTACTGACCGAGTTAAGTTCATAGAAGAAATAATTATAAAAGCAAAAAAATTGGGTATCACTAAGTGTTTAGCTGATTTAATTGTTGAACCTTTAGATATTTTAGAGTCCTTTATAGCCTTCAAAGATTTTTCAGCAAGAAATCCACATATCCCACTTTTTGTAGGTATCTCTAATGTGACTGAGCTTTTTGATGCTGACTCTATTGGTCTTAACGCCCTTCTTACGCGTTTATCTTCAGAAGTTGGTGGTAGTATGTTGTTGGCTACTGAAAAGAGTCCAAAAGCAAAAGGTACAGTACATGAAGAAGTCACTGCCGCAAAAATGATGTTTCTAGCTAAGAAAAGGCTTTCAGCTCCAAAAGATTTAGGCTTAGACCTTCTTGTTTTAAAAGATAAGAAAAATTACGAAGAACAATACAATAAATCTCTTGAGAAGACTTCTAAAGTTATAGCTGTAAATAAAACAGTTGAACCGACGCTTTTGGATTCTGCAGGGCAATTCAAGATATATGTTGACCGCAAGACAGAAACTTTAGTCAGCGTCCATTACCTGCCAAATGAACCGACAAAACCCGTTCATGTCATCAAAGGAAAAACTGCTGATGATATTTGTGCAAAGATTACTGAGTTAGCTCTTCTAACCCAACTAGACCATGCCGCGTATTTGGGGCGTGAATTAGCAAAAGCTGAAATAGCATTAAAAACTGGAAAGGCATATGTTCAAGATGCAGATTTATTTAAATAGAAAAATTGATTGATTGTTTTTAATTATCATTTTTTATCAGTTGTTGGGTCTTCAAAAGGTAGCACTGATTTCTTCAAGATTTTTACAATAGGCGTCCCAATTAAGACTGCAATAGCAACTAACGCAATCCTTTCTATCGGATATGCAAAGAAGATGGGTACCCAATATCCATGGAAGTTCGTGATATTCCAACCTCCGATAGGTTCACCAAAGATAAATTGAAAAAGCAAATTTCCAGTTAAATGCTGCATCATTGTACCAATAAACGCTAAAACTGCTATACTAAGAGCTAGATATGCAATGTTTGATTTTCTGATGTTTTTAATTGATTTAATGCTTATCGGAGAAATTAAGAATATCAATGCAATTATGTGCATCCAAACAAAAGGTATTGGCACAGAACCTATTTGGACAGTTAATAGAGTGTAGGGACTTACCAAGAATATTCCCAGTAATATTACGTTTAAAGCTATTACTGGTAACCATTTCTTTCGTATTAGAAAACCTAAAGCTACTGCATTAATAAGCCCTGGCAAAAAGTCTAAACCTAAAAATATTGGTGCTTTTCCAAGGGCCATCGCTGAGAAAGTGCCTATGATTACGCTTAATCCTCCTAGGTATGGTCCTAAGATAATTCCGAATAATGGTGCTAAGCTATCTGATAACGAAAAAGAAGCTGATAGTCCTATCATTGGTCCTAGGGGAATTATTCTAAATACGGCGTATATTGCTGCGAAGATTGCTGTTATTGCGATTTGTTTTGTAGTTATTTTTATCTTCATGCTTTCAGCTCTGAAGTTTTTTGCATCGCTGTGTAATTTTTTACAGTGGTCTGATATAAAAGAGTTTTTATGACAATGAAAAAATTTGTTAACCCAAAAAATCCTGTTTCGTACTATTATTTTCCTAAGTTCTTAAATTCAAAATTAGTCTAAACAGCACCTCAAATTGGTACTTTTGACCCGTCAATCCCTATTTTTGAGGTTCCTAACTCGTTTTTAATTTCTCGTAATTGTGCGCCAGTAAACACTGGGCCGTCTCTGCAAACTCTATATTTTCCAATAACGCAGCTTCCACACAAACCAATACCGCAACGCATTAACCGTTCTAGACTTGCTTCGATAGGTAGCTTCCGTTTGTCTGTCATCTCAAAGATTTTTTTAACCATTACTTCAGGTCCACAAGTGTAAATCATGTCAAAATGTTCTCTATCAAGAACATCTGATAGCGGTTTAGTAACTAGACACTGCAAACCTGCAGTTCCATCTTCAGTGGTAGTTATTGTGTTTTTATATTCGCATATTTTACCTATTTGTTTAAGAAACAAGAGTTCCTCTTTGGTTTTAGCTCCCTCAACAAAAGTTAAACGGTCAGTTTTAGTTGAAAGTTGTTTTGCTAAAAAGAGCAGTGGTGCTGTTCCTGTTCCGCCGCCTACAAGTAGGGCTCTCCCTCTGGTTTCAGTGTAACTATTTCCAAATGGACCTCGTATACCAATTATTGCCCCAGTCTGCATTGCATGCATGTACCTCGTTGCGTCTCCAACTGCTTTTACAGAAACTGAGACTATCCCATTTGAGGTATCCATAATACTCAATGGAATTTCATCTATTCCGGGAATCCATAGCATCAAGAATTGTCCTGGTTTAGCTTTACTGCATAACCGATCAGTGAAAACAAATGTTTTAACTGTTGGGCTCTCATTTCGAATTTCGAGAATTTGAGTAGTTCTCATAGTGTTATTTGCGATGGGCAAGTCCCACAATCTCCTTTACATTTTCATAACGTTTCTTTCTCAAGTAAGTTTCCAATCCTTTATTTACTGACTGGAAAACTTTAATATCATCTGCAACAGCTGTCCCAATTTGAACTGCTGAAGCTCCTGCTAACAAAAACTCTACTGCATCGCGCCAATTTGAAATTCCACCACACCCAATTATCGGTACATCAACTACGTCGGCAATGTCATATACGCAGCGTAATGAAACTGGCTTAATGGCTGCACCTGACAATCCCCCTTTTATGTTATTCAAAATCGGAATCATTGTTTCTGCATCTATTGCCAAGGCTTTCAGGGTGTTTACAGCAGTTAAAACGTCAGCTCCCGCTTCTACTGCGGCTTTAGCGAATACTACTATGTCTGCTACGTTAGGTGATAGTTTAACGATTAATGGTACAGTAGTTTCTGCCTTTACTTTTTTAACAACCTCTGACAATATGTTGGGGTTCTGGCCGATTTCTGCACCGGTCTGTTTTACATGAGGGCAAGAAACGTTAAGCTCTATCGCATCTGCACCTGCTTCAGCTGCTTTTTTAGCTACTATTGCATATTCATCAGCAGAGTACCCAAAAACACTCACTATTAATGGTACCTGCAAAACGGTTTTAGCATGTTTTATTTCGTTAACATACTTTTCTATTCCAGGGTTGGGTAATCCCATTGCGTTAATCAACCCTGATTCTGTTTGAACAATGGTTGGGTTTGCGTAGCCAACACGTGGCTTAATTCCCACTGACTTCGTAATAACTGCTCCAGCGCCAGATTTAGCGACGCGATCCATGGATTCAGCAGAATACCCCATTATACCTGATGCTAAAATCGTGGGGTTAGTTAATTTTAGGCCAGCAATGTTTGTGGTTAATCGGTTTTGTTCCAAACAAATTCACCGTTTTAACCTATTTTATGGCATATGGGCAGATAAAGTTTCTTTAGTGATTCTGCAGTGAAATTGAACACTTAAACATTTTCATGTTTAATTCAGTTATCCCTAATTGTCAGTAATAAAAAAAGATAGTTGAAGGTGGAACTGGGTGCGAATAGACCTTATTTCTTCTTTTTGGTCTTTTTAGCGGTCTTTTTTGCAGCTTTTGCCACGATATTAACCTCGAATATGTATTTGAGGTCATTTTGTATTTAAAATTTACTGAAACTCGTTTAGTCAGCTTTAAAAGATAAAAACACTCAAAAATGTCAGCTATTGGTTGAATAGTCTTGAAATCAGTCTCTGATTTAGAGCCTTTTTCATGTTGTCTTTCAATTGTGCAAATTTGACATATATCTGTTAAAATTCTCTGTGTTTAATAATCCTTTGATTTTTAGATTTATCCTATTTGTTTGTTTACTTTATCTAAAAATACCCATTAAAAAAATGGTATGTTAGTTTACCTGCTTCCTTTTCTGCTTTTACGGTAAATTCATCTCATCCAAATACTCCCTTGCAAATTTGGAGTTATATGCCAAAAGTTCTTTACTTCTTAGTAAGCGCCGCTCAAGATGGTCTAGGGCAACCTTAAAAGTCGGTTCAACTCCCCAACCTTCACTAGCAGCATAAAAGTTACCGCGTATTGTTCTAAACTGTAATCTACAATGAACCATCGGCGTTCCACCGCGCATATTAGCACCTCGATTACTTTTTATATACACAAATAGCGAACCTGATTGGAAAGCTTCTTGGAATCTATGCGTAAAAGAATCAAATTCTGACATGATGAACTTTTGCTGTTCAGGATTAGTGTCTACATCTTTAAAACTGAACTGAATTGTTAATCGTCGTTCCGTGGTTTCTAATTGACTTATAGGTTCCAAAAAATCAAGTTTCGTAATTACACCAATTAGTCGGTCGCTGTCAACTACACATAAACATGATATGTCATGGTTATGCATCATTTGCTCGCATTCACGTAGCTTTGTTTGTGGGTTAATTGTTATCACTGGGCTTCTCATTATTCCCTTTGCTGGAATACCTAATGCTTTGATTTGTTCTCCTGCAACATCTTTGTTGCCCATACGTTTGGGTGGTAGATATACACTCTCTAAAATGTCTTTGATACTTACTATTCCAACTAGCCGTCCAGACTCGACAATTGGCACATGTGACACTCCGAACTCCCTCATTAAACCTAAAACGGCTCCAACGCTTCTATTAGCTTCCATAGTGTGGGGTGCACGTGTCATAATTGATTCTGCAATATTATTTCCCCATTCTCCATTGACTGCGGTGTGTATTACTGCTTCGTCAGTAACGAAACCTAACAGTTTGTCCTTATCAAATACTGGTAATTGTCTGAGTCCACTTCCTACCATCAATTTTGCGATTCTAATGATTGAGTCTGAGAGGTTTGCTTCAGGTGGTACTGTAATTAAACTTTTTACTTTAGTGCGGCTTAAATCAAGACGTGATTTAAAGAATGCACGTCTGCCGACGATTCCTAGATATCGCCCTTGTGCATCTGTGACTGCTAATACTGGTGGTACTCCTTTCTGGAATCCTTCAAGACATCGCGAAGCGCTTTCATTCTCCAACACGGTATTAAATTCTGTTGAAAAAATTTCCTTAACAGTAGTCGATAATGCCATTAAGAATCACTGCAAAAATATAAGTTATTGTAGAATTTAAATATTAGATGCTTACCCCTACCATCTAAAAATTTTTAACCCAATTCTTAAGCGTTAAAGTGTGTTCTGATAATCCTGTCTTTTTTCGTTTAAAGAATTGTTACCCTACTAAAACTGGTCTCTTTTAGGTAAAAAAGTTTTTCGAGTTTTCCAAAGTTTATAAGAACAAATCGTCTATAACCCAAGGATTTAAGATTGGTGCTTAAATGAGTAAAGCTCTGGAGATGGGAAAATCATCTGCAACAGGTAGTTTTCACCTTCTACTAGGCGTAGTGTGTTCTACAGTAATCATGGCTATCGGTACAATTTTGTTGGGTATGTTACTTCCTGCGGAAGGTGTAGGACTCTATGGAATGGCTATGATTCCTGCGTCTATTATCAATTTCTTTAGGGATTGGGGTATAAACTCTGCTTTAACTAAAGAAATTGCTAACTTAAGGGCTGCTGGAAAAGACTCCAAAATCCAAGATGTAATAGTTTCAGGTGTAATATTTGAAGTAATCAGCGGCGCTGTTTTGTCTTTGGTCTGTTTTATTATTGCTCAGCCTTTAGCTTTGCTTATCAATCCATTGGGTGCTTCTGAACTCTCACAGTATATTTCTATCATGTCTTTGTCAATATTTGCTGGGGCACTTGTAGCAGCAGCTCAGGGAATATTTGTTGGTTATGAACGAATGAAACTCAACAGTTTCACACAAGTTTTTCAAGCAACAGTTAAGACTGCACTTGGGCCTCTGCTTATTGTTTTAGGTTTTGGTGTTTTGGGTGCTGTTACTGCAGCTATGGTTTCTATTCTAGCGGGCGGCATAATCAGTATACTCATAGTTTATTATGTGTTGTTTAGACCATTGCGTAAATCAAATGGCTGCAAATGCGATATTAAAAAAACTTTAAAACCAATGTTAAAGTTTGGTATACCTCTAACAGTTTCAACAATTGTTATTGGGGTTTTACCGCAAGTTTTTGCCTTATCAATGTCTTTTTATGCAGGTCTAGGCGATGTTGCTGCAGGCAACAACTTTGGCTGGATGATGGGAAATTACTTTACAGCTGTTAACTTCTCTGTTCTTTTAACTTTTGTCTCTTTTCCAGTTGCTACTGCTTTATTTCCGGTTTTTTCAAAGTTGAATCCTGAAAAAGAACCTGAATTAGTGAAGACCGTTTTTGCTTCCTCAGTTAAGTATACATCTTTGTTACTTGTCCCAGCTACCTTGATGTTGATAACACTTGCGGCTCCTTTAGTTAACACTCTTTTTCCTAAAGAAGGAATTATTGCATCCCTTTTTTTGGTTAACGCTGAACCCAAGTTTCCTTTTGCACCAACGTTTTTAGTTCTCTCTGCGGCAATAAACCTGTTTGCCTTAGTTGGAAACATAAGTTTAGGAACATTCCAATCTGGCATCGGAAAAACTGCTCAAATAATGAAGCAGAGTCTCCTGTCTCTGGCAGTTGGTTTACCTCTTGCTTACCTATTAGTTGGGTTCTCTTATTCACTAGGTGGTTCAGACGGGTTAATATCTGCATCTTACGCTGTAATCGGCGGATTAATCGGGTACATACTTTCAAGTATGCCTGGTATGGTCTGGGGGTTAATATGGAGTTGGAAAAACTACCGAGTAAAAGCAGATTTCAAAATTTCCGTAAAAATTTTTACCGCGTCATTCATTGCTTCATTGACTACATATCTACTAATTAGTCTTTTAATTGTGCCCTACTGGGCAATGCTTTTAGCAGGATTTGCAGTTTTTGTAATAGTATACTTAGCTATGATTCCTATTCTTGGAGCAGTAAACAGAACAGACATTGACAACTTCAAAGCCATGTTTTCAGGTTTAGGTTTAGTATCCAAAATTTTGAATCTAGCCTTTATTTTTATGTCAAAATTATGTAGAAGTAATCCTAAAAATGAAGACTTAAAAAACCATTTTAGTCAATAATTCTTTCAAAGCGTCTTTTTTGTTGATTCAAAGTTGTTTTATGTCTTATTTGAATGGTAGTATCCATTTGTGAACCCTAATCCTTAAAAGTTAAGTAACATGAAATGAGTGAGTCACAAGGATGGAAAATACCTTTGTTTGCTGTTGGACACATAGCAGTCGCTTACCTTCTTGGTAAAGGATCTTCAAAAATTCTCAATACAACAGTAAATGTTCCCTTACTAATAGTCCTTTCAATATTACCTGACATAGATATAATCTATGACTTCTTAATGGGCACAGAAATTCATAGAGGACCAACACACTCTATTTTATTTGCTGTATTGCTTTTTCTTCCACTATTCATTATTTATCGCAAAAAAGCCATTCCATACTTTTTGGCTTTGCTCTCTCACTCTTTAATATGCGATTTCTTAATAGGCGGTCACCTCTTACTTTTATGGCCTTTTTCAACTGTCGAATATGGATTACCCTACATTGACATTCTCAGTCCAGTAAACATAGTCTTAGAATTTACTTTATTTCTTATAGCGATGGCTGTTCTAGTTAAGACCGATGACTGGAGAGTTTTTCTCTCTCATAATAAAACAAACTTGATTCTAATTATCCCAGTGGTTACTGTATTATTACCCAGTACAGTTGGCTACCCATTTGATGAATCACTGTTTATAACTCAACCAGTACTTGCTATTGCACATATAATCTATCTTTGCTTGTTTACTGTTGCAATTTTAAAATCTCTTCTTTACTACTACCGGCAGTTGTCTAAATCTTATAGTCAATCCTTAACTAAAAGTTAATCTCCAAAGAGTCTTAAGCGAGCGTATTATATTTCTTGGTATGCATCGGATCGGAGTTATAATTCCATCGTCAAATACAACAGTCGAAAAAGAATTCTCAAAAATTTTACTGAATAATGATGTTTCTCTTCATTTTACTCGAATTCACTTGACTGATGTGACAATAAATGACTTAAGTAGAATGGAAAAAGACGTCTACGTTGCTGCGCAATTATTGAAGGATGCATGTGTAGAATTAATCGTGTTTGCCTGCACCTCGGGTAGTCTAATCAAAGGTTTCGATTATGATAGACAAATTGCAGAAGAAATAACTAATTTAACTGGGTGCAATGCGATTACTACATCTAGAGCTGTTATTACCTCTTTAAAAACTTTGAAAGTTAGAAAAATTAGTCTAGCGACACCTTACATAAAAGATGTAACTGACAAAGAAATTGATTTTCTGCAACTACATGGGTTTGAAATAGTTAAAACTCGCTTCCTAAATATACGTGAAAATATACAAATCGGCAATTTATCTCCCTTCTGCGCCGAAGAAATAGTTAAAAACGTAGATTCCCCAGATGCTGAAGCTGTTTTTATCAGTTGTACCAACTTTAGAACTTTCCAGGTTCTGTCTTCCCTAGAAAAAATCATCTGTAAACCAGTAGTCAGTAGTAACAGCATAACATTATGGGCTATTTTAAACATCCTAAAAATCCAATGTTCTCCTGATTTAGGTTGCCTATTTAATATTAGAAACCCTGATAAATTGGTTTAAACAAATAAATTTACATTCCAAGAATCAAAAATACACACTTAATCATGATTCTTTTTATTAGTATTATATCATCGGACACGTTATTTCCTCAAGCAATATTTATAACGAAAGCTCAGCATCAATAAAAATCATTCCTGTAGGTTCTGGAGCCTTTGTACCCCGTGTATAAAACCTCTAGGTGATACACAGATGCCATTTAAGCAATTAAAAAAAGATGAGGCAGACTCTTTAACGTTAGAGTGGGTTTTGCAGACTAAAACCTACAAGTTACTTCTCAATAAAAACCGCTGTGTAGGTTGCCAAATATGTTTTTTTGCTTGTCCCAAAGAGGCCATAACAATACAAAAACAAAGAAAAACCCCCGACGGAACTGCCCAGAAAGCTAAAATAGACTTTGATTTGTCTAAATGTAATTTTTGCGGCATCTGTGATGTAACTTGTCCCTATGGTGCAATAGAAGTTACCTTAAACGGGTCACGTGATTTACCTGTACTCTCTAAAGATAGCTTCCCCAAATTAATCCGTGAAATTCAAGTGGATACTCGTAAATGCGACAGAGAATGTGCAGAATGTGAAACCGTTTGTCCTTTATCTCTAATTAAAATTTCTAGGTTTGGTTACGATGGAAAACCTGTTAAAGACTTTTCTGTTCTTTCTCCCTTAGGTAGAAAACGTGTTCAAGTCATCCTGGATATCCAAAAGGAATATTGTCCAACCTGTAGACTTTGCGAGTTCAAATGTCCTGCAGGAGCGATCCGAATAAAAAAAATGTTCGAAGGTACAATAAAGATAAACCAAAATAGTTGTCCTCAAGGTTGTAAAGACTGTTTGGATGTGTGTCCAATTACTGGTGCTCTATTTTTAGGTGAAGACCAGAAAGTTTACGTTAACGAACTTTTCTGTACCTATTGTGGTGCATGTAAAAATGTTTGCCCTGAAGAACAAGCTTTAATCCTTAACCGAACAAAAGTTCTCCATACACCTGTACGTTCAGGCGCTTGGAATAAAGCTTTAGAAAGGATTACCAGTTCAGATAACGCGCTTAAAGAGTTTAAAGCTCAGGCAGCTAAAACTAGAAGACATACAGTTGAAAAACGATTTTTTGCGGAGAAACTGAAAAAATGAGTACACAAAAATTTTCATCTCAACCTGAAGACTTACGTGTTGGCGTTTTTGTCTGTCACTGCGGATTGAACATTGCTGGAACCGTTGATGTTCATGCAGTAGCTGAATACGCTAGAACTTTGCCAGATGTAGTTTTCGTTAAAGAAAACCGTTATACCTGTTCAGATCCAGGCCAAGAAGAAATAAGAAAAGCTATTAAAGAAAAAAACCTTAACCGTGTAGTCATAGCAGCTTGTTCTCCCCGTATGCATGAAGCAACATTTCGTAGAACCGTATCTGAAGCTGGACTTAACAGTTTTCTATATGAAATGGCTAACATACGTGAATTCGCCTCTTGGTGTCATCAAACTGATCCTGAAGCTGCTACTGAACGCGCTAAAGATACAGTTCGCATGGCAGTTGCAAAAGTAAGATTAATGCAGCCACTTCAAACAATTGAGGTATCTGTCACAAATAAAGCTCTTATAGTCGGTGGTGGAATCGCAGGTATCAGTGCAGCCCTTGATTTAGCTGAAATGGGCTACAAAGTGTATTTACTTGAAAAAACACAGAGTATCGGCGGGCACATGGCAGCCTTAGATAAAACTTTTCCAACATTAGACTGTAGCATATGTATTGAAGGCCCAAAGATGGTCGATTGTGCTAGGCATCCTAACATAACCATTTTAGCTAACAGTGAATTAGTCAAAGTTGACGGTTACGTAGGTAACTTTAGAGTTAAAATTCGTAAAAACCCCCGTTATGTTATACCTGAAAAATGCACTGGTTGCGGTGAATGTAAAGATGCGTGTCCAATAGAGTACCCCAACGAGTGGGATATGAATCTTGGTACCCGAAAAGCTATTTCTGTACCGTTTGATCAAGCGGTTCCATTGGTTTACGCTATCAACAGAGATTACTGTATTGAATGTTTCAAGTGTATCGATGCTTGTGGTGAACGTGAAGCCATCGATTTTGACCAAAAACCTGAAGAAGTAGACCTTGATGTAGGCGCAATCATAGTTTCCACTGGATTTGATATTTATGAACCCTACGATTTACCCCTGCTAGGTTATGGTAGATATTCTAATGTTTTAACAAGCATGGAGTTTGAACGGCTAATTCTCGCTGCTGGTCCAACAGGTGGTAAAGTAATTAGGCAATCAGATGGACAAAAACCTAAACGCATAGCTTTCATCCAATGTGTGGGTAGTCGTGACAAAAACAAGTATCCTTACTGCAGTAATTTCTGTTGTATGTACACTCTAAAACATGTGGTTCAAATTAAAGAGAAATACCAGCAAGACGTTGAAGTTTACGTTTTTTACATAGATATACGCAGTCCAAGTAAAGGTTATGAAGAATTTTATAATCGTGCAAGAGAACGTGGTGTCAACTTCATACGCGGGCGTGTCAGCCATATTGATGAAGATCCTTCAAATAGGAATTTGATTATTCACTCTGAAGATTCGCTTTTGGGTCAACCGATAGAACTTGAAGTTGACATGGTAGTTTTAGCTACAGCTTCTATACCTAAAAGAGATGTTGAAGACTTAAGTCGTATACTAAACCTTTCACGTGACTCTGACGGGTTCTTAATGGAAGCTCATCCTAAACTGAAACCTTTAGATGCACCTACAGACGGGATTTTTTTTGCCGGTTCATGTTCCGGTCTTAAAGATATTCCTGCTAGTGTTTCACAAGGAAGCGGCGCCGCAGCAAGGGCAGCTACTGTTATAAGTAAATCAACTTGGAAAATTGAACCTATAATCTCGATTGTAGATGAAACCACATGTGTAAAATGCGGTATTTGTGTAGATAAATGTCCGTATGGCGCAATCAAACAAGAAAAAGGTAAACCTGCTCAAATAATAACAGCTAGTTGTCATGGTTGTGGAACATGTGTAGCTGAATGTCCACAGCATGCGATACGTCAAATGCATTTCACTGACGCTCAAATAATAGCTCAAATTCGTGCTGCTTTGGAGGATAAACCTGAAGATAAAATCTTGGCCTTTTTATGTAATTGGTGTAGCTATGCTGGTGCTGATTTAGCTGGAATCAGTAGATGCGATTACCCTGCAACTGTAAGAGTGATACGTGTTATGTGTAGCGGTAGAGTATCCAAAGATTTTATACTTGAAGCTCTGCGGCTAGGTGCAGGTATGGTTATGATAGGTGCATGTCACCTGCCATATGATTGTCACTACATCGACGGAAATGCTAAGATGAAAGCACGTACTGATGCATTGAAAAAGATGCTTGTAAAACTTGGAATGAGTTCTGAACGCTTCAGAGTAGAGTATATTTCAGCAGCAGAAGGAATTCGTTACGCAGAAGTCATAAAAGAAATTGATGATCAAAGAAAACTGTTAGGCAAAGAAAGAATCAAGGCAGAAAATAAAGTTCTAAAACCCTATATTGAGAAAATGTTACGACTTAAATGAACCTTAAAACATTTTCATTCTATCTTTTTTGTTTTGTAGCCTTCTTTAATTGATTCTTAAAAAGTTGGAACAATTCAAGTTTGTAATATTACCTAGGGGTTTAAGGAATAACCACCTTTGAGGTTTGAGGGTAAAAATTTAATTACAACTGCCATTAACTGTGGTTTGATGCGTATGAATGTTGATGACTGTATAAAGTTTGCTAACCAAAACCCCTCCAGCTACTTGGCCACAGTCGACGGTGACCAACCACGCGTAAGAGGTATGCTCATGTGGTTTGCAGATAAAACAGGATTCTATTACAATACAAGTGCAACAAAAGACCTGTACCATCAGTTTAACGCTAACCCAAAAGTGGAACTCTGTTTCTTTGACGCTAAAAGCAAAAACCTTGATCAGATGAGAGTAACCGGGCAAGTAGACTTTGTTGATGACATGAAAATAAGAGCAAAACTGCTTGAAGATAGGCCATTCCTTAAAGATATGGGATTCGGCGCTGATAACCCAAAGCTAATTGTGTTTCGAATTGTAAATTGTATAGCCCATTTCTGGAGTTGGGAAACAAACTTACAACCTAAAAAGTACATCAGGATTAACTAAAACAAAACTTTGTGTACTGAATAATCTGTTTTTTAAAGGGTTATTAGTGGTTAGATTAATTCTTAACTTACTCTATTTATTCTGGATGTAGCTGCATCTTTTACTTTATCCAAAAATCGTTTTCTTAACAAAATAGCAGCCTCTTTTTTTAGTCAAGAAACCTTGACAAAGCCTTTGTCAAGAAACCTTGACAAAAAAATATTTAACTGATAAGTGACCGGGTTAATTATTGGTTAAGCATGAATACAATAATTAACTGCCATGCCGCTGTTTCTCCTCTTTTTAGTTTGTTCATGCTTAACCCTCTCCCTTTCTATATCTTTCTAAAAAGTTGATTTAATTGGAATTGAGTTTTATCTGTTTTAATAGGGGGGTTTATTCAGAAAATTTAGTTTCAGTTTATTGATTTCTTGAACCATATCATGCCGATGACTGCGACTATTGTGGCTGATAGTGCTGCCACTGGGTTTATCGACTGCATTGACAAGAAGCAGGTGGCTAGGAACGTAATTACAGTCACTAAAGAAATCAAAATGATAATCCTGCTTATTGTCAAATTCTTATTGCTCAATTTCTTAACCTCATAGGATCTAATGACCTTTAGAATACTATGGATTGTTTTTGATTTAATGCTAAGCTTACGAACAAAGTGTTCAGATATTAGACAACACAAAATGTTTTTTGAAACAATACAAAAATAGAATTAGTCAAAATTAAAGAATAAGAGTTTAGTCTTCTTCAGCTAGTTTTCGCTCTTTAACTTTTAATGCGTCTTCGTCGCCGATAACTCTGAAGGTCTCTGTTAGTTCGTATTTATGTAGAAACTTTTTGACTATTATACGAATGTACTTCTTGCTGAGTGCTTCTCCTTCACCTTTAACTGTAACTTCTTTTCCTTCAGTAGTAACTTCTCCTGCTGTTTTTTCTTTTAGGAAATCAGCTAATTTCTCTACGATTTTAGATTCACCCTTAAGTTCGGAAACATCGATTTTCATTTCAACCATACTTGTTTCACCTCGGTTACACCCCGTCTAATTTACTGTTGTGCTGTTTTCTTCATAACTACTCTATTGATAAGTTTTCCGCTTAGTCTTGTCAGTTCGCCCGTCGAGTCTTTTTCACAGCATATGCTCAGACTCTAGTGCTCATCATCCAAAGAAAAGTTCTGCAACTTACCTTAAGTCTTTATCGTTGTGTTTTATGAAAAAATCTGTGTTTTTTGCTCTTCTATTTGTTGATGTCTCACTTTAATATCGTTTGCAAAATAGACTTTTTATGTATATTCAGACCGTCAAGGTTTTTTCAATTCCCAGACTATTCATTGCCTGTTGTATTTTCTTAAGAATTGGTTACAATACTCTTAAAAGAAGCCATCAGCTACTATCAAAGTTCTGCACGTATAGGTAGTTGGCAGCTGGTAACCTGTAGTGTTTTATTCAATTTAGCAAAAACTGCCTTAACTATATTTACAAGGAGGAATCAAATAGAAATGTT
>Ga0123335_1005773_pt1 | contig 14874 bp, 10 predicted proteins | sample BiotimSIPDNA_2_FD_89707 | JGI IMG/M metagenome (GOLD analysis project Ga0123335, IMG submission 89707) | Anaerobic biogas reactor microbial communites from Washington, USA - Biogas_R2 time_0 SIP DNA | ecosystem: Engineered > Bioreactor > Anaerobic > Unclassified | place: Washington, USA... | reverse complement strand
TCAATGCTGCGGGCAAAACCCATCTGTACCGGACCTCTTACCTGCCCGCAGCTAAGAGAAGCCTTGACAAAGGTCGTCATCACGGCGCCGAATGTACGGATGTCAAAAAACTGGCTGCACATTGCGTCGCGGTAAGCTATGTCAATTCGCGGATCATCCTCTTTTAGTTGGGCGACTATCTTTCTAATCTCTTCTGCTTTAGCTTTTTGAATTTTTGCCAGCTGTTCTCTTGTCCCATTATCATTACCCGCATCTAAATCACTGACATTAAGAGGTACATTTTCCTTGATATAAATGCGATAGCCCGGTTCGTCTTCATTAACTGTTTCCACATAATTCCTGATTTTGCGTTTTAAACATACATCAGTAACGATTCCATGCCCGGTTTCCGGGTCAACGCGGGGCATATTCCCAGCGTCAGGGTCACCATTGGGATTGCCGTTTCGCACATCGAACAGCAACACAAAGTCATAACGATTTGAAATAGGCCTTGTCATGGTTATTTATCCTCCTTTTTGGTGAAACGATATTGGGTTTGGTGATAATATCCCAACAAAAAGAGCCCCTGCTCCCGAATATCCAGATGAGCGGGAAAAGGGTTGTTTTCCACATCGAGTCTGCCCAGCAAATCACTGAGCGATTTGTTAAGATTAACAACCGCTCCTTCGTTGCTTATTTTATTCAGATGATGATTTGACAGTCTCATCAGATTGGGGAAGACAGTAAGCGGCGTAGTTCCAGCAGCATTGAAAAACCGATCCTTGATGGTGGCGTTTATGCCCGGATTTGCCTGTTCCTGAATATTTTCCAGTACGGAAAAAAGACGGCCGAGGACATAAGCCTTGTTGTTACTCTCCTGATTGAGCATGATTGTCAGCACCTCCTTGTCTTCTTGGGGAAGGTTCATTTTGAGCATACATGCCTTGACAATAGCAACCCTTCCTCTGGTAATTTTGTAAATGTTTTTGTCCCGGTTATCCTGAACAGCGCGTATACGAAGCAGGGTTGCTTTAAACAGAGCGTCCGGGTATGGGGTGTTGTTAAGGATGGCCCGCATAACAGCGCCTCCTAACAATGGAGATGGCTCTTTATTCCGGGTATTTGGGTTGACTGTTTCCTCCAGTAGAGCTTGAGGCGTGAGAATGTCTGGTTCAAAATCCGCCTTAGTGATTTCAAGTCGTTGATAATGTTCAGAGATGTTTTGAAGGAAGAAGCCAAGTGAATCTCGTAAATGATATCTTATCGAAAATCTTCCTTCGTTGCCCGATAGTGCAATGATGTGACAAGATGCCTTCAAGTTTACATTATCAACTGGAAACCCTTTTGTAATTCGTTCCAAGTGACCTATTAATCTATCTTTTTCTTCCCTTTTATTTGGCGGGTTTAAGCAAAAATTCAACATCTGTGCTGTCCCGTTTCCCAAATCTTCGGTCCAGTAGACTACTGTATCAGTTCCTATTAAGCAATGTGAATCGTCATTCTTTAACAACAAATTAAATGCCGTATTGTACGCAAAATTGACTTGCTCACTAACCGGCGCAATAAAACCTTGTTGCTTGCCAAAAGAATGCGTACTCGGGGCTTTGAAGGACACCAAATTTGCTCCAGCAGGATTGGTGCCTCTTATCCCTTTTGCTTTCATGTGAATGCGAGCTATCGGAGCTTTTTCACCAGTAACCAAGCAGGTCATATGGTTCTGGGAAGACTCTTTCATCAGGTACACTTCCCAGGCCTTGCGTACAGACTCGTTCTCATGTGCTATGCCATAATCCATTACATCGAAAATGAGAAAATCTTCACCTATTACTTCTGGGCATCTTAATATAGCTTCATGTTCCGCGTCATATTCCCAGTTATCAAAGAATGAAAGAATAGCCTTTGCCACAGGGCTATCACATCCATCAAGTACTTTATGATGATGTGATTTGCTTTCGGCAAAACATTTTTTGTCTCTTTTGGTTGCTGATTTTTGGCTTGCTCCGAAAAAATAGGCCGATTTGTCATAAAGAAACTGTGGATTGACATTGCTAGATCGCACGACAGGCATAGGAACCTCTCTTTGAGGCGCTGTTTTCACTGTTTTTTTGTTAATCATGCGATCTTCTTTAAGTGTTGTGATATTGATTAGTTTCCCAAAAACATCAATGCTAATCAGGTACGATGGTTTTTCATAAGCAAATCCATAGTCCGGCGCTTTCCCTTCATCGTGAAGGCTATTGTAATACTTGGTCAACGCTTGCAGTATCATCGGAGCACCTCGCAGCCTTTCACCTGCATGATCCCACGCTCAAGTATAGCCCTGAAAAACATCGGCTGAATATCATCAGGGTTTGAATAATCCATGTCATAAAGCATAAGACCGAGGTCACGCGTTTCATCAATTGCTTCAGGCAGCACCTCTTCTTCCTCAATCAGCCGGAAATGTGCTGTACACTCCCGCGTACCAAGGCAGGGTTGATGATAACACTCTCCTTTTCTTAGGCGGCGGCAGGCCATGGCATAAAATTTCCCCTGGGTGTCGCTGGGAGAGGCGTTTTCTGTTATCTCAAAGTGCGCTTCAATAGCATAGCGAACATCCTGAAGCATCATGCTTGCCCGCTGTATGATTGTGCTTGAATCAACTATCAGACAGGGAATTTTGCCGGTATTTATCATTGTTTCTGCGTCTTCTTTGCCCACACGGTTTATTATTTCATTTCGTCTGATGTTGGTGAACCGAATGGGCTTTAGTACATGGATGCGGTCGATGTGCCAGCGCATCCCCGGATGCCACATCACGGATTCCAACAGGCCGCGCGCAGCGGAGGGCGTCATGACATCGTAGGAAACGCGTTCGGTTTTCAGTTCCGGGCGTGAGAAAAGGGCGTAATCACCCCAAACCTCAGCCCGAATGCCATATCCCATATGCTCTCTCCTTTCTACACATCAAGATTGTTTAATCGGTGACCAAGAGCGCAGCACCTCCTTCTACTTTACGGACGGACAAGCCCGTTTTGGGGGAATAAAGATTCATGTTATCCAGTAAATGCATGTTATCTTCCGGGGACAGCGGCTGAAGCGCCATCTTTATCTTTTCAAACTCATACGGGCTGATATTGACACAATAAGCAGAAGCCTGACGTAAAATCTCCTTATTGCGTTCACCATTGCGCAGTCGGTGCGCAAGACCTTTTGCGTAGTCATCTCGCGGGATGAATATAGGCACAGTTTCTTTGTTGATCAGGCGGAAGCGCCGTGCAATTGTTTCAAAGGGGATGCTCCAGCCCCGCTCATCATCCAACAACTCCATAATTTTTTCTTTATCCATCAGCGGATCACGAACATCAAACAACCGCTCAAAATATGCTCTAATGGCTTCAGGGCTTGTTACATCATCGAAATGGTCAAAAACATGCCTGGTAACCGCCGCAGCCTGTTCTGTCTCTGCGGGCAGTTTTGCGTCCGTTACACGAAAAACATACAGGAAGCTGCTTTCAAAGGGCTTTTTGCCCTCACGGTTCACTCTGCCCGCCGCCTGTATGATGGAATCAAGGCCCGCTTCTTCGCGGTATCCTGTGGGGAAATCGAAGTCAACTCCCACCTCAATCATGGAAGTTGCAACCACCCGACAGGGTTGATCCTCTTCCAACAAGCTTCTTATTTGATTCAGCGTTTCTTCCCGATCGCTGGGAAGCATGAGGGTGCTTAGATGGAAGCTGTTAGTATCCTGAACCAAAGCAAACAATTCACTGGCACGCTGTTTTGTATTGACCACACAAAAGACTTGCTGACGCGCCTTCAGCTGATCAGCAAGCGCCCTCAGGTCTAAACTGCCCTGATGCTGAATCTGAATCCGTTTTAGCGCTGAAAAGCTTGCATCAATATCTGGGTTTAACTCCATAACAGGCATTTTTGCAGTGAAAAACCGAGATAAACTGGGCTGAGTTGCGCTCATCAAAACAACTGTGCAGCCATAGTTAAGGCACAGCTCCTCAATCGCCCGGATTGTGGGCCTCATATAATCGCGTGGAAGCATCTGCGCCTCATCCAGCACAATCACGCTTTTGGCGATGTTATGCAGTTTTCGACATTTTGATGGTTTGTTGGCAAAAAGAGATTCAAAGAATTGGACATTGGTGGTCATAATCAGATTGTGATCCCAATTTTCGGCGGCCAGCTTCTGAGCAACCCCGTCATCTTCATCACTTTCGTTGCCAGTTTTCAAAAAGGCATCTGCGTAATGCATTAAAACATTGCCTTCTCCAACAATATCTCTAAAAACTCCGCCGTTTTGTTCGATGATGCTTGTATAGGGCATGCAATAAATAACCCGGCGCAGATTATTGGCCTTAGCGTGGTCTAACGCGAAACTGAGAGATGATAGGGTTTTCCCCCCACCTGTGGGAACGGTCAAAGAAAATAATCCGGGCGGCCTTGTGGCATTCCTTTTACAAGCCTCAAGAATACCATTGCGAATCCTATGCACAGAGGTTTTGGGAATTTTGAATTTTTGTACGTGCTCTTCGACCTTGGCTTGCAGAAAAAGCACCTCAGCAGATCCTTTGCGCGGCTGTTTTCCCAACATGAAATTTTCTGTATCTATAAAATCTGCGTCTACAAGACAGGAGTAGAGCATTCTAATCCAAAACGCGCTGGAAAAAATGATGCTGCCCGGAACAGCTTTCAATGGACATTGATGCATTAAGGAGAAATTGAGATACTCAACATATTTCCCTTCACAGGGCGCTACTGTCTTCTTGAATCTCCGGGCCAGCACCCGCTCTTCCGCGCTGGTTTCCGCCCCGCCATCCGGCATTCCGCCATGGTGCCCCGCAACAGGATATGCAAGCAGAGGCGCTCCCTGATTGTTGAGGGCCTGAGCGCCCAAGGTGGAGTGATCTACTTTTGGGCCATCATAAAACAGACGGCGCTCAAAGCCACCGCTTGCCTTTCCAAGATCATGGAGCTTTCCAAGCAGAGCAGCAAAATGTTCTGAAGCAAAAAAGCTCGCAAACTCTGCCGCCATCTCAGCAACCTGATCAAGATGTTCGCTTAACGGCTGTAAATCCCCTGCGTCATTTCTGTGAGCATAATATTCTTTCATGACATGCCACTATTGAATACTCATCTTGCTATAAATCATAAGCATGTTTGCTCCTTTAGGCGCTTGGCATAAAAGACAACTGGCAAGGTTATTTGTGATTCCAAGGATATTATATTCTGTTTTTTGTAAGACTGTCAATCAACTATTGCGGTTTTGATAGGATTTGCATCCGATTTTCTCTAAACTCCCCTACCCCCGCCCCATTCTCTTCCGCACCCCTCGCCGCAAGCTTTTCCACAGGCCTTGCAGACCCTTTTTCAGATAACCGCCCAGGGGCTTGACCGCGCGGCTGGCGGCCAGTCGCGCCTTCTGCCAGGGCGCAAGCGTCTGCCAGGCGGCGCGGTACTGGATACGGGCCAGGGCCAAGGTATCCGCGTCCGGGCTTGTGCGGCCATAGACCAGGGCGCTGTGGGCCCGGGCCAGGCCCATGAGGCCGGCGTCCCCCGGCGCGGTGCGGGCGATATATGAGATGGCTGTCTCCTGGGGCAGGATGCCCCGGTGGCCTGCTGCCTGGGCCGCCAGCAAGGCCTGCCAGAGGATGGCAAAGGCCCGGGCGGGATCGCGCTGTTTGGCGGCGCGGCGCTCCGGCTCCTCCTCCCTGAGGCGCCAGACGAACAGGCCCAGAAGCAACAGGATGATCAGCAGCCACCAGGGGAAGGGCCTGTCATCACCCTGACCTGCCCCCTGGGCGGTTTCGCCCGGGACGGGGCTTTGGGTGGGCGTGGACTCGCCGGGGGCGGGCGAGGGGCTGGGGCTCTCCTGGGGCGCCTCGTCCGGGCCGGGAGTTGGCTCCTGGCTGGGGGCGGGGCTTTGGGTGGGCGTGGGGCTGGGCGGCGGGCTCTGGGGCGGCTGCTCTCCCTGGCCTTCGCCCTCGCCGCTCTCAGGGGCGGTGGCGTCAAAGGTGACCCAGCCCAGGCCCGCGATGTAAATCTCCGTCCAGGCGTGGGCGTTGCGGGCGGTGAGGGTGACGGCCTCCCCGCCCTGGGGGTTGGCCAGAAAGCCCTCCACATAGCGGGCGGGAAGCCCCAGGGAGCGGGCCAAAACCGTCATGGCGGTGGCGAAATAGGTGCAGTAGCCCTCCTGAATATCAAAGAGGAAGTGGGAGGCGAAGTCCAGCGTGGGGGGCGCGTCCGGCACGTCCAGGGTGTAGCGGAAGTTGCTGCGCAAATAGCGCATCAGCGCCAGGCCCTGCCGGTAGGGGTCGTGGATATTGCCCGCCACCTCCCGGGCCAGGGCATCGATGATGCCCCCGGGCTCCAGATGATCCGGCAGGCGGGTGTAATCCTGAAGGATGCGCTCATAAGCCGGGTCCACAAAACCCGTCAGGCGCTCCGCCAGGGCGTCCGTGTAGGCGCTGCCTGCGGTGTAGGCCTCAAAGCCCGCGGTGTAGCTGTCCCCCTGGCGCAGATCCCTGGTGATAAACAGCTCCGAGGAGGCGTTAAAATAGGGCACCATCCCCTCCCCGGGCGCCAAAGCCCTGAGGCGCTGGGGCACAAAGAGGGTGGAGGGCAGGGTGTCCAGCATTTCCACCCGCAGCTCAAGGGGCTGGCCCCGCTCGCCCGCGGGCAGGTCCTCATCAAACAGGGAGGCCTTCAGCCCCGCAAAGCGCACGGACTGAAAGCCATAGCGCTCGTTTGACAGGGTGTCAAACCAGGCGCGGCCATTATACATATCAAGGGCGGTGCCCCGCAGATAGGTTTTCTCGCCGGTCCACACGGTCATCAGGGGGGTGTCCGGAATAAGGGGCTTGCCCCCCAGGCCCGCCTCCCCCATGGGCTGATAGCCCTGGGAGGACAGGGAGAACATGCGCCGGGAATCGGTAAAGAAGAAATAGTCCTCAATGGACTGACGCAGCCGGTCCGCCATCTGTTCCAGCTGGGGCACCGTCTGCCGGGTGGCCGGGGTGAGCCAGCTGGCAATGAGCGCCAGGGCCAGCGCCAGCGCCAGGGCCTTCAGCCCCCTGGTGCGCCGGGGCTTTGCCTCCGGCACCGTAAGGACGGCGCCCCCGGGCGCCTGATGCCCATGGGCATACAGCAGCGGCAGGGACAACACCGCCGGGAAATAGAGGGATAAATCCTCCCGCGCCCCCGCAAACCAGAACATGAGCAGCGGCGCTGTAACCAGGGGCAGGGAAAAGGCGGGGTCCCCGTCCAGCAAAAGGCGGGAATACAGCGCCAATAACAGCAGCATCAGGGGAATCAGCCCGTCCAGATGCCAGCGGAAGGCCTCCAGGGGCGCGGCGCCCGAGGCCAGCGACCAAATAAAGGCAAGCACCCGGGCCGGAAGGGACGCCGGCAGCAAAAAGGCGGGCAGGATAAGGGCCGCCAGGAGCCCCGCCGCGAAAACCAGCTGCAAAGGGGGCTTTAACCGGGCGGACAGCGCCATCACCAGGGCCCAGATCAGCGCCCACATCAGGGCGTACAAGTCCTCCGGCATGGCGCCCAGCAGGGCCAGCACCGGCCGGCACAGCCCCCAGGCGATCAGCGCCGTCAGCAAAAAGCGCCCCAGCTGGGCCCTTAAAAATTCACGCAGGCGTGACATAGCACACCTCCACCAGGTTCTGCTGAAGCAGCGCGATATAGGGGCTGTACTCCGGGGCGTTGATGGTAAAGGTGATCAGGTAAAAGCGCACGTTGGGGCCGGAGGCGCGGATGTTTTTAACCCCCTCCGCCACCGCGGCGTCCAGGCGCGTGGTGATGATGATGGTGGCCCCCGTTCTGCGCATGCGGCGCAGCTCCAGGTTCAGCACCCGCTCAAAGGACACCCCGCCGTTATAGAGCTGGCAGGCCAGCTCCTCCTTGAGCAGGGCCAGGGCCTCCGCCCGGTCCGCGTGGAACTCGCTTTGCTTCTCCCCGTACAGGGGCATCCGCACGGGCTGCCCCTGTGCCATCTGCATGGCGGCCACGGACAGCGCGGTCTCCGCCAGGGTGTCAATCAGCCGGGCCCGGCCGTCCGGCTTGTCTCCTGCCCCCAGGGGCGCGGTGCAGTCCAGCAAAATCAGGGTGTCCGGCGGCTCCGGAATCTCAAACCGGCGCACGATCAGCTCCCGGCTGCGCACGGACAGCTTCCAGTGGATGCGCTTGAAGGGGTCCCCCAGGCGATAGCTGCGGGTGTCCTCCGGGGAGGTCACATCCTCCCCGCTGCGGCCCGGGATGGCCCGGCCCTCATCCAGGCGGGCAAAATCAAGGGGCAGCACCTCAAAGCGCCGGGGCAGCACCAGGGCCTGGGGCAGGGGCGCCCTTAAGCGCACCGGCAGGCGGATCAGGCCGAAGAAGTCCTCTAAAATCAGCTTCTCCGTCCCCACGGCCCACTGCCCAACATGGGGAAAGCGCAGGGAAAAGGCGGCGTTCTCCTCCCTGAGGAAGCCCGCCTGCATCACCGCCTCCGCCTGGCCCTCCGGCAGCCTCAGCGGCAGGCGCACAGGGCCTATGGGCAGGGGGCTTTTCAGCCGGAGGCTGACGTGCAATTGCCCCCCGTCCCCCCGCTCTAAGGTGTGGCTGTCCAGGCGCTGGCTGAACTGAAGACCGAAGCGCGCCGCCATAAGGCTGATCACCGCATAAAAAATCATCATCAAAAGCGCCCAGGACACAAAATAAAAAACAGGCCCGCCCAGGGACAGGGCGGACAGCCCCGTCACCCCCAGCACGCTTAAAGCCGCCAGCAGGCGTCCGGTCATCCCTTTGCGCCTGGCACCGGCAAGGTGTCGATGACGTGCCGCAGCACCTCCTCCGCCGACACGCCCTTCATTCGCGCTTCCGAGGTGAGGATCAGCCGGTGGGACAACACCGGCAGCGCCATCTGCCTGACATCGTCCGGCAGGATATACTCCCGCCCAAACAGCATCGCCACCGCCTGGGCCGCGCGGATCAGCGCGATGGCCCCCCGGGGGGACACCCCCAGCTGCAAGGCCGGGTGGCTTCTGGTGGAGGCGGCGATGGTGGCCACATAGCTGCGCACCTCCCGGCTGCAATACACCGTGCCCACCGCCCCTTGCAGGGCTATGATCTCCTCCGTGCCGCATACGGGCTGAAGGGTTTTCAGCGGGGATTCGCTGCCGGAAAAACGGTCCAGCACATCCATCTCCTCCTCAATGGAGGGATAGCCGATGCGCACCCGCAGGAAAAACCGGTCCATCTGGGCCTCCGGCAGGGGATAGGTGCCCACAAAATCGATGGGGTTCTGGGTGGCCAGCACCATGAAGGGCTGGGGCAGGGTGTGGGTGATGCCGTCCACCGTCACCTGGCCCTCCTCCATCACCTCCAGAAGGCTGGACTGGGTTTTGGGGGAGGTGCGGTTGATCTCATCCGCCAGAAGGATCTGGGTCATCACCACGCCGGGCTTAAACTCCGTCTCCCCCGTCTGCATGCTGTACATGGTAAAGCCCGTCACGTCCGAAGGGGTCACGTCCGGAGTAAACTGAATGCGCCTGAAAGAGCAGTCCAGAGAGCGGGAGAGGGCGGCGGCCAGCGTGGTCTTGCCCACGCCGGGCACATCCTCAATCAGCACGTGCCCCTTGCAGATCAGCGCGATGAGCGCCTGCTCGATGGCCTCATCCTTGCCCACGATCACGCGGCGCACGTTCTCCTTGAGCGCATATACCAAATTCCTGGGGTCTAAACTCATGGGGTTTCCTTTCGCGTCACGGCCCGGCTTCTTGGGGCGCGGCGCTCCCATTATAGGGGGCGGCAGAAATATTTGCAATCTTTTCGTAAAGATTGCGAAACAAATAGGCACTGATCCTGCCGCCTTATAACAGGGTTCCCTCGCTGAGGATATCCATGTATTCCTTATAATAATATTCCCTGTACCGTTTTTTTTCTTCCACCAATTCAATGATGGCCAGCCTGGTCAATTCGTCCAGCAAAGCGTACACCGTAGGCCGGCTCAGCCCCATGGCACCGGCCAACTCCGATGCGTCCACATAGGGATGCTTCAGAAGGTATTCATAGACCAGCAGCATGTTGGCGACATTGGTTCGGCTATTGTCCCGGATTTTTTCAGTATCCCTGTTCTTCATCTCCATGATGCGCTGGATGGAGTCTATTGCGTCTTGGGAAACAACGCAGATGCCTTTGATAAAAAACTTCAGCCACTCCTCATATTCTCCTTTAAAGCGCACATTGTTCAGCAGTTCATAGTAATAATTCCGGTGCGCTTTAAAATAATAGCTCAGATACAAAACCGGGCACTGAATCAGGCTGGTTTCTTTCAGAAACAGGATAATCAACAGCCTGCCTATGCGGCCGTTGCCGTCCAGGAAGGGGTGAATTGTCTCGAATTGGTAGTGAATCAAGCCAGCCTTTATCAGGTCTGGCTCGTTGTCGGGGGCGTGGATGTACTTCTCCAACTCGCTGAGAGCTTCCTCCATTTCCTTTGGCGCGGGTGGGATAAAACTGGCGGTATTGATAGTGGCGCCCGCTGGACCAATCCAGTTCTGCGTTTTGCGAAATTCGCCGGGCGACTTATCATTTCCCCGAACTCCGGACAGCAGCACTTTGTGCGTTTCTCTAATCAGGCGCATACATAAAGGCAACTCCTCCAGACGCCGGAATGCGTAATTTGTCGCCTTGATATAGTTGACGACTTCCTCGGTCTCCAGCCTTTTTTCACCGCTTTTGTTTTTTTGAAACACATCCGCCAAGGAGGCTTGAGTTCCTTCGATCTGGGAACTGATAACAGCCTCTTTTTGTACATACATGGACACAAACAGATCCGTATCCGGCAGTGTAATCGCCATGCCATCCAGCCGCCCCAACAGCAAATAGGCCTGGTTAAGCAGAGCAAGCGTCTCCTGATCCCGGGCCACTTCAATCTCTTGCAGGTTTCGTGGCACAAAGCAAGCATAATCGCTCTGCATCCTCTTTAGACTGCCTGCTCTTTCTGACTCTAATTTCATCATCCTGCCCATCTCAATCCTGGCGAATTTTACTTAAGGCGATTGTAATGCTTTTAATTAAAAAAATCAACCTAAAAATTTACTTAGAATGCTTTGACGCACGCTAAGTAAAAAAATCATAACTTATTTGGGGCGATAAATTGAAACGGGAAAGACCCGGCGTCTCAGCGCGTTCAGCGCTGTCAGTCCGGCACGTGGGCGACCTTGATAAGGTTGGTGCTGCCCACCTGGGAGAGGGGGATGCCCGCGGTGAGCACCACCAGGTCCCCCGCCTTTACCAGGCCCGCCTGCTTGGCGGTGTTGATGGCCTGGTCAAACAGCACCTCCATCACCTTTTCCTCGCCTACCATCAGGCCGGTGACGCCCCAGCTGAGGCTCATCTGCCGCCATACAGAGGCGTCCGGCGTGCAGGCGATGATGGGAATATCCGAGCGGAAGCGGCTGATCATGTAGGCGGTGGTGCCGGATTTGGTGACGGTGATGATGGCGTCCGCATTCAGGTTGTAGGCCACCAGGCAGGTGGCATGCGATATGGCGTCCGTGATATCGTGGGCTTCCTCATCCATGTTGTCGATGAAGAAGCGCTTTTTGTAGTTGATGTCCCGCTCTGTGCGCACGGCGATGCGGGCCATGGTGCGCACCGCTTCCACGGGGTATTTGCCGCTGGCGGTCTCGCCTGAGAGCATGATGACGCTGGTGCCGTCATAGATGGCGTTGGCCACGTCCGTGATCTCAGCCCGGGTGGGGCGGGAGTTGTACACCATGCTTTCCAGCATCTGGGTGGCGGTCACCACCTGCTTGCCGGCCCTGGCGGCCACTTTGATGATGCGCTTTTGAATCACCGGGATGTCTTCAAAGGGGATCTCCACCCCTAAATCCCCCCGGGCGATCATCACAGAGTCGCAGACCTGGATGATATCGCTTAGGTTGCTGACCCCTTCCGCGTTTTCAATCTTCGCCATGATGCGCACATGGGAGCCGCCGTTTTCGTCCAGAAAGTCCCGCATCTGCTGCACATCCTCCCGCTTCCTGACGAAGCTGGCTGCCACGATGTCAAAGCCGGTGCGGATGCCAAAGCGGATGTCCTCCTTGTCCTGTTCGGACATATAGGGGATGGACAGGCGGGTGCTGGGGATGTTGATGCCCTTGCGGTTGCCCAGCTCCCCGCCGATGACCACGCGGGTCTTGATGCGCTCCTCGCTGACCTCCTGAATCTCCAGCTCAATCAGCCCGTCATCCAGCAGGATGCGGCGGTTATTCCCCAGCTCCTGGGGCAGTTCGGGGTAGGAGATGGACACCTCCTGCTGATTGCCCTGGGTTTGAAAGGTGACCAGGTCAAAGGGGTCCCCCTCCTTTAGGCTGATGCGCCCTTCCTCAAAGGTGCCGATGCGCACCTCCGGGCCTTTGGTGTCCAGGATGGTGGCCACCGCGACGCCCAGGTCGTTGCGCACCCGGTTGAGCTCAAGGAAGGTAGCCAGATGGCTCTCGTGGCTGCCGTGGGAAAAGTTGAAGCGGGCCACGTTCATGCCGGCTTCCACCATCGCGCGCATGGTCTCCCGGGTGCTGGAGGCCGGTCCCAGGGTGCAGATAATTTTGGTTTTGCGCATTGGCAGCTCCTTCTTAAAGTGACATTCAGGTTCCTTGATGAGTATAGACCATGCGCCCCGCCAAATCAAGGAAAGGCTTGTTGAGGAATCGGTAAAAAGGGCGCAAATTTTTGGCCTGGCCCCTGATAAGCGGCCCCTGTGCCTCCGCCCCCTTTATTTCCCTGCGGATATGCTATAATGAGGCATCGTCGGCAAAGGAGGGCAGGGGATGAACGCCTTGGAGGGGCTTTTGGGAAGCCTTTTGCCCATTCTGGTCACGCTGGGCTTGGGCATGTTTTCGCGTGTCACAGGGCTTTTGGACGAGGTGGGTGCGGGCACGCTTAAAAAAGTGGTCAGCCGGATCACCCTGCCTTTTGTGATTTTTCAGGCCTTCTTAACGGCGGATTACGGGGCGGACATGGCGGTGATTTTTCTGGCGGTGATGGCGCTGTGCCTGATCACCTTCGCCCTGGGCTTTGTCTTTGGGAAAAAACTGCCCGGCGCCAGCCCCCTTCTGCCCTACACCCTGGCGGGGTATGAGATGGGTATGCTGGGCTACCCCCTGTTTATGATTCTGGCGGGGGCCCCCCATATGGGCAGCCTGGCCAAGGTGGATTTGGGGCAGGTGCTGTTTGTGTTCAGCCTTTATCTGTTCATGCTAAGGCGCCAGACCGGGGAGCAGAAAAGCCTGAAGGAGGCGGGACTGGACATCCTTAAAAACCCGGTGATGCTGGCGCTTTTATCGGGGCTGACCCTGGGCGTCACGGGGCTGGCCGGGCGCATTCTGGCCTCTCCCCTGGGAGCGCAGATCACAAACATCACAGGCTTTGTGGGCGCGCCCACGGCGGCGCTGATTCTTCTGGCCATAGGCTTTGATTTCAGGCCCCGCCCCGCCCTTTTGCGCCCGGTGCTCAAAGCGCTGGCGCTGCGCCTGGCCCTAAGCGCCCTGGCCGGCGGGCTTGTCATCTGGCTGCTGTTTGCCATCCTGCCCTTTGACCCTTACCTGCTTCTTGCCATGCTCATGATGCTCATCCTTCCGGCGCCCTTTGTGCTGCCGGTGTACTCCCAAAGCGCAAAAGAGAAGGAGTTCGTCTCCATGTACCTCTCCACCGCCACCATGGTCACCATCCTGCTGTTTGCCGGGCTGCTGGCCTTAAAGCCCCTGATTATCGGCGCATAGGCCGCCACAGGAAGGAAACACACAGCGATGCCAAGCGTCATCAGCACCCTGATAAAGGCCCAGATCAACCTGCTCAACCCCCTGATCAACAACCTGGAGCTGGAAACCCAGCGCCGTCTGCAGGACGCCCTGGCGGGCCTGGGCGCCCGGGTCAAGGCGGGGCGCACCGTCTCCTGCCTGGAGAACCTGGGCAGCTGTCAGGCCGCCTGGGTTTTCCCCCTGGAGGGGCAGGTGCGCCGCGCCGTCCTCTACCTCCACGGGGGCGCCTACACCGCGGGCACCCTGGAATACGCCCAGGGCTTTGGCGGCATGCTGGCGCTGGAGACAGGCCGGGCCGCCCTGTGCCTGGGCTACCGCCTGGCGCCGGAGCATCCCTTTCCAGCGGCGCTGGAGGACGCGCTGAAGGCATACGAGTTTCTGCTCACCCGCTTTAAGCCGGAAAACACCGCCCTGGTGGGTGAGTCCGCCGGCGGCGGCCTGTGCTTCAGCCTGGCCATGCGGATCAGAGACCTGGGGCTGCCCATGCCCGGGAAGATGGCGGTCATCTCCCCCTGGGGGGATTTAAGCATCCAGCCCTCCCCGGATGATAAAAACCAGCGGGACCCGGTCTTAAACCGCCAGGGGCTGGCCCGTTCCGCGGACATGTACCTAAACGGCCATCCCGCCAAGGACCCCTATGTTTCCCCGGTGTACGGGGATTTCAGGGGCCTGCCGGAAAGCCTGATCATCACCGGCGGGGACGAGATCATCCTGCCGGATTCCCATCGCCTGGCCCAGGGCCTGCGGGATGCGGGCATTCCCTGCCAGATGCATGTGGAGGAGGGGATGTGGCATGTCTACCCCCTCTATCCCGTGCCCGAGGCCCGGGACGCCCAGGCCATTCTGCGGGATTTCCTGGCCGGGGACAGGGCCTGAACATGGCGCGTCCCCGCAGCAGGCGTCCGGCGCCCAGCTGGCTAAGGCTTGACAACGCCGCCAAAATCTACCCGGCCACCCGCTCCCGCAAGTGGATGGCGCTGTTTCGCGTGTCCATCACGCTGACGGAAACGGTGGATGACGCCCTTTTGGGCAAGGCCCTGCGACAGGTGATGAAGCGGGTGCCCCTTTTGTCCTATCGCTTAAAGCGCGG
>Ga0123335_1005772_pt1 | contig 14876 bp, 9 predicted proteins | sample BiotimSIPDNA_2_FD_89707 | JGI IMG/M metagenome (GOLD analysis project Ga0123335, IMG submission 89707) | Anaerobic biogas reactor microbial communites from Washington, USA - Biogas_R2 time_0 SIP DNA | ecosystem: Engineered > Bioreactor > Anaerobic > Unclassified | place: Washington, USA... | reverse complement strand
CGATCCGTCGACCAAGCTCATCCACGTGTTTTCGCTGGAACAGGACTGTAGTCCAATTGTCGATTGTCTCGCCCTCCTCCAGGTTGAATTCGATTGTATGAACCGCAATTCCCCCGGGAACCAGGACATCAAGCGACTTTTCGATGAATCGGATTCCGTGATCGATGCTCCCTAGATGTTCCGCCGCGCAGACAGACCAACAGAAATCGAATTTGCTGTCGTAGTGTGACGGGATGTGGTTCATGTCCAGGAATTCAAAGCGGACCTGCTCATCGAACCGGTTTCGGGAGACAATCCCGGGATAGAACAACTGGTCTCCGCTGGATGAATGCTGCCCGGTCCTCTTCCAGCTCTCTACATTGGGAGCGTCGTGTGGCGCATCAGTTGCAGTCACGATTGCTCCAAGGGATGCAAGGCAACTGGGAATCTTCTCTGTTCCACAGGCAAAGCCAAGTCCCTTCTTCCCCTCAAACACGTTCAGATTCTCGTAGAGGCTCTGAAGAACGAAACACAGCTCCCAGCTCTTCCGGTGATAGGCAAAGTCTATCTGGAGTCTCTTGAGCCAGTAGGAGGCCCAGCTGCTCTCCAGGTCGGCCGCCGTGCACAGTTTGGAAGTCAGACCGCAGTATTCGAGCCGGGGAGGTCTGCATGCGCCCTGTCCGGTCAGGCTTTTCAGCCGGGAGATCTCATAGGCGATACTCTTGATATTCAGGAGTACGTGCGGCAGAACACGAAGGGTTTCATTCAGCCGGCTGCAATTGGGCGCGCCGGATTCAACCGTCCGGCTGAGCAGTCTTCCAATAACCTTGTCGAGCTCTTTTTCGAGCATACATGATCCTTCTTCCCGAAGAGGAGAGCTCAGGTTGCCATCGCTTCCCGATAGCTCTCGCAGACTTCCCTTGCGTCGCCGTAGCCTGCCATTTTCCCTCCGTCGAGCCAGATGGCACGGTCACAGAGAGAGACAATGGCTTCGGGACTATGGCTGACAAACACGATCGTAATCCCCTGCTCCCTGAAGCTCTTCATTTTGTCCATGCATTTAGCGGCGAACGCGAGGTCGCCCACCGACAGAACTTCGTCAATCAACAGGATCTCCGGATTCAGATGAACCGCGACGGAAAAGCCAAGCCTCGCCACCATGCCGGATGAGTAGGTTCTCAGCGGCTGGGACAGGAATTCTCCCAGTTCGGAGAACGCGACGATATCGTCGAGTTTCTCCCTGATCTCCCTCCGTGTCATTCCAAGGAGCACGCCGTTGAGGAAAATGTTGTCGATGCCGTTCAGATCGGGATGGAATCCTGATCCCAACTCGAGCAGCGGACAGATGTGGCCGTTGGTTTCGACCGATCCGCTGCTGGGTTGCAGGACTCCCGCTATCAGTCCCAGGGTGGTACTTTTCCCGGAACCGTTACGTCCGATCGCCCCAAGGCATTCCCCTCTTGCGACTTCAAACGAAATACCGTCGAGAGCGCAGAATCGTCTGCCTCGCGATGACGCACGATACGTCCGGGGCAGTTTCAGCACGAGGTTCTTCAGCCCGTGAGAAAGAATGCTGTCCTGCCTGAAGAATTTAGTCACGCTGGTGAATTTTATGGCGGCGGGTCTAGACAAGTTCGGCAAACCTCCAGTTGAGACGTCGAAAGAGCAGGAGACCGGCCGTAAAAGCTATGACGGCCCAGCCGCATCCCGCAACCAGATGATCGAGTCCGACCGGGGTCCCCATAAAAATGTGCCGCCACGTTATCACGATGGCCGCCATAGGGTTCGCATAGCTGGTCCACTGAAGCCGTTCAGGAACCCAGTCCTCCTTGAACAGCACGGGAGTCAGGTAAAACCACAGCATAACGATGATCCCGATCAGGCGCTCGAGGTCCCGCAGGAAGAGATTGCAGGTAGCGGTGACAAGGGTCAGGCCGAACGTGAAAAGCAATTGCGCGACGAGCATTACCAAAAAAGCCCAGAGACAGTCCCACTGCGGCAGTATTCCGTACCAGATCATCATCGCGCCGATGATCGGAAGCGAGAGCACAAAGTGTGACAGATCGTTCAACACTCCCGCCAGCACCATCAGTTCCCTTGGGAACCGCACCCGCTTTATCAGACTCGAATTTGCTATGAAGACCAGGCTTCCGCTGCTCACGGAGTTCTGAAAGGCCTGCCATGGGAAGACACCGGCCATCAGAAACAGGGTGTAGTTTTCGACCTGCACTTTGAGCACTACTTTGAAGAGGAACAGATAAACGAGTGTAAACAGCAGCGGATGCAGCACCGACCAGGCATACCCAAGCACAGTGCTCTTGTAACGGGCCTTGAATTCCTTCAGCAGAAGGGTCCATATCAGGTCCCGGTAGTACTCGAACTGTCTTTTTCTGGCGGCCGGAGAGAGAGAAAGTTCCGCCGGTTCGGCTGCCGGCAGCATCGTGGAACAGCTGTCATTCGATACCGACCCATCGGCCGGTGTACTTGAAACTGTCATTTCGAGAGTCGATCACGACGATATAGGAACCGAGCGCTCCGATGCGCCTGTTGGGATCATAGCTGATCAATGGAGTAAGTCCAGTGTCGAACCGGTACATTTTTTCGAGCATTGCGATGAACCTTTCGCGGCTCAATTCCTTGCCGGATCTTCTCAGCCCTTCGACCAATATCTGCGCCGCGACATAGGCCGACAGCTGCGCGCCCAGATGCCTCGTCGGAAGCTTGTGTTTGTCGATCAGCGCTTTGAATTCCCTCAGCGATGTCTCCTTACGGTCCTCAGGCAGACTTGGATAGGCGATAAAGGCCCGTTCTCTCAATGACGGTGGGATGGCATTCACGGCCTGGCCCAGCAGTACTCCCGGCAGGAGAAATGCCGGCGCCCAGCCCGCGCTTTCGGCCTCCCGCAGCAGCGACACTGTTTCAGATTCCACGCCAAAGAACAGGAGGTGTCCAACATCTTCCGCTTTCAGACGCTGCACCCAGGATTTCGCCTCGAATTTGCCGACCGGATACCGAAGCACTTCCACCGCATCCCACCCTTTTTGCTCTCCATGCTCCTTAACGGCTGCCGTTATTTCATCCAGATCAGTTCTCTCAGGATGCAGTAGTGTCAGGCGCTTCCCGGCTGCACCGCCGTCCCCGGACGCGAAATTCACTAGCGCCTTGGCCTGTTCGCGCAACCCGGAAAGAACATAGAACACGAAGCGGTTCAACGACATCTCCGCAGTCGGGAAAAGGGTGAACGGACCTACCAGGGGGACCGTCTCCTCCTCGAGAAGATCGGTCATCTCACTGTCGAGTTCGGGAGTGAAAGTACTCACCAGTGCAAATACGTTCTGTTCTTTCAGGAATTTCGACACACGGTCCCTGGTAAGTCCGCCTTTTCCTCTCGCAACCACAAGCTCGAATCTCCGGCTATAGACTCCACCCTGCTCGCTCATCTCAGCGAAATATGCCTGCAGCGTTGACTCGATGGCCGATCCCAGGTCCGCGGACGGGCCTTCAGAAGGGACAATGGTTCCGATGCGGATGTGGCTTTCGGAGAGTCCGGGATCCATCTCGGTCCCGAGTTTTCTGAGATAGGCAATCAGGGCCGACAGATCCTCCTCCGGCATCGTGTAGTGCGGCATCGCGAGATTGAGCTTGTTCCCGGCGGGATCAATTCCTTTGACGATTGCACGGGCAAGCGTCTCGTCGGTATATGGAGGATGCTCCCTCCCGCTTGCGTGACGCACTCCATAAGATCTGCTGAGTACCTTCCAGGTAATGTTCCCTGGATCTATTCCCGCTTCAGGGCGTCCCTGCCCATCGGGCCCGTGACAATTGACGCAGGCCATCACGGAGCCTGGCGCTTCCGTCGACGCGATTCCTATGAAGGCCGTTATCTCTTTTCCCGAGGGACTCGTTGTCTTTGTGTATATGTGTTTGCCGTGCTGTTCCAGGGGCGTGAGCTGCTGTGCGGCCATGAGCAGCGAGGCAGTTGCGAAGACCAGAGCAAGTATCAGTTTCAACGACATGCAGGGGACCTCATCGCGCACTGCGGCGCGCCGTCACAAAGGGAGCACGCGTTCGATCTTTGCCGCCGCGCGCAGGCGGTCCAGAAACTGCCGGGTTGCTTCCTGGCGCTTCACTCCTTCCAGGTATCGCCGGAGCCGGTCCTTTACGTCTGCAAGCGACACTCTGGCCTCAGGACGTTTCTCTTCAAGCTTGATGATGTGCAATCCGAAAACGGTCCGGACGGGATCCGAAATCTGTCCGGGTTCGAGTGCGAACGCCGTATCTTCGAAAGGTTTGACCATTTGGCCCCGTACAATCCATCCGAGATCGCCTCCCGCCTTCGCGCTGGAGTCATCCGAGTACTCCCGGGCGAGCTGGGCGAAATCATTCCCTTCCTTCAGTGTCGCAAGAATATCGGCAGCTTTGTTTCCCGCCGCCCTGCGGGCCGCATCGTCGGCTCCGGCTTCTACTTTGATCAGGATATGTCGGGCCCAGACCGATTCCGGCTGCACGAATTGGGCCCGGTTCTGCGAGTAGAAGTCTTCCATGTCGACGTCGGAAACCGGAGAAGGTTCGACAGCTGTTGCCATCAGGCGGTCGATGGCCAGGTCCTGGCGGATGTAGGCAGCGTAGCTTTCTTCGTCAAATCCCATCGCCTTGAGTTTTCGCAGATAGCCCTCCCGGTTCTTGAATTTCCCCTCGAGCTCCTGAAGGACCTCCTTCACTCTGCCGTCGCTAACGGTAATCTCACGACGCTGCGCCTCCTGCCAGAGTATCTCGCGGTCAATCAGCTGATCTAGAGCCTGCCGCTTCATTCTCTTGTACACCGTGGGGCTGGTTATCAGCTGAACCCCTCCGCCCTGGGCCCTTGAATACTCGTCAAAGAAACGCTCAAGCCGGAACACCGTGATGTCGACACCGTTGACGCGCGCCGCAATTCCAATTTCCTGCGCATTCAGGATGATCGCCGTCGTTGCCAGAATCAGAACGCAAATCCCCGCCTTTTTCATGGTCTCACCCTCGTCATTTCGAGGACATCAGGTTCCGCACGCCTTCAACGACTGCTTCGGCACGGGCGGTTTCAGGCAGCCGCATCCATTGCCCGGTCGCAAGATTGCCCAGGAGAAAGACCTGTATGTGAAACTCCGGGATCAGATTTCGATTCCCGAGCTTGATGTTTATCGCGTCTATGTTCTGGGGCTTCCCGGTCACGAAGGTCCATCCTTTCCTGGGGTTGAATTTTCCTGCGTATTTCCTGACAGCCTCCACCGAGTCTCTCTCGGGATCGACCGACAGCGAGAGGAGAACCACCTCTTTTCCAAGCGCATCTCCCAGTGACTGCTGTACCCGAAACAATGTCGACAGGCTCGTCTGGGCGGTGGGGCAGTTGGTGTAGAAGAAGTTGATCACGACTATCCTGTCTTTGAGAAGATCAGAATAAAACCGGACGTTCGTCCCCTCATGGGTTGAAACGACGAGATCCGTAAAGTACCTTCTGTTCTTCTCATCCAGCTGCCTGACAGTCTCCTTCCCCTGCGCCTGAAGCGGAAGGGTCCATATGCCGATTATGGCCAGGAAAACCAGCACCCGGCATGCAGGGCCCGTTAGTGCAAGGCTGATCATGTTATTTAGTCCCTCCGGCATTCCCCCTGGTTTCGAGAGCATGCCTGATCTGCGTCAACAAGACTTCCGGAGGGGGATATCCGTAGAATCGTTTCCATTCCCCGCCGCTGCTTCCGACCAGGGTGAGCGGGATATGGTTATGCTCGTCAAGACTCTGGCCGACGATGTACTCGATCCCGACCCCTGCGAGCACCGAGGAAAGAGAGTTCATGTCGCCTGTGAGAAAGACCCAGCCCGGTTTTGCTTTGTGACGCCGGGCGAACGCTCTCAGTCTCACCGGAATATCCGTCTTCGGATCGACACTCACCGAAATAAGAACGACCTCCTGCCCCAGGCGCTCTTCCAGCATGTCCTGCAGTCGCGTGAAGATGTAGATGAGAATCGGGTAGGCGGTCGTGCATGTAGTGTAGAAGGGGACGAGCGCTGCCACGCGGTTTCCCAACACTTCGCTCCTGAACTTGACTTTCCTGCCGTCCTGGTCGACGAGTTCCAGGTCGAGAAGCTTGACGTTGACGGTCTTCTGCTCCGCCTGTGGCGCCGGCGCACTGTCGACCGGGAGCATCAGAAGGAGGCAAATGAGCAACGGAGCTACTTTACTGTTCATATTCCCTTTATCTGATGGATCGCCGGCGGTCCGATGGCTTATCGCCATCTTTGACGATGTGCAGGGTCAGATACGTCAGCTCTTCGGGTCTGACGTTCAGAGAAGGTGCAAAAACATAGAAATAGTACGCCCCGCTTTCGGCGATCGGCAACTGAGCCTCGTACAATCCGCTTCCCACCTCGTCGGCAGCCACTTCTCTCCGCAGTTTTCCGGGAGCAAGGAAATAGACGATCCTGATATCCTGCAGTCCCGTCTTTGCACCGCCGGTGGCGGGGTCAGTCAGGCGGAACCGTAACGGGAGAACATCACCGGTCTTGATGCTTCTCTCTTTCACCAGATACTCAACCGCCAAAGACGGAAGATTTTGTTGCACGAGCGGATCAGGATTGCTGGTCATCTCGAAGCAGTGCACGATTGTCGGGGAACGCAACATGAGCGAAACATCGTACTGGCCGGCTGGAGGAATCCTGATGGTAGTCGTGTAGTCTCCCGGGCGGACTTCGGTGAGGCTCCTGTCTGCAATTTCCACCGCCAGGGGAACGTGACCGTAGTTCCGGAAGCTCCCCATGGAAGCGTTCATTCCCTCCATGTAGTAATCGATGTTGCCGTCATTGGGATTGGCTACAAGTACGGAATGCTCCTCGGAAGTGACCGAGATTGCGGCGGCGATGCCGAGCATTCCGGCTTCCTTGGGAGGTTTGCTTCCGGCTGAGAAGACGTGCACGATAGGTTCTTTGTTTTTCTGGATATCCGGCAGAGCTATCATGCTGACCCTTTCGGTGCCGAGACAACGGACGTAGACAAATTCCCTTGTCAGCGTCATCTGGTAAGGTTCATCTCCTACCGGAACGGTGCGGACCAGCTGATTGGTCGAGGTATCGATTACATGAACTCCGTCCTCGGCTGAATTCACAATCAACAACCAGCGGCCGTCGGGTGTGACCAGCTGCGGTCCGAGACCCGGCTTCAGCTTTATCCGCGCCGTCACTTCATTATTCCGGCTCTCAACGGCTGTAACGGTTCCGGCTTTTGCATCGGCGATGTAGACGGCCCGGCTCAACGGAGAGAATGCCATAGAGATGGGGAGCGGGCCCGCCGCAACATCCTTGATCTTCTTCAGCTGCTGTATGTCGATTACAGAGACGATGCCGTCTTCCCGACTCGTGACATAAGCGAGCGTACTGTCTGATGAGAACACGATTTCGTGATGTCCGCGCCCCGTCGGAATCCGGGCAACGATCTTGTGAGTCGCAACATCTACGACTGTCACTCCTCCGGGCTTTCCGTCCCGGCCGTTTGTCCCTATCCACAGATACTTCTGATCCGGCTGAATCAGTATCCTGAAGGGATTCTCTCCCGACTCAATGTGGCCGATTACTTTGAATTTCTCCAGATCTATTACCGCCACTTTGTCGGCGGATGGCATAGTCACATAAAGCCTGTCCTGATCAAGATCCTTGACCCAGTCGGCACCCGCACGGGTGAGAGGGATACTGGCATAAAGACTCGTCTTCCCTGTAATGCCGACCAGAGGATCGATCACCGAGATACTGGGATCGCGGTTCAAGACCAGGATGAAGTAACTGTTAAGATCGATTACGGGCCGTAATCCGACCATCCCTCGGAGATAGACGCTGACCTTCTCCTTGCAGTCCTTCCCCCTTGCGTCCCCTTGAAGATCAATCCATGCCGCCGGATTGGCTCCGCTGATCGGAGTTCCGGTCGTGGCGTCAGTGATGCGGAATGCGAGGGTGGCATAGCCGCCTTCGGTTATCTCTTCCCCCTGGTTCGGACTGACGGTGAATTCGATCTTGAGATCCTTATCGATGATCTCATTTCTTATGTCTCTTTCCGCTTTCGGTTCTTCAGCTGTCCCTGCGGTTACCCAGAGCACCGATGCCAGCAACACAGAAAGAAGGGGTTTCAGGGTTCCATGAGGCAAGGAGCCTCGTGCCATAGTTCTTTCTCCGGAAAAACGCTTAAAAGTCTGGCTGTGATTCAGTCCGGGTGTAGCGGTTTTCACCGCCACACCCGGCATGGGTGATCATTCAACGCGCATGATGCCCCACAGGCCCTGCGTGTTGCCAAAGGATGCCTGATCTCTGAAGAGATAGTCGCCCTTGATCTTGTGAACTCCCCCTGCTCCGCCGTGCTTCGGACTGGCGGGTCCGGGAAGGAAGATGTCAAAGTGAGCCGCAGGCGTTACGCTCTCCTGGGAGCCCAGATACATCCCGATAGGGTTGACGCCGATCTGCCGCGATCCAGGTTCGAAATCGGCGGCCCCGAAATCGGTCCAGCGGCATCTCCCCGGCAGGCCCAGATCAGACTGCCCCGGACAGATATACGGCGCCCTTTGCCAGGAATGGCCGTGCAAATGGAACGTGGTACCGCGGCCCACACCGGTGGGTTCAACCACATGCATCTTCACCGCCGTCCCTGCCGATACCTTGAACACCGGTGTCGCGGGATCTCCACCCGTCAGGGCGTTGCTGTACGCCATTTCAGGATTCGGAACAGCGCCCAGACTCCCCTGCTCTCCAGCCCGTCCAAACGGCACATCCGGCTGCAACCCGAACCTGAACCAGAGCGGTTCAGTCCCGTAGTTGATCGCCATCTGGCCGGAATCATGGCTGTCTTCAGGAACACCTTGTCCCTCGGCCGCCATGTTTTCCACAGGGCTTCCGTCTCTGTACCGGAGATTCAACCCCTTCTGGATCACGACACTGAAATCGCGGGCTCCCGCGACGGTAGCCGAAGCCCGGGTCTTGCGCAGCACATTCTGATTCGTCTGCTGATGATCCCAGACCATGTCGTTTTCTGTGATACTTGCGCCCTGCGGCCCTACCACCAGCGCGCCGACCATTCCCTTCTGACCCTGCTTGATCACATCTCCGGGAATAAGGTTGACGCCGCCGAACTCGATCGGCGTTGCAATCAGGTCTATCGGCTGCTCCGCAATCTCGCCGTTTCCGGCAGGAGCGCCTGTCAGGTCACCTGCATACCACCGGAACGTATTCGCCCGCCCCGGCCTCACGAGCCCGCCACGGCTTCCTTCCGGCATGACGACATTCTTTCCGACCGCCGCACCGGCCATCGTGACGTCATACGCGACCAGTTGCGGCCTGATGCCGACGTAACTCGACGGCCGCACCAGGTTGCTGTTGAACCACGTCACCCCCTGCGGATCATTCCTGTCGCGCGACACAACCTGCAGGAATTGGGTATAGCCCGGCAGGTCAGGCATCACCTCAGGAAGATTGTTCCGCAGCGTGACCATCACGCAGTCCCCGGCGTTGGCACGCAGCATGAGCGGTTCGACCGGCACGCCCGGCAGCAGCCTGCCGTCCGCTCCAAGATCCTTGGTGTGCACCAGCATGACCGCCGTTGGATCGTGCAGCGGACCGGATTTCTCCACCCTGTCGGGGCGGTTCGGCGGAGGCGCAAGCAGCGTGTCACGAGGGTTGTACACCAGTGTCCCCCCAGCAGGATTGAGCGGACCTCCCTCGTTGTCACCGATGCCGTCGCCGTCGCCATCCCTTCCGGCATTGTCCGGAATGGAAACGCCCAGCGCATTCCCCAATGCCTGATTGGCCAACACCGCCGTGATGTCGAACCGGCGTAATGGCGCATTATTGGGACACACGCTCGTGAAGTTGCGTCCGTTGTTCAGAACCACCGGCACTTTTGTTGTCGGCATCTGATACAGGTCTGCCTGAGCGCGGTTGTAAGTTCGCAGAATTCCCCACATTCCCGACCACCAGCCGTCCTGGCTGTTGTCAATCGCATATGCGTAGTCGGCAAAGACAGAGGATTGTCGCGAATCTGCAAACGGCGTCAGCGGCGCCGCGAAGGTGAACTGCTCCGAGATCCCGGCGTTTTGTGCATTACGCCACCCCGAGTTCGGGGCACGTCCAAAGCCCGAGCCTCCCTGGAGCCACTTGACTCCGTGAATCGAGATATTGTGCTCGTGCTCGTCGCCTCCCGCCTGCACTTTCACCCGCACCAGGTCTCCTGCATACGTCCTGAGCATAGGGGTGAACGGATCTCCGGGCTCAATGCCGCTGTTGAGGGCCGTATAAGGCGTGTTGCCAAGCGCCGTGTTGAAGGCCGCGATCTTTCGGTCGGTTCGCGACTGCAAAGCAAACGCCAGGTCGCCGGCGGGACCATCGGCCTGGGTCCCCGGCTTTCCATCCGGTCCCAGCTTGTCAGGATCATAGACCCTCAGTCCCACAGGTTCATTCCTGTAGTTGACCACAAGGAATCCCGGATCATCGGCCGAAATCGCTTCGGGACAGGGCCGCAGCGTTCCGTCACGACAATCGGCCGGATGCCGCAGCACGTCGGGGAATGCAGTCCCCTCGATGTTCTCCCGCACAGGCGGATTGATCGCAGCCCTGAAGCTGTTCTCATCCGGTTGTATGCCGTTGGGGCGCCCATACTCGTCGGCGCCTATATACACGCCTGCCTCATAGGCATGCTGAAAATCGCTGTACTGGAAGAAGAACTCCCGGTAGGGCTCAAACTCTCCAGGAGTCTTCGGCAGAATGGCAGCCTGCCAGCTGGTGGGCCCGCCGTCTTCTCTTCCGCCGGCGTCATACGGATAGTTCTGTCCGAGCTGAACACCGGTCTCGTTGTGCACCCACTTCGAACCGATCGGTTCTGCCAGGAGGGTCGAGTAAAGCCCTACCTGTTGGATCGTCGAAGGACCGAAGTGATCGTGCGTGAAGATGATCCCGAGCCCCCTGTCCACATGCTCCACGTTCAGCACCGGATCGAACATCCAGCGCTGGATCGTGGTCCGGGCGCCAAGGTACTCGTTGCCCACGCCTGCTCCGAAGTACGGATGCGGCAATGCGGTCAGGGGCTGATCGGCGCCGTTTCCGGTGCTGTTTGGCGGATTGCCTGCTCCAGACGGATTGAAGTTGTTTATTGCCTGCACCCGCTCCTGCACCACGACCGGGGCCAGAGTTCCATCTTCATAGTTCCAGCCGTTGGCCGAACCGTCGGACGAAGGAAGATCCCATTTCGGAAGATGGACATGCTGCCCGATTATGTCAGTGGGAGTCGTCACCTGGTAGTCATCGACCGCAAACGAATGCGGCACCAGGTTCGTGTGCAGGTAACGCGCACAGTCGAGCGTATTGAAACGCATCACCAGCGGTTCCGGAGGCTTGGTCTTATTGATGTAGGGTAGCACATCATCCCAAAGCGACACGATCCGCTGCTGCGGATAGTGATGCCCCTGCTTATTGAAAACAGCATCTATCTGGACATTCGCGCCCTTGTACACACGCGGAGTGGTTGCGTTAAACGGCGACTCGCCCAGGTTCACGAACACGCCGGCGCCGGCTCCAAACCACTCTCCGGGCCCAGCCCCTGCCTCGAGAAGCTTGCCCTTATCATCGATGCACGCTTCGAAGAAAGGCGCCCCCGATTGTGGCGGTCCCCCGTTGGTGTGGTAATTGGCAGGATATGTCGTTCCATCCAGTTTCAGAGCCTCGCTTGGATAGGCACGCACGGCATGGAAAGCCATAGCCACCTGTTCAATGTCGGTTCCTTCCTCCGGCAGCCACACGGGCTTGGCCTTGAAGACTTCTTTATAGAAACTGAGCTTCGACTGTTCCTGGAAAAACACAGTCGGGATGCGTCCGCCTGCAGCCAGGAAGCCGTCCAGTGAATGACGCGGCAGACCTCCGTCCCATCCGCCATTCGCATCTCCGGTAACGTCGTTGAGTTTTCCAAACAGATCCGGATTCGAGGCGCGCAGCGATGCCGCCTGTGTTTCCGTCAGCATATCCAGCGGGGGAGTCGGAGCCCGCTGACCCACCACGCCAAGTTCGCATGAGTTTGGATCGGGGCCGCACTCAACGCCGCCGATCCAGAACGGGTAGCCCGGATTCCTGGTCCGTTCGACCACGTACGCCTGGCTGGAGTCGAAAAGGTCCTGGATCCCATCCTGATTCGGATCATCATCCACTCCAGGATTGGCATTCTTCTGCACCACCACGACCTCACCCGGCATCAGAGGCAGTGCCTTCCCGGGGAGCGGCACAACTGCCGGGATCGGCGTCCCGTCCAGAATCTCTCCATCCGGAAGAGCTCTCATGCGGGCAAAAGCAGGTATATTGCTCCCGTCCTTTCCCGCATCCGGATGAAGCGCCGGAGTTCCATCGAACAGATCGTGCGGATTCGTATGGTAATCATCACCGCTTACCTGCAATCTGGTTCCGGTCTCGTAGACGTCGTGGATGCGCCACAACTCCCACATCCCCTGGGCGAAATGCGGATAGAAGTGGCAGTGGAAAATGGCGTCTCCCGCCCCGTTGTTGCGGTTCCCCGAGCCGCCGAAGTTGATTTCATACGTGTAGCCGGATCCCGGCCCGACTCCCTGCGCATCTATGTAGTTGGAGTTGTCGTCGTTCGGATCAAACAGCCACTGGTGATTATGCAGGTGGAACACGTGCTGTTCCTTCCCGGCATGCAGGTTCCTGAAGACGACGCGATCACCCTGATAGCTGTGATGCACGTTGGATGGATCATCGGGGTAGTATGCCTTCGTAGCCTTAGGACCCACCGCATCACAGTTGTTGCCGTCAATGTCACAGTTCTCCAGCCCAAGATTAGCGGGAATATCGACAAGCATCGCCGGATCGCCCACGGCCGACGAGGCCAGGAAGAACTCCTCGTACGAACAGCCCAGGCAGTCCCACATCGGCCCGACTCCAAGCCGGCTGGCAATGATCTCGGAACCGATGCCACCTGATCCGTAGTTGATCAGGAACGTGTCCCGCACGCCATGAAGAATTCGCGCCGAAACCGGATTGGCATCGTAGAAACCGGGGAATGCCTGCCCGACCGAGTTCTCATCATGGAAAATTACGGTGAATTCCCTGAACGCTTCGAGCCTGTTGTGCACAGACGGGTTTCTCTTCCCGACACTCTCGAGCGGGTACGTGGAAGGAGGAAAGGTCCCGTCCGGATTCGGCCCTGCAATAATCGCATTGAGGTCCGAATGGAAGATCCTGTTGCCGTCGAGCATATTGACGATCGGCTTGCCCGCCTTCCCTTCGTGTGTCCAGGGGGCGGTGTTCGGGTATTTGACTTCGTAGTTGATAATCGGCTGCCCCGCGTCGGTGTGACCTGTCGTGGCCAGCCGCATCTCTTCTTCCGTCAGCTGGCTACGATACCAGCGTGCCCCTTTCGGTTCCACGTTGACAGCGGCGAACATCCCCTGGGATGTGTTCCCTGACGTCGCTTCTCCGCCGAATGTCGCGCCGTAACTGTCAGCAAGGTAAGTTCCGCGGCTGTCGGGCGGAGCATAGTATTTGTAGACCGCAGATCCACCCGGAGGCACCACACTGCTCGGGTTTTTGCCCGTATTCGAGGCATCAGACTTGATGTCGCCGACAAGCTGCAGTCCGCGGACGTGGAATCCGGCGAACCTGCCGGCCACCTGATCGTCGATCTGCAGAAACGGCGACGCCGGCTCCGCAATCACAAAAGGATTAGCCTGCGGCGCCAGCCAGTTCTTGAAGTTTACCTGCAGGCAATCGCCCTCATTGACACGCAACACAAGCGGACGAATTCTTTTGTCTTTGCGCATCTGGGCGTTGCCCTGCCCGGGAGTCTCGCCCTCTATTGCTACTACATCCCGCTCCAGGGCATAGGTAATCCAGTTCGGATTCTGCGCCCCCAGCCGGTTGAACATGATCGGCGTGTCGAAAACCACAACATCTGCAATCACAGTGTTGGTGCACTGCTGTGCCTGCGCCGAACAGACAGGAAAAATGAGGAGTGTAGCGGCTAGACTCCAGAAGGCACCGCCCCTCATCTTTCTACGGTTTCGGTTCATCGTGTACCCTTTCAATTCAAATCTTCAGACATCTCCACTCCATAGGACCGAGTGGATGCAGGTCCGGAACAAAGGGGGAATACACGGCTGCCTCCACAAACAGATGGTTGAATCGAGCTGTCGATCGGAAGATTGGGGCGCGATGAGGGGATTTCTCAAAGCCTCGTTCCTCGTGTATCTCCGAACTCGTTCGCTCATGAACATTCCGCTCGCGATAGTGACATTGAACTACGTATGAGCGGTAAGGCTTCTATGCTGAACCAATGAGTATCATTGCGTACGCAAGTGATCAACCGCGGCAAATACTCAATTTCAAAATGGGGATAAACCGACAGTGTTACTTAGTAGAACTGCACCATGCGGGATTTGGGTTGCCGCGCCAGTGCTGCGGGAAGGAAATCTTGTCACGGCGGCCATCTCCCGAAGGGACGATTGAAATAACCCGGCACGGAAGTGCCGGGATTCAATAGGAACAAAGAAAGATCAAGTCCCGGAGGGACGCCCAACCACGGCATGGTCAATTGCCGTCGACGTTGCGTCTCTTCTCCGGCACAGGAAATCATTTCACCAGCCGGAAGGTGACCTCGATCGTTGTCACAACGGGAACCGGTTCCCCGTTCTGTATCGTCGGAATGTATTTCCATTGCTTCACTGCATCGACGGCAGCGTTCCGGAGGAGAACATGACCATTCACAACTTTGAGGGCGGTGATATTTCCTTCCTCGTCGATCACCGCTTCAAGGGTAACGGTTCCTGACACACGCGCCCTGATGGCGATCTCGGGGCAGATGGGACTCACCATGCGGGTGAGTCTTGACGGTT
>Ga0123335_1005770_pt1 | contig 14879 bp, 8 predicted proteins | sample BiotimSIPDNA_2_FD_89707 | JGI IMG/M metagenome (GOLD analysis project Ga0123335, IMG submission 89707) | Anaerobic biogas reactor microbial communites from Washington, USA - Biogas_R2 time_0 SIP DNA | ecosystem: Engineered > Bioreactor > Anaerobic > Unclassified | place: Washington, USA... | reverse complement strand
GTTGTCGTTTCTTAAACTTGGCGGTAACACCCAAATAAACGCATTGCGTATATATCAACTTTATCTATAACCCCGACGCTGTTCAAAAAAGCATTTTCGAGAGTCTGTCAAGCCGAAGATAAGCATGCATAATTAGGGTGTTTTGTGTTATTATGGTTTTATTATCTGCCTGTTAACCTTTTTCAAAGCAAGCAAATTTTGTAAATAGCTTATTTGTGTTCAGTAAAAGACTAACAAAAATACACATTATTTGCATTTTTACCATTTTTCTCGAAGATTTTTACAAATTCAATCTGTCCAAGGGACTTTTAATTTGATCAAAACCCTTGGTGGTGACGTGTGTGTAAATTTCGGTAGTTTTGGGGCTGCTGTGGCCTAACAGACTTTGAATATATCGAAGATCTGTGCCGTTCTCCAGCAAATGTGTGGCAAAACTGTGACGCAAGGTGTGTACTGTGACACTTTTTTGTATTTTTGTTTTAGACAGGGAAGCCTTCAAGATAGCCTGAATGCTGCGGTTGGAATATTGTTCCCCTTTTTGTCCTTCAAACAACCACAGTTTAGGTTTATACAAGCGAAAGTATTGGCGCAAAAGATCTAATGTTTTGACGGCCAACAAGGTGTAGCGGTCTTTCTTGCCTTTGGCCTGGCTGATTCTGATAGGATATAGACACTTTACGTTCAATCACCAGAAAACGTAAAAAAGCCGTGATCATAGCTTCGTCAATCCGGTCAATGTCAAAACGGTGGTAATAATTAATGAACTCTTCAAACAGGCTGGTATAGCTTTGAATAGTATGTTCGCTGTAGCGAAGTTCTCTCAGTTTCAATACGTAGATCTCCGGGCAGGGCCTGTAGTTTGGCACATCAAAAGGACTCACTCGAGGCTTTCCCTTAATTCCCTGCTCTTCTTGTTCCAGGTGGAACTCAAGACCCAGAGCAAGGGCAATTTCTTTCAGCCTGGTAATAATCTTATCGGAATACGGCACTGTCCACCATCGGTTTTTTGCATCCCAACGACAATAAGGAATTTCCCGGATCAAGCGGCTGAATTCAGTATTATAGGGAAGAATCAACCTCAATCTGCCGGCAGATGTTTGGATAATGAGGAGTTCATTCTCGTTTGCCTTTATTTTTGCAGTTTCAGCTCCGACGGCATCCCAATAGGCAAAGCGAAACGAACGCACAAACTGCACATCGGTCTCCCTTTTGGGCATTTTTACAAAGATTCGCCTTCCGGCCACTTCAATACGAATCCCTGCATCAAAAGGCAGTTTAGACTTGTTTTTATTCTCTCTCATATAAATCTTATACTCTGATGATTAAACTTTAAAGTATTGCGGATATATTCCAAAAACGGAAAATAATACCAACTCAAGAAACAGAGCAAAGATATATATATTTGATCTATGATTAATGTTTATTTTATATTTCAAAAAGCGTACCGAAGTGAAAGTTTAACCCGGAAGCGTACTGCTCGAAAACCCGGCCTGAAAGCGTACCGAAGTGAAAGCTCTGCCTGAAAGCGTACCGAAGTGAAAGCTCTGCCCCGAAGCCGATATATAGACCCGGCGCCCGAAGCGCGCAGAGGCCGGCAACATTTGCCTGTGCAGGCTCGCCAGAGACAAACAGGCAACGCCGGCGTCCAGCGCTGACCAGCCGGGGATATCGGGAGGCTGAGCGGCAGGCCGTTAAGGGAAAGGAAGCGCTTCAAGGCCACTATTACCGAAACGGCAACGCCGCGACCATCACGAAGCGACAACGCCGCGACCCTATCGTAGAAGCACTGGCAACGCTTATATCAAAAACCGTTATCTAAACACCACCACCGCCCTCTTATCGTAACGCAAGCCCTGCAGCCTAAGCACATAAGCCCCCGGCTTCATTGTCAGTTCAAGATCGGAATCCGTTGCAAGGGTTTTCACCGGCAGTCCTGTCAAATCGTACAAGGTGACTTGTACACTTTCGGTCACTCCCTTCAGCACCAAGGTTTTGCCCGAGGCATAAAATTCGGGAGTCGAATGTACCGACTGTAAACCACTGTTCTGTACGGGATTGGAAGCTTCGCTCAGTCCGCCGTGTTCGTTGACCGCATGCACCACAAATTCAGCAGCACCCGTGCTATCGGGAATCTCATAAGTGCAGGAAGTGGTAACATCCACTATCTCGCCGTCGCGGCAAACCACATAACAGAGCACATAATCGCTGGAATCCCAAACCAAATGCCCCGCATCCAATGTCAGAACAGGAGCCTCTGCCTGTTCGGTAGCCAGCGCCGGCTGCCAGGCATCCGATCCGCCCAGCACATTGTCGATGGTAAACTGAGCCGCCTGCTCGGGAGTAAGCACCGGATTGTACGACACCGTACCGGCTGTAAACGTGGTCATACGATTACTCAAATCAACCGGATCGCCGTTGGCATTCACACTATTGAATTCCGCAAACAAAGCCGGCAAAACGGTTTCGCTCATATTAGTCCAACCGGCAGCCGTGGGTACCACCTTCATGGTCGTGTTGAGGTAAACAGCCCGCGGAGCTCCCTGCCATGGACGTCCCAAACTGTACGTGCCGTTCACCACCGCTCTGGCTTCGTCGTCTACGCCATCGATGGTGCAATCGCTAAAGACATAGCCCCAATCGCCGTTGCCCGAAGGAGCCGTAATGCAATTGCCGCTGCGTTTTTCCAAAGCGAGCAGACAACGGTTGAAGAAAATATCGCTGCCGCCGCAAATAAAGTCGACTACCCCGTTGATCTGGCAATCTTCGAAATACATCCGGCCGGAATTGCCCGAATAATAGGTATCCTGGAAACTGAGCAGACTGATGTTTTTGAAAATATTCTTCGTGCCGGTATCGCGCAACACCACCGCCCGGCCCGTCGTATTCATGTAAGGATATTTATTCTGGAAAGTAATGTCCTGGGCATAAAATCCCGTGGCCCCACTCAGGAAAATGGTGGAAGTAATACTTATGCCCTCGTTGATGGAAGTATTGTACACCAGGACCCCCTCGCGGCTCTGTCCGATAAGCGAAACCTTGTGGGCCGTGATGGTAGTGATACCCGAACCCAGGTCGTATTCCCCGTTTTTGAGCAGGATGCGGAAACGTTCGCCCGTCTGCGAAGCATGTGCCGCCTCAAGTGCCGCCAGCAATTCCCCGGTATTGGACACCACGGCATCGAAAAGCTTCTTAGCGACCACAGGACGTTCCATAGTGGTAAAGCGGATGGTAATCACCGAATCGAGGAAATTATCCGTCAGGTCCGATACCGCATTGGCAGGGAGAACAAAAGTGTATTCCCTGGCGTACTCCAGGCCCCTGTAAGCAAAACTCAGGGTTTTTCCGCTGACCATACCTTCCAGAGGTTGGTCATCGAGAGTGGCATACAAGGTATCGGACAGCTTGATCTTTTCGTCAAAATTGAGCACGATTTTCCCGGTTGCCGAAGCCCCGGTCGATTGGTCAGCCGGAACCGAACCCAGGAAAACCGGAGCTTTGCCGTCGTCGTAGATCAGGCCTGTTCCCGTGATATAAATATCGGTAATCGAAGTGCCGTCGTTGTTGGATGTAGTGCCCAACACAGGCGAAGTATAATCGGGCAGCCAACGCACATATACCTTAGGTGCATGGTCGGCATCGGAGGGCAGACTGAATTCGGTGTCGTACCATACCTTGTTGCTCAACATATGAATGGTATCTACAGTAGTGAAATTCTCGTTATCAAGCGAATATTCCAGTTTGATTTTGGAATAGGCATTGTAATTGAACAAAAGCGCCGAAGCCACTTTTATATCCGTGAAATTGGTGGCGTCGAAGCTGAGCTGGTAATAATACTTGTCCGCCAGAGCTTTCCAGTTCACTGCCGAGGGGCGGCCTTCGTAACCTCCGGCGGCCTGCTGCGACTTGTCTAACCAGCCGGTGGCATTACCCTCGGCGTTGCGGAGTATCAGGATGGAAGTGCTGTTGCCTTCGGAGGCAAAATCGGCGGGACGGCCGCTGTTGCCGGGACGGTAAAAATCCCAGCCCACAATGAAATCCACTGCGCTGTAGTAAGCCGTCAGCTCGTAATCGCGAGTCATGTCGAGCAGCAATTCGCTGTTGGTTTCGCCCGAGCTCCAATTGTTGAAGGTCAGGATTTTGTTTCCCGAAGCTTTGAGGCTCACCTGTGTATTTTCTTCGTAACGAAGGGTATCGTTGACAAGGGTGCCTGCAGGCGAAACGGAAAGCATGTAATCGTTGGCGCCGCCCTCCACAGCGAGCATCAGGCTGTAGGTATTGAGTTTGTCAAAAACGGCAATCAGGTTGGTATCGGCCGTAATGGTATGCACATAGGGATTCTCTTGCGACAGGACGGTACCCTGACCGTCTTCCCAATGATTGAATTTGTAACCGAAAGCCTTGTTGGCGGTCAGGGTGATTTCGGAACCTTCGTCGAAGGAATTTCCCTGAGGACTCAGCGTTATGCTGCCGGCTGCGGCAGGAGAAACGGCTGTGTTCAGCGTATATTTGTTCACTTCGATCAGTTCGCCCGTAATCCGGCCTGTAATGGCGATGTTATAGAAGCCGATTTGCTTGTTGTTTCCCAGGCTGTGTATGTAAATCTTGAATACAAAAGCATCCTCCGAAGCCGGCAGACCTTCCAGGGCATAATCGTACACCGAAAAGAAGGGGTCTACGTTGTTGCGGTTGGGTTTTAAATCCTGGGCTATCGTTTCTTCCGCCCCTTCGCCGGTGGCCCTGGTCAACACCAAAAAACCTCCGTCGGTGCCAAAGCGCGAAGCCTTGAAACTAATGCGGGTAGGTGTAAACTGCAATCCCCTCGAGGGTTTGAGCATAAAACTAAGCTCATAGCCCGGGGTGGCCGAACCCATCTGGGCATCGGGCTGAATTTTGGAATACGATACACTTTCGGTATTGGGCGACTGTATGCCTGTGCAGGTCAGGTGTGAACCCAAAACGAAATTGCTCAATGTAAATGCCGTATCGTTGTCGATTTGGGCAGACGAAGGATTGTCTGTACCCCGGTCAAAAGGCCAAGTGGCCGTTACCGTGGTTTGGGCCGCAGCCGATGCCGAGATCAGCAAGAGGCCCAGAATAAGGGGTCTGATTGTTTTCATATCTGTTAGTAAATAAGGCTAATAAAGAGGCGAAAGTAACTCTTTTTTAGAAAAAACAAGAAAGATCGGTTGTTAATCGTATCAAATAGTTCAATGGAGCAGAAGGCGGCGATACGGTGTCAATATCCGCAAATCTTGTGTAAATCGTCTCGGGAAAAATCAATTGAGCTTAGGCCGGCCTTACGGTGTCAGCATACGAAAGCCTTGTGTTAATCGTCTCCGAAAAATCAATTGAGCCCAGCCCGATCCGGTTCGCCGGGAAATTCATCGCTTTTTTATACCTTTGCCGCAAATTGTTTTGTTCCTTCATCATGTCCGCTTATTCCGTCTGCCGGCTCACAGCTCCCGATCGTGTACAGGGAGAAATTGCCTTGCCCGCGTCCAAAAGCATCAGCAACAGGGCCCTGGTGCTCTATGCCCTGGCCGGCAAACAAAGCCTGAGAACCGATTTTGCCGACTGCGAAGACAGCCTCCTGATGTTGAACGCTCTGCAAAGCCCCGAAGCCGTCAAGGACGCGGGAGCGGCAGGTACCGTTATGCGTTTTTTGACAGCCTATTACGCACAAACTCCCGGAGAATGGACGCTTACGGGAACCGAAAGAATGAAACAACGCCCCATAGGTTTACTGGTGGATGCTCTCCGTCAACTGGGAGCGGACATCACCTATACGGAAAATCCGGGCTACCCTCCCCTGCTGATCAAGGGCAAACGGCTCAGCGGCGGACGCCTGTCCATCGACGGAAGCATCAGCAGCCAGTACATCACGGCTTTGATGCTGATCGGGCCTTACGTCGACGGCGGCCTCGAAATAGAGTTACTCAATAAAATCGCCTCAGCTCCCTATATCCGTATGACACTTGGTCTGATGCAGGCCTTTGGGGCCCAACTGAGTTTCGAAGGCAATCTTATTCGCATCGCAGCGGGTGCTTACACCGCTCCCGAAGAGTTTCGGGTGGAAGCCGACTGGTCGGCCGCTTCGTATTGGTTCGAAGTGCTGAGCCTGGCCCGATCGGGGCAAGTCCTGCTGCACGGCCTGCAAGCCGACAGCCTGCAGGGCGACGCCAAGGTGATGGAATGGTTCCGGGACTTTGGGGTTCAAGCCGAGTTTATCGAACTTCCCGCCGGGAAAAAGACCTCTGCGCCCGCGGAAGTCGTGCCGGAATTAATTGCCGGAAAAGCCCTGCCGGAGTCAATTCCCGAAAAAGCCCTGCCGGAGTCAGTTGGCAGCAAAGTCGCCGGCAGCCCGCAGGCAGGGAAACCGGGCAAAAGAGCCCTACTCCTGAGTAAGACCAAGCAGCAATGTTCCTTCTTTGAAGCAGACTTCAGCCAGCAACCCGACCTGGCTCAAACTTTTGTAGTAACGGCCGCCTTAAGGGGGATTCCTTTTCGCATCGGCGGACTGGAAAGCCTGAAAATAAAAGAGACCGACCGCTTGCAGGCCCTGATTCGGGAAATGCTGAAACTGGGCTTTATACTCGAAGAGAGCAGCCCCAATACGCTGGAATGGCAGGGCAAAAAACAGCCCGCACAGAGCCGCGTCAGCATAGCCACCTACCAAGACCACCGTATGGCCATGTCGTTTGCTCCCGTGGCACTTCGAATAAAAGACCAAAATGAAATAAAACATTTCGAAATAGAAGATCCGACCGTGGTCGCCAAATCTTACCCCGGATTTTGGGAAGATCTCAAAAGCTGTGGTTTTACTATAGAATACAAATGACAACGTTTATCTGGATATTATTTAGCGCTCTGGTGCTTCTGGGTTTATTCAGTTGGCTGCTGAGTAAATATTTCACCGGCAAAGCTCAGTCGCCCGCGGACGTAACAGACCCGGCGGAACAAGACCCGGAAACGGACGACGACGTCTGCTGCGGACAACACCTCGTGTGCGAAAAAGACAGCCTGATGTACCAGGGCGAAGAAATTGTCTATTACGACGACGACGAGTTGGATGCTTACAAGGGAAAAGCAGCAGATGCCTATACCGGAGCAGAGATCAAAGACTTCGAAGATGTGTTTTACACCTTGCAGGAAAGCGATATGGCCGGCTGGTTGCGCAGCCTGCAGTTGAGAGAAATAAACCTGCCTTTGCAGTTGAGAGACGAGGCCCTGATGATCGTAAGCGAAAGAAGACAAAACATACAATAAAACCGGCAAAAAGCTGTTTAATAAACGATCGGTTCTTAAGTATTGAAAGCACAATTTTCACATATCCTTTTGCTAAGCCTGCTGCTGGTGGCAGTCTCCTCTTGTTCCACCCAGAAAAACACCTGGATGGCCCGGAATTACCACGCCTTGACCACTCATTACAACATCAAATTCAACGGGCGCGAAAGTTACGAGGCGGGGCTGAAACAAATGGAGCTTGGTCACAAAGAGGATTATTCCTCGCTGCTGCCTGTGTTTCCTTACAACGAGCAATCGGCTTCGCGGGCGACAGGCAATATGAATCGCTGCATAGAAAAATGTGAAAAGGCCATCAAAACCCATTCCATACGCGTAAAACCCGAAAAACAACCGGAACGCAACGCCAGCGAGAAAGAAAAGCTTTTTTACAGTCAGGAAGAATTCAACCCTGTCATGGGGCGGGTATTTTTACTGATGGCCAAGGCCCAGTTTTACAAAGCCGATTACTTGTCGGCCGGTTCTACCTGTTCCTATATCATCCGGCATTTTTCCACCGATAAACCGCTCTGCGACGAAGCCAAAATCTGGCTGGCCAGATCGTATTACGAACAGGAATGGTATTACGATGCGGAAAATATTTTTTACGCACTCAACGATCAGGGTTTCGATCCCGCGCTCAACGCCTTGTATGCCACTTCTTACGCCGATTTTCTACTGAGGCAGGAAAGAATCGCCCAAGCCCTGCCCTATTTGGAAATTGCCCTGAAGAACACCCGCAAAAAACAGGAAAAGCAACGCTATCTTTTTTTGTTGGCTCAAATGCATCAGGAAACAGGCTCTCCGGCCAAAGCCTATGAACTTTTCAAAGCAGTACCGCGCAAAAATCCGCCTTATGAAATGGCCCTGAATGCCAGGATAAGGCAAACGGAAGTCTATCCGCAAGGCAACAGCCGATCGGCTCTGAAAAAATTAAAAAGGCTCAGCCGCAATCCCAATAACCAAAACTATCTGGATGCCATCTATTACGCTATGGGCAACCTGTACTTTTCGGAGAACGATACGCTGAAAGCCATCGACAGCTACAACCTTGCCATTGCTCAAAGCACTTCCAACGGACCTTACAAGGCCCAGGCCCTGATGACTTTGGGCGATTATTATTATCGTAACGAACTCTTTCTCGAAGCAGCTCCCTGTTATCAACAAGCCAAAGGCCTGATCGGAAAGGAGCACAAAGAGACGGAACTGGTCGAAGAAAGAGCCCGGGTACTGGATCTGCTTCAGCCCCACCTGGAAACCATACATCTGCAGGACAGTCTGCAATGGGTGGCCGACCTACCCGATGAGGAACGCGATAAACTGATAGAAGAACGGATTACCCAGGCCAAAAAGGCAGCCCGCCAGGAGGCCAGGCTTCGCGGTCAGGAAGACGCTCTGAGTGCCAACCGGGAGCTGACCCAGGCCAATGTGCGTGAAGAAGAAACAGCCCCCACCGTCTTGCCAGGCATGCAAAACACCGACGACAGTTGGTACTTTTACAATCCAGCCACTCTGGAGACCGGGCGGCGGGAGTTTCAACGCAACTGGGGCAGACGCAGACTCGAAGACAATTGGCGTATAAGCAACAAGGGCGACTTTTTCAGCCAAAATGCTTTTGCCGGAATCGCTGACGAAACCACTTTGCCCGGGGCCGCCACCGACAGTCTGCCGGGTGATGCTCTGAGAGGCGAAGGTCTGCTTTCCGACACGGAAGTCGGCAGCACCGAAGACGAAAGAACCGGGCCGGAATTTGAGGCTTCCGACGATCCCACCCAGGAAGGCTATTACCTGAAAGACCTGCCCTTTACCCGGGAACAACTACAGGCATCGATGGAACTGATAGCCGAAGCCAGTTTTATGTCGGGCATGATTTTCAGAGAACAAATGGGCAACAACGATCTGGCTTTGAGAACTTTCCAAAATTTTGAAGAACGTTTTCCCGAAGACACTACTTATCTGCCCGAGATTTATTACATCTCTTACCTGATGCAGATGCAGAGCGGAAACGAACAGCAAGCCGACAGCCTGAGAAGCAGCTTGTTGAGCAGATTCCCTCAAACTCAGCAAGCCGGCCTGCTCGAAAATCCCCATTTTTTGGATAAACTCAAAGAAATGTACCGCTTGCAGGATTCCTTGTACGCAAGCACCTATCAGCACTACCTGAACGATGCTTCCGATAGCGTTAAGCTCAATTGTGCCTACGTGGAAACGAATTACCCCAAAAGCGAACTCCGACCCCATTTTTGGTTCTTAAGCGCTCTGGAGGCCGTTAAAGCAGGAGACGCCGAAGAATTTTTACGTTTAATCCGGCTGATAGCCTCGGAATACCCCAACACTCCCTTGGGGCCCGTAAGTCAACAAATGATAGGCTATTGGGAAGAAGGCCGCCGGCCGGTGAGCTTCAAAGGCTTCTTTTTGGCTTCGGGCATGACTATCGAAGATTCGCTGGCTATGGCCCGTCTGGATTCGCTGGCCACCAAGTTCAGCTACCGGCCCGAAGAGCCCCATATACTGGCCTTGGGCTACTCCCCCGATTCCATCAACGAAAACCGCCTGCTTTTTGATGTGGCGCTCTACAATTTCACCAATTTTCTGATCAGGGATTATGAGTTGAGCCTAGAAAAAATCGGTACTCAGGATGTCCTGATGGTGCGCAGTTTCGAAAATCAGGAAGACATCTACCGCTATATATCGACTTTAAGCTTTCAAGGCGAAGACCCTCAGGAAAAATACCCCGGGCTTAAAATCCTGATCTTTTCGGAATCCAATCTGGAACTGCTGAAGGAGGAATTTCCCGAAGAGGTTTACCGTCGCTTTGTTGAAACTCACTATCCTTAGGAACCCCACTATCCTGAGCGATCCTACAAGTACGAGCATTCCGCATACCTCAGGCCATCCTGCAGCCCGGCCATTCTATTAGCCTGAACAATCCTATAAGCCTCAGCCATCCCACAAGTCCGGGCAAGCCTACAACCCTACAGGCCCGAACCTTTCTACAAGCCCTGCTTAAGGCTGAGACGACGCACTCCCGTCTCGAGCACGGTCAGCTCGATTTTAACGCAGTCTTCGGGCAGTAGTTCTTCTATTTTTTCGGGCCATTCGATAAAACAGTAATTTCCGCTGTAGAAATAGTCTTCGCTGCCTATGCTGTAAGCTTCCTGTAGTTTGTTGATGCGATAAAAATCAAAATGATAGACCGCATCGCCCTTGTCGAGGGGGTATTCGTTGATCAGGGCAAAACTGGGACTGTTTACGGAGCTTTTCACGCCCAGCCGGCGGCAGAGTGCCTGGATAAATGTTGTTTTGCCGGCTCCCATGCCGCCGTAAAAAGCGAAGACCCTGCGATCCGGAAAATTGTTCAGCAACAGGCGGGCTGCCTCCTGTATACCGGATAATTGAAATTCGATGGGCAACATATTTATTTGGAATCCAACAAAATAAACGGAACTACCATTTCTTCGAGCGAAATACCGCCGTGCTGAAAAGTATGCTTGTAGTACGAAGCATAGTAATTGTAGTTGTTGGGGTAGACAAAATAATCGTTGTGTTGGGCAAAAATATAGGTGGTGCTCAGGTTGGGGCTAGGCAGTTTGTATTGCAGGGGGTTTTTGATTTCGTATACCTGCCGGGGATTGTATTCGAGGGTTCTGCCCAATTTATAACGCAAGTTAGTATTGGTGTTGCGATCGCCCACCACCTTGACCGGATTATCCACTCTGATGGTGCCGTGGTCGGTGGTCAGTATCACTTTGCAACTTTGTTGCGAAAGATAATCGAGCAATCCGGCCATGGAAGAATGCTTGTACCAGGATTCGGTGAGTGAACGGTAAGCCGCTTCGTCGTTGGCCAGTTCCCTTATCATCCTCGATTCGGTACGAGCGTGCGACAACATATCTATAAAATTGAACACCACCACATTAAGCGGATTATCCATATAGCTCTGCAAGTTGGCCAACAATTTTTCGCCGGCCGAATTATCGTTGATTTTATGGTAGCTGAACTTATATTTCTTGCGGTAGCGTTCCAGTTGGGATTGAATCAGGGGCGCTTCGTTGAGGTTTTTACCCTCTTCATCGTCTTCGTCTACCCATAGCTCCGGAAACATTTGCTGAATCTGCAAAGGATAGAGTCCCGAAAAAACGGCGTTCCGGGCGTATTGAGTAGCAGTGGGCAAAATACTGAAATACAACTGTTCATCCATACTGAACCACTGCCCTATTTGAGGTTTGAGCATTCTCCACTGATCGAAACGGAAATTATCGATCAATATGAACCAGACCTTCTCGCCCGCGTCGAGCAGGGGAAAGACTTTTTCGCGAAACAAATCGGGACTCATCAGAGGACGATCCGGAGAACCTTCCATCCAACGGGCATAATGGCGGGACACAAAACGGGCAAAAAGCCGGTTGGCTTCGTTTTTTTGCATCAGCAGGACTTCGTCCAGAGCGTTTTTGGTTCCGGCCAGCTCCAGTTCCCAAAACACCAATTTTTTGTAAACTTCTTTCCAGTCTTCTTCGCCCGAAGCCTCTTCTATTTGCAGGGCAATTTCCCTAAAACGCTGCTGGTAATCGGCTGTGACCGTCCCGGAAATAATTTCGTTTTTGTGAAGGTTTTTTTTGATGGTCAACAATATCTGATTGGGATTGACCGGCTTGATGAGGTAATCGGAGATCTTGCTGCCTATGGCCTGGTCCATGATATCCTCCTCCTCGCTCTTGGTAATCATAACTATAGGCAAGGAAGGATAAAGTTCCTTGATGGCGTTGAGGGTTTCAAGGCCACTGAGCCCGGGCATATTTTCATCGAGAAAAACCAGGTCAAAAACCTGGCTGCGGCACAAATCCAGGGCGTCCTGGCCATTGGTGGCCGTAACCAGCTCATAGCCTTTTTCTTCGAGGAAAAGAATATGAGGTTTGAGTAAATCAATTTCGTCGTCGGCCCAAAGCAGCCTTTCTTTTCTCATTAAAGCAATGCCTCAACTTTCTGTGCCAATGCACTTTTTTGGATGGCTCCCACTTGTTTGTTTACCAATTGTCCTTGTTTAAAAAACAAGATGGTCGGAATGTTTCTGATGCCGAAACGAACGCAAACATCGTTGTTCTCGTCCACGTTCATCTTACCGATGTTTACCCGGTCGGCGTATTCATCAGCTAATTCTTCGATGATCGGGCCTACCATTCTGCAGGGTCCGCACCAGGGCGCCCAAAAATCGACTACTAAAGCTTTACCGGAGGAAAGATATTCCTCAAAATTCGAGTCTGTTATTTCCAATGCCATATGATTCGTATTTTAATTTCCTTATACATTATAACGTCGGAGCATGACTATTATTTGTCACAAAGTTATAAAAAAAACCACGTTATATACTGTTAATTCATTTTTATTTCAATCTCACCGCTTTCTTCCAGAAAGTCTGTTATTTCCTTGTCGACCTGGATGCGATAATTCCTCGAAAACAAAGAAGCATGGAGTTTGGGCTGGTTGTCCGGATCGTATACAGTGATGTACAACAGAGACTTACCCGGTTTTTTATTGATCATTGACAGAAAACGCCGGGTAAATTCATTACTAATCAGATGCAGAGGAATAGTGATCTGAATTTTATGGATAGCATTATCGGCCGCCTCCGAAAGCAAAGAAATTGAATTAATTTTTAGTTCATTTTCGGAAGCTTTCCAGGGCCTGGGCTGGTAGACCCCCCTGAAGGCCAAAAACATATCTTTTTTGAGGTATTTCCCAAAATCCACATACTCGCGGCTCCAAAATGGAAGCTCAACACTGGCCGTATAATCTTCGATGGTTACAAAGGCGTAGGGATCGCCGTTTTGCTTGCGTTTTTCGCGTACTTCGGTCACTATGCCGGCAAATTGTACTTCTTTGTTGAGTTCCAGTTTGCTCAGCTTGATGTCTTCTATGGTGGTGTTGCAAACGTATTTCATAAAGACCGAATATTCGTCCAGGGGATGCGACGAAAGGTACATCCCGACGTATTCTTTTTCACGATTGAGACGTTCCAGTTCCGACCAGCTCTCTGCCCTGGGAATATCCGGGCGGGTAATGGCCACCTCCATTTCGCCTCCAAACAGAGTGTTTTGATTACTGGCCCTGTCCAACTGAATTCTGTTGCCGTAACGCATTAAAACGTCCAGAAAGACTTCGCCTTTGTCGTTTTCGGCAAAAAATTGTTCCCTTTGTATTTCTCCCAGACTGTCGAAAGCTCCGGCCAGGGCCATGACTTCGATGTTTTTGCGGGTACAGGCATTCAGGTTTACCCGTTCAACCAAATCGAAGACGGAATCGTAGGGCTTGTTGGCGCGTTCTTCGACTATGGCTTTAACTGCGCCCTCTCCCATGCCTTTGATGGCCCCGAGACCAAAACGGATGTTGCCTTGCTTATTTACCGTAAACTGATAATTGGACTCGTTGATGTCGGGTCCCAACACCTGGATTCCCATAGAACGGCATTCGTCCATAAATTTGGTGATATCGCTTATGTTATTTACACTGCGACTCAGTACCGCAGCCATGTATTCCGAAGGATAATTGGCTTTTAGCCAGGCTGTTTGGTAGGCCACCAGAGAATAACAGGTGGCATGAGATTTATTGAAAGCATAGGAGGCAAACTTTTCCCAATCGGCCCAGATCTTGTCGAGTATGCCTTCGTCGTAGCCGTTTTTCTTGCCTCCCTCAATAAATTTAGGCCTGAGTTTGTCGAGTTGTTCCCGGATCTTTTTGCCCATAGCCTTGCGCAGCTCGTCGGATTCTCCCCGACTGAAACCGGCCAGCAATCTGGACAGCAACATCACCTGTTCCTGATAGACGGTAATACCGTAGGTGTCTTTCAGGTAACGTTCCATCACCGGAAGGTCGTACTCTATGGCTTCACTGCCGTGCTTGCGGGCAATGAACTGAGGAATATAATCCATGGGACCGGGCCGGTAGAGGGCATTCATAGCAATGAGGTCTTCGAACTTGGAAGGCTTCAAATCGCGCAGGTATTTTTGCATACCGGCCGATTCAAACTGGAAAGTACCCACGGTTTTGCCTTCACTGTAGAGTTCATAGGTTTTTTCGTCCTCGAGCGATATGTTGTCGATATCTATCGTGATGCCCCGTGACAAACGGATATTCTCGACGGCATCCTTAATGATGGATAGGGTTTTCAAACCCAAAAAGTCCATTTTGATCAATCCCGTATCTTCGATGACAGAACCGTCGAACTGGGTCACCAACAATTTTTCGCCGGTTTCTTTGTCTTCGGCCGTGCTCACAGGCACCCAATCGGAAATGTCGTCGCGGCTTATAATCACCCCGCAGGCATGAACTCCGGTATTGCGAACGGTGCCTTCGAGCTGCTGGGCGTATTTCATGGTGTCGCGCAAGGCGGGATCGTCCGATTCGGCGGCCTCCTTGAGTTCCGGCACATAAGCGATGGCGTTTTTCAGATTGACCTTTAGGCGCCTCTGGGAATCGGCCGGATCCGTAATTTTATCGGGAACCAGCTTGGATAAACGATCCGATTCGGAGAGCGGCAATTTTTGTACCCTGGCTACATCTTTGATGGCCGATTTGGAGGCCATGGTGCCGTAGGTGATGAT
>Ga0123335_1005767_pt1 | contig 14887 bp, 10 predicted proteins | sample BiotimSIPDNA_2_FD_89707 | JGI IMG/M metagenome (GOLD analysis project Ga0123335, IMG submission 89707) | Anaerobic biogas reactor microbial communites from Washington, USA - Biogas_R2 time_0 SIP DNA | ecosystem: Engineered > Bioreactor > Anaerobic > Unclassified | place: Washington, USA... | reverse complement strand
GGTGTGATAGCATCCCCGGCCCGCCAGAGCCTTGACGAGCCATCTGCGGGGCGCATAGCTTGCTGTTTCCCACCATCCAGTTCGGTGTCTTCTTCCTCATTGTGTTCGTGGGCAGTTGGGCTCTCCGGAGCCGCCACACCGCCCACAAGTGGTTTCTCATCGCTGCCAGCTACTACTTCTACGGTTGCTGGGACTGGCGGTTCACGGCCCTCCTCGCGTTCTGCTCGGTGTCCAACTACCTAGGCGGGCGCTGGCTGGCAGCCACGGAGCATCCTGGCCGGCGGAAGGCGATTCTGCTTGTAGGGCTGCTCGCGAATGGCGGAGTCCTGGGCTTCTTCAAGTACTACGGCTTCTTCGTCTCCTCGGCCCTGAACGTGTTCGCTGCCATGGGCTGGCGGCCGAACGTCACTCTGCTCGAGGTCGTCCTTCCCGTCGGCATCTCCTTCTTCACATTCCAGGGGATCAGCTACTTCGTAGACGTGTACCGCCGACAGCTCGAGGCCTCCAAGTCGCTGGCGGACATTCTGCTGTACATCAGCTTCTTCCCCCAGCTCGTGGCGGGCCCCATTGTGCGGGCTTCGACCTTCCTGCCGCAGCTACAGAAGCCTCCCGACCCCAATACCATCGAGGGGAGCCGAGCCCTCACGCTCATCATGGGCGGCCTGATCAAGAAGACCGTTGTCGCGAACTACATCGGCACCGAGCTGGTCGATCCGTTCTTCCAATCTCCCAGTGACTACTCAGGACCCGACTCGCTGTTTGCCATCTACGGCTGGGCGGTGCAGGTGTACTGTGACTTCAGCGCGTACAGCGATATCGCCATCGGCGTAGCGGAGCTGCTGGGATACCGGTTTCCGCATAACTTCAATCAGCCGTACCGGGCAAGCTCGCTGCGCGAGTACTGGCGTCGATGGCATATCTCCCTCTCCACGTGGCTGCGCGACTACATCTACTACCCCCTAGGAGGCTCTCGGGCCGGCCGGCTGCGCACTTACGTGAACCTCTATCTGGTGTTCCTCTTCGGCGGCCTGTGGCATGGCGCAGACTGGACCTTCGTCATGTGGGGGTTGGTGCATGGCACCGGGCTGTGTGTCGAGAGGTTCGTGCGGCGCCGGATGCCCGCTCGGGAGTGGCCCAGGTGGACCTACATCATAGGCCTGCTCGCGACGTTCCACTTCGTCTGCGTCGCACGCATCTTCTTCCGATCACCGTCCTTCGATATCGCCTTGCAGTGCTTCCGCTCTCTGGGGGCCTGGAGCGAGCCACTGACCATGGCCACGCCCTTCGTGGTCGTCCTGGTTGTTGTTGGGCTGGGAATCCACTTCATCCCGCCGAAGTGGAGTGAAGCGGCGCAAACCGCCTTCGGGCGGATGCCCCTGGTCGCTCAGGGCGCCGCTCTCGGGCTGTTCCTTGTGCTACTGAGCGTAATGGCGCCGGAGGGTGTCGCACCATTCATCTACTTCCAGTTCTAGGGAGCGACCGTTGGAGAGCACGCAGGTCAGACGGTATACGGTGCGAGAGGTGACGATCATCCTTGGCGTGGCCTCGGCCGTGGTCGTGCTGCTCGATGCGGCGGGTCTCCGGGATTGGGCCTCGGGACTGGAACTCGGGCCGGAGCGTCAGGTGGCCCTAGCCATCACCGAGCCCATCGCCGCGATCCAGGGGCGGGCGGGGCTCCAACGGCCGCACGATTTGGCCCGAGAGTGGTTCCTTTCCGCGGTGCACATCGAGCACGGCGGTGGATGGGATACGCAGGAGCTCCAGAGCCCTGTGTGGGCCGAGGAGCCAGCGGCCCCGACCGCCGACAGCGCCCAACCCGAGGAGTTGGCCGGACCGCCCTTGCCGCCACGCCCGAGACGGGTACTCCTCATCGGCGACTCCCTTATGGGGTGGGGACTTGGCACTTCCTTGGAGCGCCTGATCGCCCAACACCCCGGGATGGAGGTGAAGCGCCATGCCGTGGTCTCTTCGGGTCTCACTCGGCCGGACTTCTTCGATTGGTTTGATCTCGCCTCGGGGTTGCTGGACGAGCAGGAGTACGATGCCGTGGTCTGCATCATGGGCGGCAACGATATCCAGGCTATCTCGACGGAGGGCCGAGTGTACCGGCACGGCACCGACGAGTGGTACCGGGCGTACGCCCACAGGGCACGGAGCTTCGTCACGCTCCTCGCCTCGAAGGGAGGGCGCGCGTACTGGCTCTCGCTGCCTCCCATGCGGGACAAGCGGTTCCACGAGAACACCCGGCGCATCAACGCGATGTTCGAGGAGGGCTGCAGGCAGCGTCCCAGCGCCAAGTACGTAGACACGGGGCAGTGGATCGGCAATGAGGACGGCGAGTACACCAGCTACCTAGTCCTCGAAGGCAGACAGCGACAGGTGCGCGCGAGCGATGGAATCCACTTGACCACCGCTGGAGGGGAGATCCTGGCGAGCCGCGTCTATGACATGCTCGTGAAGGACCTGGAACCGCCCTCTCCCTGACGAACCGACCGGCACCCAAGGGGGCTCGAAGAGCTTAGCCAACAGACGCGAAATAGGGCAGAATACAGGGCGGTTCGGCTCCCGAGTCTATCCACTCCTATGGAACAGATGGGTCGCCCCGGCCCGAGTGAAAGAAGGAAACCATGTCGAAGACCAGTTGGCAAGAGATGGCTGTATACCTGAACGGCGAGATCGTGAGTGGCAGTGAAGCGAAAGTCTCGGTATTCGATCATGGGTTTCTCTATGGCGATGGGGTGTTTGAGGGGATACGCGTCTACGACGGGTGCATCTTCAAGTGCAAGGAGCACATCGACCGCATCTACCGCTCGGCCGCGGCCATCCGGCTGGACATCGGCATGTCGCCCGAGGATCTCACGTCGGCCACGGTGGACACCGTGCGCGCGTCGGGCCTGCGGGACGCCTATATCCGTCTCGTGGTCTCCCGCGGGATCGGTGATCTGGGCCTTGATCCGCGCAAGTGCTCGCAGCCGTCCATCGTGATCATCGTCGGGGGCATCGTCCTGTACCCCGAGGAAGTCTACCAGAAGGGTCTGTCGCTGTGCACCGTGAGCGTGAGGCGGAATAGCCCCACGGCGCTGCCGCCGGCGATCAAGTCGCTCAACTACCTCAATAACGTGCTGGCGAGGATCGAGGTGGCGGACGCGGGCTACCTCGAGGGAATCATGCTCAATCACGAGGGCTATGTCGCCGAGTGCACGGGCGACAACATCCTGGTGGTCACCGATGGGGCTATCCGCACCCCTGCCGACCACTGTAGCCTCCTTCCGGGCGTCACCAGAAACGCTGTTCGGGATCTCGCCGTCAAGCGGGGCATCCCGTACAGCGAGGCCATCCTCACGCTCCTCGACCTCTACTGGGCGGACGAGTGCTTCCTGACGGGCACGGCGGCCGAGCTGGTCCCTGTGGTGTCCATCGATGGGAGAACCATCGGCACCGGAGAGCCGGGGCCAGTCACTCAGGCACTCCTGAAGGATTTCCGGGAGATTGCCGGCCAGGACGGCGTGCCGGTCTACTGATCGCGAGGTGCAGGCCGGAGCACCCGAGGCGCCGAACCCGTCGGCAAAGGTAGTATGGCGGCAGGCGTGGCAAGAGGAAGCCGCTAGACGAGGAGTGGCTATGGATAGCATCAAGCCGAATCGGCGGGAGTTCCTGGGGATCGTTGGCGGACTTGCCGGTGCGACCATCGCCGCTGGGGCGTGGGCCGCGCCGACGGAGCCGGCGGGCCGCGTTCGCATCGGCGTGGCGGGAGGCAGCTTCGGGGCGGGCTTTCACTGGCACGAGGACCCTGGCTGCGAGGTCTACGGCGTCTCCGACCTACTGGAGGACCGGCTCCAGAACCTGGTCAACCGCTATGGGTGCGAGCGAACCTACCCGTCCCTCGAGGCGATGATCGACGATGAGAACATCGACGCGATCGCCGTGTTCACTGGCGCTCCGGACCACGTTCGCCACTGCGTGGCCGCCATGGAGGCGGGCAAGCACGTGATCAGCGCTGTGCCCGCGGCCCTCACCCTGGAGGGCTGCGCCGAACTCGTCGCCACGAAGGAGCGCACGGGCGCCAAGTACATGATGGCCGAGACGAGCTACTACCGCTGGCCCTGCATCACCGCTCGGCGACTCTTCGCGGATGGCGCCTTTGGAGTACTGAAGTACGTCGAGGGCGAGTACTACCACCCCATGATCGGCAGCGACTCAAGCGATCTCATGAGGATGCCCAAGCGAGAGGGTGGTGGCCCCACATGGCGCTTCGGCCTGCCGCCCATGCTCTACCCGACGCACTCGAGCGGGTTCCTCGTCGGCGTCTCAGGAGAGCGGCTCGTTGAAGTCTCCTGCATTGGCACTCTAGGCTGGGATGTTGGGTTCCTGGATAACATCTACGGGAACCCCTTCGACAACAGCGTGGCGCTGTTCACCACATCGTCGGGCAACATCTTCCGCTGCAATGTGATGTGGAACGCCTGGCACCATGGGGAGCGAGCCCAGTGGTTCGGCGACAAGCTCTCGCTCTTCATGGACTCATGGTCGGGGCAGCCCTACGCTCTGAAGCCGAGAGACGGGGGCGACGTGCTCGTCCAGCCGGACTACTGGCCCCTAGTCCCCGAAGCGATGCGCTATGACACCGGCCACGGCGCCTCGCACCCGTTCCTGAGCCATGAGTTCATCACAGCCATCCTGGAGGACCGCGAGCCAGCCGTGAACGTCTATGAGGCCGTAGCGATGACCGCCCCGGGCATCGTCGCCCAGGAATCCGCCCTCAGGGGTGGCGAGCATCTCCCGGTGCCTCAGTTCGACCCGGCTCCGGCATAGGGGCGAGGGGGACTGGTACGACCACACCGAGCGGCAAGCGCGGTACACTCCCGCTCGGTGTGGTTCGGGATTCCCGGGATTCACCGACTCAGCCGGTCGATGATGCTCTCACACACCAGCACCTTCTCCACCAGGTCAATGGGCACATAGTAGTACTGGTTCGTGGCCTCGAAGCCGATGCGGGAATCGGCGACCTGCAGCTGGTGGAGCTCACGAGCGGCCTGGATCTCGCGCTCGGCGATAGCGGCTAGGGTCTGCGCCCGCAGCGCGGGCTCGAGGTCGGCGCTGTCCCGAGCCATGATGAACCGGGCCTGGTTGGCGGAGCTGGCGAAGTGCAGGCGCGCCGCCTCGGCGACGCTCAACTCGTCGGCAAGGGCCTTAGCGTAGACGGGGTCGCCGGCAGCTCGAACGACCTCGGCTCTGAGCAGCGCACAGCCGTCTTCAAAGCCCTGGGCGACCTTCTCCATCTGGCTCGCCCAGATGTCGTGGGGGTAGATCGCGCACCAGGCGTTGAGGTCGTCGTAGGGGAAGCCCACCATCGTAGCCGCCCGGCCGGTGGGTTCCAGGAAGAGGTGGTTTGCAGGCCCCTGCTGCTGCGGTCCCGAGTATACCGTGCCGACGTGGTAGGGGAACTCGGCGAAGGCGTCACTGAAGGCCCCCCACGCGCGCACCACGGTCTCGGCATGACTGGCCCCGTACCGCCTCTCGGCAACGGCGCGCAGAGCGGCGTTCGGATCGGGCTGGTCCATGGCGCCGATCTCCGCCACGACCTCCAGGTTCGGCGACGGATAGCCCCCAAGGGTCCAGCCGAGCATCAGGCCGTCGACGCCCGCATTGCGGAGGTTCGTGGCGTGCTGGGCGACGAGCCGCACGGCGGGGATGTATGGCACGGCGGAGAGCTCCCAGGTGGCGCCGGCCTGAATCTTCGCGATCGTATGGAGGCCCCTCGACCGCGCAGCCTCCCAATGGCGGGCAGCGCGCGGCCCCGGGCCCACGCTGGAGATGGAGTACTCGCCCACTGCGGACTGAATCCCCCCTCGTTCGATGGGGAGGCTCCACTCGCTGACGCCTTGCAGCCATACTCCATCGGGCAATCGGGCGATGAGGTCAGGCGCCCATTCGTGGGCCCAGCCCCAGTCCCAGCAGATGAAGCGGATGTCCGGGCGAGCCGCCCAGGCGCCCTCGGCCATGGCCGCATTCACCTCGGCGATAGTCTCGGCGGGTCCGCGCGCGGCGCAGCGCTCACACGAGGCGCCCTGGTAGTGCGACCAGCAGCTCGTGAGGTTCTCCGAGGCGGAGATCGTGAAGAAGCCGGCCAGCGAGGGCGCGGCCTCGGCGACACGGTGCACCGCCTCGGTCAGATACTCCAGAACCCCAGGCTGACTGCTGCACATGGTCGCGAAGTCACCCTCGGTGACCCCTTTGAACTCCGGGTACCGCTCGAAGAAGCTCAGGGGCATGGATCTGGGTTCGTTCAGGTAGAGGTACACGTCGATGCCGTGCTCGGCCGCCCGATTGGTGAGGCGTCGCAGGCCCTCGAGGCGCTTCTCCCATCCCTCACTCAGGGACGGGTCCCAGGGGAACGGAGAGAGCTTGTACAGGACCGCTTGAAGCCACACGCCCGTGACGCCCGCCGCGGCGAGACGGTCTAGGAGCCCATCGGGATAGGGATCCAGGAACTCATCGAGCAGGGGGTCGCCGTAGGTCGCGAAGTACGAGTAGCAGTACCGCGGCTCGAAGGCGCTTGGTCTGGGGCCGCTGGTCTCCGTCGGGCTGGACAGGTCCTCCACGAACCCGAACAGGCTGCTCTTCGCGAGTCCCACGCCCTTGGGAAAGTGGCGCCGCACCGTGGCTGCGATCTCGCTCGCACGCTGGCTCTGCTCGACAGTCGGCTCGTGGTAGACCAGCGGCTCCAGTTGGGGCTTGCGCTGCCCCAGCTTGGCCCACAGGAAGTCGTCCTCTCGCAAGGTGAAGGCGAGTTCCTCGGCCGACCAGTCCAGGAGCCGCGTCAGCTGCTCGAAGGGAAGGAGTTCCCAGTTGCGCCGGATCACGGTGATGTAGCTTCGCCGCCATTGGCTTTCGCTGATCGCTGGTTGTGGCGGCAGCCCCATGGACCGCGCGATGCCATCCACTTCGGGCCTGCTGCACCCCAGGACCTCGGCCATACGCTCCGTGGTAACGAGAGGGTAGTTGCGCCACACGAAGGCATGGAGCCGACTGGGGAAGTGGGGCGTCGCGATCGGCTCGTAGTCAGACTCAGGCGGCAGTTCAAGCGCCCCGAGGGCAAGCAAGGACAGGGCAATCATCGTCATCGTCCGTCACTCCGCTCAGTGGTCCGCCTCGAAGGAGGCGCGCACCTCATCGGGCGTCAACGCCCGCTGGAATACCCGCACATCATCGACCTGCCCATCGAAGTGGTAATCGGGCGCCAGTTCGCTGTGGTGGCCGATACGCAGGGGGCCTGTGCAGGGCTTCAGACTCAGACTCGCCACGGCCCTGCGCGCGATCTCGCACCCGTTGACGTAGAGGACTGGGAGTGGCCGAAGCCCACGTCCGGGCAAGACATGACAGGGTACCCATCGCATGCCTCGCGATGGGGGAACGCGCGGGGATTGCGGATGAAAGCCTCTTTGGGGCAGGTGGTCGGCCGGGGGCTGACGAGAGTAGGCGCGAGGACGCCGATCTGCCCCTGCCGGACGCGCTTCCAGAGTTCCTCCGCTCGATCGGGCCGCCGCGCGATGGAGGGCGCGATGCAGTCCGTACAGGCATCGACGCAGAAGCGGAAGCCCGGGTCAGCCTGACAGAGGTCGAGGACCTCCTCGATCACCAGCGCGTAGCGCTCCTCGTGCCAGCGGCGGTGATGGGTCCAGGCATAGTCGGCGTGGCAGTAGGGGATGACGAGGAACTCGCTCCCCGCGGTGAACTCGCGGAGATCATCGATCGTGCCTTCGGGCTGCGAGGGTCTCATTGCGGGACATCCTCTCCACGCCAGTGGAACCAGTGACGGGATGCTCCGTCCGGGAGGCGAATTCCTGTAAGAAGGTTCGCGTCGATCGGGGACATGGCTCTACCCGCTTATGACCTCGAGGCCCGCCCGACGCGCGACAGCCTCAAGTGCGGCCATCTCCTCGGGTTCCTGCGGCTGAGTTCCCGCGAGGGGATAGGGGCGCTGCAGCCAGCTGTACTTACCCGGGGTTGCGGGATTGTAGCGTAGCAGGGTGATCTTGCGGCAGCCGAGTCTGCGGACGGTGTCCGCTATGTGCCCAATGGTCTCCGGGCTAGCATTGCGGCCGGGGATGCACGGCACGCGCACGATGACATCAGCGCCGCGCGCGGCGAGGCGCCCGAGGTTCTCCAGGATGCGTTGGTTCGAGACGCCCGTATCTCGCCGGTGGAGCCCGTCGTCCGCATGCTTCATGTCGTAGAGGAACAGGTCCACGCTCTTAGCGATCTCGGCGAGGGGCTCCCAGGGGGCGAATCCGGTGGTCTCGACGGCGACATGGATGCCCTCCGCTTGCAGTAGCCTGCAGAGCGCGGAGGTGAACGAGGGCTGCATCAGCGGCTCTCCACCCGTCACCGTCACCCCTCCGCCGCTGGCGTCATAGAAGGCTCTCACCCGGATAGCGCGGTCGACGAGAGAGCCCGCGGTGACCGTCCGCCCCTTCACCTCCAGCGCGCCCGCGTTACAGGCCTCGACGCAAGCCAGGCAGAGCTGGCACTTGCCGCTGTCGGGATAGCCCACATCGTCGAGATGTCGTAACCCCTGAGGGCATGCTTCAACGCAGGCGCCGCAGCCGACGCAGCGCGCCTGGTAGCGCACCACCTCGGGCGCGGGGAGGGCCGATTCCGGGCTGTGACACCAGAGGCACCGAAGGGGGCACCCCTTCAGGTAGACGGACATGCGCAGCCCGGGCCCATCGTGGGTCGCCGTCTCATCAGTATCGAAGATGAGCCCCGTGGCCCGCCGCAGTTCGCTCGCGAGGGCCTCGTTCAAAGGCCGAGCTCCGTCCGCTGGATGACATCTTCCTGAGCATGGGGCGGCAGGTACGTAAAGGGTACCAGGTATCCACCAATGCGAACGAAGAGGTCTCTGTAGTCATCCGGCGACTGCTGCGCGGCACGTAGCGTCTCTGTATTGACCATGTCGATCTGCAGCATGTACAGGCCGACCGTTCCCAGTGCTGTCTCCACAATGGCCTTGAGCCGATCAGGTCCGCCCTCGGCTGCCAGGTCGTCGCCGCTGAAGCGAACGTTGTAGGTCGTGCCGCCGAGGCCTCTGGTGTTGTCAAACCCACCCGCTGAGAGGATCATCGAGGGCGTGCCCTTGAGGCGCGCGCCACTCCGCGGAGCCATGCTATTGGCAAGCGGCTCTCCCGCGCGGCGGCCGTCCGGTGTCGCGCCGGTCTGCTCCCCGAAGTGGATCCATACCGTCCACCCTAGAAAGCCAGGCAGGACGGGCCCTCCGTAGTAGTTCAGCTGCCCCTCGATGCCATCGCACCAGACCCCGGCGACCCGAGCGAACAGCTCGTTGATCCATGGATCATCGTTGCCGTAACTCGGCGCCTCAAGCCGCACCGCACGATGCAGGGCCTCGTGCCCCTCCCAGTTGTCCGTCAGAGCTTGCCGGAGTTCAGCGAGGGTGCAACGTCCCTCGTCGAACACGAGATGCTTGATGGCGGCCAGGGAGTCGACCACGGTCACGACTCCCACGCCCTCGGGCTGCAGGAAGTTGTGGGTCGCGCCGCCGTGACTGATGTCTGTGGCGGACTCAATGCAGCCCTCGATGAAGCAGGATAGCAGGGGGAAGGGGCGGTTCACGGCGGCTACGGCCTGATCCGCGATGCCCCGTCGCACCGCCTCTCTGGCCGTCGCCGCGACGTGCCGATCGGTAGCTTCGAGCAACTGCTCCCAGGTGGCTCCATCGCCAGCTTCGGCGAGCGCCGATAGGAAGGACTCTGCCAGGTTCATGTAGGGCCAGGCCACCCACGGGTTGCAGCGCCCCGCGATGGAGGTTTCCGTGCATGTACTCGGGAGGTGATCCACAGCGTGCTCATAGGGCACGCCGTGGCGCGCCAGCCCCTCGATGATCGCCTCATCGTTGAAGAAGGACGGCTGCCCCTTGCCGTTACGGAGCAACTGGCACGCCCGGCGCACGAAATCCTCGGGCATGTTCCTGTGCCACGAGATATCGATGCCAGGGAAGTACATCCGCACCCGGTCACTGCTCTCCAGCACCCGGTAGGAGAGCTCGTTCGTCGCGTCCTCGCCATCCGACGTATGCCCGCCGATCACCACGATAAGCGCGCTCATTAGATCCTGGCCGTGGAACTCGTTGCACTTGATGAGGAGTTGGTCGAGTAGATCGTCGACCATCTCTTCATCGAGCCGTCCCGCAGCACGATCGGCCTCGAGATAGGGCAGCAGGTACTGATCCACGCGTCCAGGCCCGAAGCAGTGGTGTGTGTCACCGGGCTCCAGCGCGGCAGCCAGGAACGTGAACCACATCAGCTGCATGGCCTGCCTGAATGTGCGCGCAGGGTGGTGGGCGATGTGGGCACAGTCCTCCGAGATCAGAGCCAACTCGCCGCGCCATACGGGGTCGGGTTCGACGTCGGCGAGTGACCGGGCCAAGTCGGCGTAACGCTCGATGAAGGCCTGAAAGGCCCTGAGGCTCGTCTCGCACGCGTCCGCAAACACCTCGGCGTGCGGCCGCCCCGCAGAGCACGGTGGGACGGCGTCCCGCGTGGCGCGAACCCGGGCGAGTATGCCATCCAGCCCCTCCGCGAGGATCCGCGGGTAGTCCAGGGCCATATGTCCCTCGGACGCTGGCACATAGAGCTGCTCTGACGCCAGATACTCGTGGGCTGCGCGGATCTCCGCCTGGAGAATCTCATCGGCGTGGGTGCTTGGGTGCCAGCCGACCAACCGCTCACCAGAACGGATCTTGATGGGGCACTCCTGCAACAGCTTCGCTATCGCGGCCGCGCAGCGCTTCTGACGCCACGGCTCGCGCTCCGTCTCGCGGAAGGCCTCCGCAACCAGGATCGCGCGCGCGTAGTAAGGACTGGCATCGGCCAGAACCTCATCGCGGAGCGTGCGGGTTGCAGGGGTAAGATCGGCAGGCCCATTCGTCAGGGTGCCAGGTTCGGGCCGACGAGCAACATCAGACGTCATGTTGATCCTCCATGTGACGACCAGTGACCTTGTTGTTCAACGGTAACAAGAAGGTTCCTCGGGAGCGTGGGTGGCGGTCTTCACTCGTAGTCCGTCGACGTCGCCGAACCGGGCGGTCCCAGAAGACCCCGCCCTGCCGGAGGAGGCCCACAAGTTACGGGGAATGGGCCGCCAAACGAACCCATGTGAGGTGTGAGAAGACCCATGATGTGCAACCTGACCGTGCACGCGATGCTCGCCTGTCACTTGTTTGGCGCCCCGCTTACGGTGGAGGATCTGGTGAGCGGATCGGCTGACGCGCCGGACTGCGCACCCGCCATCCAGCGGGCTATGGACGACTGCGGCGCCGCTGGCGGAGGTGTCGTTGAGCTTGCCTCGGGCCGCTTCGCAGTAAGGGGCCCTCTTGAGGTGCCCGACGGCGTGACGCTCCGCGGTCAGTGGCCCGGGCCGCACTACTCATCGCTGAACCTCGGAACAGTCATCGATGTCTACTGGGGCGGCGGACAGGAAGATGGTCCGCCCCAGTTCATGCTGGGCGAGAGTACAACTCTCCAGGGACTCACGGTCTTCTACCCCGAGCAGCGAGTGGAGGACATCCAGCCGTACCCGTGGACTGTACAGGGGGCGGGCACCCACCTCAACGTGATAGACTGCACCTTCTCCAACCCCTACCGCGCCATCGACTTCGGTTCCCACCATCACGAGATGCATTACGTCCGGAATGTCTACGGCTGCCCGCTCAACATCGGGGTCAGCGTGGACCAGTGCACGGACATCGGGCGCGTCGAGAACGTGCACTTCAACCCCAATGCTTGGACTCGCTGCGGGGAGCCCAACGCGCCTACGGGCGAGGGAACCGCGATGCTGATGGCCTACCTTCAGGAGAACCTCGTAGCCTTCGAGATCGGCCGTAGCGACTGGGAGATGATGGTCAATACCTTCAGCTACGGGGCCAAGGTCGGCTACCGCTTCTACGATAGCCCGCGCGGCATCCGCGGCGCTACCAACGGCGACTTCCTCGGGATCGCCGCTGACTGGGCAGTGACGGCGGTTCTCGTGGAGCAAACGCAGCCGGCGGGTCTGCTCATTACCAACGGGCAGTTTGTCGGGTCGCCGAGCAGCCAGGCTGTGCTCGACATCGCCGAGGGCCACAGCGGCGTCGTTCAACTCACCAACTGCGCCTTCTGGGGGCCCCATCGACGGGTTGTCCGGAACACCGGACCCGGTCAGGTGAGCCTCAACCAGTGCAACATGGTCCAGTGGGACATTCCCGGCGAGGGGGTGCCCGCAGTGGAGTTCACGGCCGGCGTTCTGTCCATGCAGTCGTGTATCTTCCGCCAGGAGGGCACGCACATTGCTCTGGGCGAGCACTGTGTCGCGGCGACGGTGATGGGCTGCCAGAGCCCAACCCCTCTCGTGGTGGAGAGTCCCGACGGGGTACCCGTCGAGCTCATCGCGAACATCGTCACCCGGCGCTAGCGCTTGGGGGCGGGCTGGGGCTCCATGCTCGGGGCGCCCTCCGGTCGTCTCTGCAGGCCCAGCGTCGCCACCTCGTAGACATCCCATACCTGATCCATGGCTCGGTCCAAGGCTGCCGCCGTGACCGGGCCATGGACCCGGGCCCGCCTGTTCAGCGCTCCATCGGCGAGGATCGTTACCGGCGTATCACTGGCGCCCAAGGAAGCCAGCAGCCTCTCTCCCTCCGGAGTGGCATCCAGGACGGGAAAGCTGGGCGTGAGCCTTGCCAGCACACCGTCGAGCTCTCCCGAGGAGCGTGGAGCTCTCACCAGAACGGCAACCACTTCCGAACCTTCGCTACTGAGGACCTCGAGCTGCTGCAGACTGGCGCCTAGGTCCGCATCGTTGTCTGAGAAGTAGTGCACCAGCACAGGCCGATCACCCCCGGGGCGGTAGTGGACGATGGCGCCCGTGACCAGGTCTCGGCCCACCGGAGGTGATAGGACGCCCCAGTCCAGATCCAGGTCGCTGAAGGTGAGGGACGGCGGATCCGCCGCCCCGGCCCAGGCGCCTGTGGAATCTGAGACCCGCCCGGTAGCTGGGTCGTAGCCCCAGTCGGGCTTGCTGGTCGATGGGTTCGTTGGAAGCTCGGACAGGTAGGGACCGCGATAGCCGCGAGGACCGGTGGGCGCGATGAGGTCTTCCAGGTTCTCAGGATAGACCCCCACATGCCTATGGTACTGAGCCAGAGCGGCCGCTAGCTCCTCAGCGCGGACGGCGTAGCGGTCATCGCTGGCGCGCGCTCGAAGCTTCGCGTACTCCTCCGGAACTGCCTGGGCGAGCCAGAACACAACCAGCCCGATGAGCAGCAGGAGAGCAACCAACCACACCCAGACCCGGAGACCGCCCAGATGGTCCCGGTCGCCCGTTCGATTGCTGGCGTCCCCAGATGCGGTCAGTAGCACGGCTACTTCAGCCTTCCGGACGCGTGGATGCCCCAGAGCAATCCGCCGGCGAGGACCGCGCTGACTGCCCAGGAGACGATAGCCATAAGCGGAAGCCCGCTATCGGCCCGGTTCACCTCAGCCGCGGTGAGGATGGACGAGCCGATGATGCTGGCGCCGACCATGAGGCTGTAGGCGATGCGGTTCGCCATCTTCCCGAGCTGGGCTTGGTGTTCATCGAGCCCACGGTGCTGGATCCGCATAGTGAGGTCACCGTGAGCCGCATCGCTCATGATCTGGTTGATGCCCCGGGGAACGGTGAGACCGACATCGAGCAACTCCCTGACAGAGGCCAGGGCTCGGGCGAGGGTCTCCTTGCTGAGCGCCTCCTCGATGACGCTCGGAACGATCATGCGGTTCACGACGTCGAGGACCTCAAAGTCGGGGTCCAGCCGCCGGCATACCCCTTCGAACTGCACGCAGGCCTTGACCACGATGCCCATATCGGCCGACAGGCTAAGGCCGTGCCTCACCACAAGGTCCATCGCGGCGCGCATGACTTGGCCGATGCGCCCCGTGTCGGGGATGGGCTGGCGGTAGGCCCGGAGCATAACGTCTACGCTTCGGATAAACTGGCGCCTATCAACCTCACCCGACCCTATGGTGAGGTCGAGCAATGCGTCCGCGTAGGTCAGCGCGTCCCCACGCTGCATCGCCAGCAACATGCGCAGCAGAAGCTGCCGCGATTGCTCATCGAGACAGGTGACGTTCCCGAAGTCCATGAAGCCGATGACTCCCCGGTCCTCCACGGTGAGGTTCCCCGGGTGTGGGTCGCCGTGGAAGGTCCCTTTGAGGAAGATCTGGCGGATCATCGTCTCCGCGAGGCGGCGGGCCGCGAGGACACCATCCACATCGGACTTGGCCAGCGCTATCCGATCAGAAAGCCGAACGCCTTCCAGCATCTCCATGACGAGCACGCGCCGAGTCGTCACATCCCACTCTATGCTGGGGATCTTGACATGGGGGTTATCACCAATGGCAGCCCGCAAGCTCTCGGTGTTGCGGGCTTCAGCCAGGTAGTCGAGTTCACGGCGCACGAAGTCACCCAGGTCCTGGACCACCTGCGCGACGCGGTACCGCCTAGCTGCTGGGATCGTCTGCTCCAGGCGTCGGGCCAAGGAGGTGATGATGTCGAGGTCGGTCTCAACGGTGTGTTCGACTCCAGGGCGGCGTACCTTGACGGCGACTCGCCGGCCCTGGTAGACGGCGGCGTGAACCTGCCCGATGGAGGCGGCAGCCATGCACTTCGGATCGAACTCATCGAAGACGTCCTCTAGCGGTTGACCTATGGAATCCTCGATCACCTCTCGGATGACTTGGAAGGGCAGGGGAGGGGCGTCGTCCTGCAGCTTCTCAAGCTCGCGGATATACGCCTCGGGGAGCAGATCGGGCCGGGTGCTAAGGATCTGGCCCACCTTGACATACGTGGTGCCCAGGTC
>Ga0123335_1005765_pt1 | contig 14896 bp, 3 predicted proteins | sample BiotimSIPDNA_2_FD_89707 | JGI IMG/M metagenome (GOLD analysis project Ga0123335, IMG submission 89707) | Anaerobic biogas reactor microbial communites from Washington, USA - Biogas_R2 time_0 SIP DNA | ecosystem: Engineered > Bioreactor > Anaerobic > Unclassified | place: Washington, USA... | reverse complement strand
TGTTGGTTACGGCCACAGTACCCGAGGTGGTTGTAGCCGAAGTATATACTGCATATGTACCCAATATCGAAATACTGCTTACATCCAAATCGGGATTAGAAAATCCGGGAGTACTACTTGTAACGTCAATACCAAACTCCCAGTCCATAGTATAAGTCATATCTAAAGCTACCGTATACTCTATCGTGGTTGTTGAATCTTGCAGGTTCTGAAAAATAACCCCGTTGGCACCGGAACACTGATCGGCAACAGTAAGGATATCGGCATCGAAAGGATCGCCAAGGCTTATTGGGAACGAACGAATGGTTGAACAGCCGTTATCGCCTACCTCGGCAAAATAAATAACATATTCTCCGGGAGCCATGTTATACCGTATTGATATGGTGTCGTTTGTTGGCGAACTCCCATAATGATCCAACACATAATTTGCAGCATTATTAGCCACAGGATCTCCGTCGGCTTCTTCAATATACCAGCCCGTTCCGGTATTGGTATAGTTATTCGCCTTATCGCCCATAGTAACCACATACCTGTGCGTTGAATACTGCAACGGATTTGATGCCGAAGTGGCAGTTTCCCCTGCACCCGGAAGAATGTTTTGAGTCGCCGGGATAGGGTCTAACACAATAACCTGTAACCTGTCGCGCAAGGCAGCATCGGAAACATTATCGGGAGCTGCTGCAGTAGGTCGGGATAGGTTATCGTATGTAATAACAGTACCCACACTCCCAGAAACAGCTATCCCGTTCAACAGGTTAAGCGTTGCAGCTATGCCATCCTGCAAGCGTCCCGACAAATCGACACGCACATCAACAGCAACTTCGGTAAGAGTTGGTGTAGTAAGCGCGCTCACGGCCACCGAAAATTCTCCATCGAGTGTGGTTGGGGTATCGGTTAGCACAGCGGTACCTTCAGTTACCGGCACAACCGAAACGCTATAATTTACATAGTTGTGGTTTGCAGGGTTAAGGTCGATATCAGCGCCGAAAGACCATGAACTAAGGGTATGACCTGCTTCTTTATGCAAGGTAACGCGATAGACTAAAGTAGCAGTAAACACCTCGTCATCTACATTTTCCCACGAAAAAAGTTGCCCCGATTGTGTCTTGCAAAGGGTATCGTTTACTGCCAAGGTAAGATAGAAATTATTTTCGGTGAGGGAAATGGTAAACTTACGGGCAGCAATACACGTTCCACCCGATGAATATTCACGGTACAATAATTCCCATTGCTCTCCGGCCGAAAAATTTGCATTGCCAAAGAACACGCTAATATCGTTGTTAGAAGAAGTAATTGAATTATCAACCCAAGTCTGCAGTTCTCCTCCGGTTTTAGTAACCAAATGGGTAGTATCGGTAGTAGAAACCTGTGTGAGATCCCATTCATAGTAATTGCTTGCGTTGCCCATAACAACACGGTAGGTATGCCATGAATCGATATATGGGCCAGCCCCTGTGTTTTGCGAAAAGGCAATATTACCCCCTATCAGGAGCAGTAACACTCCCAATAAAAGAATTGATTTAGCCATATTTCGCAATCGTTGCATATTTATATTCTCTCTGCTTTTAGTTAATCGAGGGCCGCAATATAACTTGGCCCCGGCATACGGTCAATATAATGTACCATTTCATTTTCACCTGCCATCGGAATCATCACATCTACATCGTCTTCCTGATAAGACCCTTCAATCTGGGTTAACCTGAATTCTATTTGCTGCTGAATTCCCGGAACATCGCGGTATGTAACACGCACAGTATAATTGGTAACCAAGTTACTGACCACAACAGGCGAAGGGCTAATATAAACCGAATTATTGACAATTAGGTTGGTTGCCCCGTGATTTATTTCAGTGATTTGGGCACTTGTACCGCTTACTCCGGTAACTGTAACCTGAAAGTTAAAACTCCAGTGAATGTTGGTTGCAGTTTCAGGCTGAGGCGTATATACATCACTTACACCATCGGGATCGGTAATAACAACTTGGTAATCAACCGATGTATAGGTTGCCGGAATATCCAATGCTCCACTGCCTTCCAAATACACCAAATTACTATCAGGACAGGAATGGTCGCTTATCAGGCCATTCGGATCGAGGTCAACATCGAGAGGGTCTTGAATCACAAAAGGAAAGAATTCATACGTATAACAATCATCGGAGCTTTTTTCCATATACACCAAGGTATACGCAACCCCTATTGAAAGCGACCCTGTAAAATCGATAGATATGCTGGCAACACCTGCGGTTTGCGATGGGGCTTCGTCAATGCGGTAAGCTGTAGTATTACTGTAGGCAACAGAAGTCCCATTATCGATTGTTTCGCGGGTTGCCCCGTCATCGTATATCGCCCAGGTAAACGAGTTTAATGCCGAGCCCATAGTTACAGTATACCGGTGAATAGAATATTTTAACGGCAAACTTGCCCCCCCAATTTGTGTTTGGGCTTGGGCGGCTATACTAAGAAAAAACATGCCAAGAAAGAATGTTATCCCTTTCAATAGGCTTGTTATCTTAATCATATTTTCAATTTTCATCATAATCATCTTTCTCCTTTCCATCTACTACTCACTTCCAATTCCCGCGGGGTTAGGCATATCAAGTATCCTCACATTGAATAATATCTGTGCCTGCGCCGGGCTTCCATTCCCTGAATTATCGACAAGATAAAACCACACTTGAGTTGTGCCCTGATAAAAACGTTCGTTTTCAAGTTGAGTCCAATCCCCGTTTATTGGTTTCCAAACTCCGGCAGGGTGGCTGTATGGCGTTCCTGGCCTATCTACATTGTCGATACGATAATATATTTCGCTTATACCACAATTATCGGCATACCCTGTTCCATCTTCAAGGTATATCCCTGTAATACCGTCGCGTAAGCCAATGCCACCATCTTCCTCATCGGCACATTCGGGTTCAAGGTCGAGTGGCGGAGCTATAAAATAGGGGCTTATCGTATCTCTCACTTCCACTGTAATTGGGTCACTGTCTGCATTGTTCCCCTCCGAGTCGAAAGCACGGAGCACAATATCCACTTTATTACCAGGGCCAACATCGGCGCAAGAGAATGTAACCGTGCTGCTAAATGTTGTGCCACCATCGCGCGATGCCTCAAAGGTAAGCATCAACGGGTCGGTACAGTTATCGTCGCTAAGCCCGTTAAAGTCTTCAGCATCTACAATCATTGTTCCATCGCTTTGCAAGTATACTGCATCGTCATAATCTGCATCGGGTGTTGGCGCAGTTTGGTCTACAACTTCAACATCGTATTCAAAAACGCGCGACTGGCTATTCTGAATTGCTGTAACCCTAATGGTATTGAGCCCAATACCCAAGGTAGCACCAACTAACGAGGCGTATGACTGAGTAACATTCCCCTCTTGCCACCAAACCTCCCATGTTAAGGTATACCCACAATCATAGCCGTCGTTGCTAGTTATAACAGGTAACAAATAATCGGCTTCAAGAGGGTCAATGATATGTTCGCAACTGTTGTCGGCCAACAAGAGGGGAACATCTGTTGGGGTGCTTATAATTGGCGGAATATTATCGGTAGCCTCCAGATAGTATGTCTTTATTTCGCCGCCCACCACGTTGGGACAACCATAAATATCGAAAAAGGTAAGTGTGTAGGTACCTGCCGCTAAGCCATGTATAAAAATTGAGTCGTTGGTATAGCTGGCTCCTGTCAATAACTCGGTACCTACCCAACTATAGGTACCCGGCTGAGGGGTTGCTGGTGTGGGCTGCCATGAACCGGATGCAACAGTGGCTTCGTTACCCCCATTGGTACGGTTGGGCGAAACACCACCGATAATGTTATCCAATGGCCAGTACCCTTCAAGATAATTCTCATTACCAATAAGCTTTTCTGATGCGGTATACCCCAAACCAGTAACTGTGGTCCAATCGTTACTCCATATCCTTAATTCCCTGATAATTCCATTAAACCCTTGACCAATGCTAAGCCCACTGGCTGAAGTTCCTGCCGTGAAACCGCTTCCACTCCCTGACTCAGAGCCTCCAACGTATACCTGACAGCCGGAACCATTCCAAGAACCGGCAACATGATACCAGCGTTGCAACTCGGGAACCATGCTGGCCGTGGCAACTACCGTTCCATTATTATAAAGTGCAAAACTACCCCCGTTCAAGCCAAGGCCGTAAGATCCTCCCTTTGAAACAATCATGGCACTGGTGTTGGCATCGGTAAGGTAAACCCAAGCTTCCAACATCCCTGCACTGGTAAAATCGAGGGTAGCATCAATGTTATTATAATGTGCAACAGTGTGGGCCGATCCGGTTTGCAGAAACTGTCCGTTTACACCCCCTGTTACAATTGGGGCAATTTCTCCATCGCGCCCTTCCTCGCAATACGGGTGCGTTACAACACCATCAAGATCGTAGCTCCGCGGTTCGGTAAGGATAACGGCTACTACATTCGACGGGCAATCGTTAACCCTAATTTGCAAACCGTAGTTGCCTCCCGGCAAGTTGATAAACTCGTTCGGATTGGCAGGATGAGTTACCGTTGACTGAATATAATTTGACCAACCATCAACCGTGAACTCAACCTCAGCTCCAGACTCGTAATGATAGTCTTCGATCCTGATACGACCGGTATTGGTTCCCCCGCATTCGAGGCTATTGGTAGAATACCCAACAAGCGGGTCGGGGTTGATCCAAGGCTCAACTTCTACATGTATATTTTGGCTACTCGAATTACTATTTCGATAATGGTCAACCACCCTCCATGTCACGGTGTAGTCGCTTTCGGGCGAAAGGTCTGGTATAGGGTCTGTAAACCCGTTCCCGTTAGGGTCGAAACCATCAACAGTAATGGTATCGGCAAAAGAGTAACCTGCTGGCCCGGTAATACTTAAGAAAAGGGTATCGAGCTGGTCGGAGTTGTCGGATGTAATCGGGATTTGAAGCACTGGAGCTACCCGTTGGCAAGCGGTGAGCACGGTATCGGCCAAGGTTTCAATGGTGGGGGGTTCGTTGTCTGATACCACTATCCACTGCAGGGTATCGTTGTAGTTACCGGCGTTATCGCTTGCCCTCCATGTGATTACCGTAGTACCTATGGGGTAATTATGCTGCAAGGTAAGGTTATCGCTGCGGCGCTGAAAAACGGTATCAATATCGTTTACCAGGGTACAATTGTCGGTGCAGTAAACCGCAGGGTCGGGACCTACAAACCCGTTACTTACTAAATCGCTGTATGTTACAAAGCGTTCGCCTACCGAAGTATTGGTATAGAACGTGTCGATGGCGGCATAGTCAACTGTGTTGAACACCGGCGGGGTTTTATCGCTAACCCTCACCGTAAACGACACCGAAGTGGTGTTGGGCTTGTTCACCTTTGTATTGTAGAAATACGATGTATCGGCAACAATATAGGTTACGCGGGTAATCCCCTCAGCAAAACGAATACCGTTTATAGAGCGAGTGTTATGAAGAGTGTCCATATCAGCCCCGTCGTCACCATAATCGATAATTGTTGTATAAGTAAGATAAGTTCCTGTGTTATCGCAATTATCGCGGGCCGAAATATCATGGGTACTTGCCGAGAACAGGGTATCGCACGAGGTTGGCGACGTAGTGAGATCGTCAATATCGTAAGGCGAGTTGCCAACCAAGGTAGGCGATTCTTCATCGTCGACAATAACCCTCTGAACGCAAGTGCTTGTATTGCCGACATAGTCGGTAACTGTCCAGGTAACAAGGGTTTCACCAATAGGATAAAGCCCCCTGGCATTCGATGTGTTGTTCTTATCGTTGAGCAAGGAGAAAATGCGGCAATCTTCAGAACCCGGGTCGAGAGTGGGCACCGGAAGGTTCGGGTAGGTATACGCACAAGCATTTAGCGCGGCCGGGTGCCTGGTTAGTGGCGGGCATGTAATGGTGGGTGTTGATTCCCAATCGCGATCGAAATTAACAGTAACCATTGAACTGGCCGAACAACCCAGGGGGTTTTCCACACGCAAGGTAACCGTTGCAATGCTATCGGTGCCGCTCCACACCCGTGACTCGTCGCAGCTCCAGGCTACTTCAACATAGTTGTCGTTACCGTTACCCCCCCTAACAATATCGCCCCCTGTAACCGTCCAATAGTGGCTGGTATAGGTAGTATCAATCTCGTAACGTACAGTATCGCATGGGCAAACAGAGAGAATAGGATCTACGAGCACAGGCTCTTTAACATCATAAACTGTCGTGTGAAAACGTACACCTTCATCACAAGGATAATAAGTTCCACAATCATCTCCATCGGATTCTCTTAGACGAACTACATTTCTTCCCGAAGCATCAATAGTCCCCCATCTCTGAGTGGCTTCAGAAAGAATAAAGGGGCCAGTAAAGTCGGTTCCAAAATCATAACAAGGACCTCCATAATTGCAGTTTATTGAAGTTCCTGCGGGAAGAGGTGTAACGGTTGGATAGTCATCACAAGAAGAATTCCCATAACGGACATACTCCTGAGTACCCCTTACTGAATATACAACATCGGTAGTATCGGCAACATTAAATGCAACTGTATAATAGGGAAAACCTGTTCCACCTGCTATTGGAGTTGCCAAATCGGGACTCCAAGTATACGAAATATTACTCCAATAAGTATTCGTTGCCACTAGTTGCGAAGTAAAAGTAACCGTATCGGTAATACATGCTTCCCATGGTTTAACCGATTGGGCTCCTCCACCATCAGCATTAGTCCACCAAAAAGTATAGTCAAGGTCATCCCAACAGCCATTATTCAAATCAGTAACTTCTAAATTAATAGTATAATAGCGGTTACTGGGTAATATATCTCTTCCTCTACGCATTTGCGCAATAGTCTCCGACTCGGAATAAAAATCATTATCAGGTGTATCTCCACCAATAGCTGTACTAAAAAGATTGGGCCACGTAGGTGGGTTAAATTGCTGAGTCCATTGATAGCTAAAGTCAGCAGGTCGATTATCTACCCAAGACCAATACTGTTCACCATCTACAGCACAATCTTTCAACTGAATTTCTCGAATATTGAAATAGGGTACAATATCGAAGGAGGTATGTACAATGGTGTCGTTGCTATTCCTGTCATCATATAAAAGTAAAACATCCTGTGTAGTATTTACGCTCGTACAGTCCCAAGTACGGCAGCCGCTAGCGCTACTCGCAGGATATCCATATAATTCCCAATCAGATATCCCATGGCGGGCATCAATAGTTGTATGGTCGAAACGTAAACGTACACGGGTAGCAGCTACCGAAGTTGTTGGTGTTGTATTTGTCCCTGCATTGGTACCAATTGTTCCGGTTCCAAAATTCGACCAGTCAGTGCCATCCCAAAAATGAATTTGAGCAGTGTTGGGCAATATACAATCATATTGGGGCGATCCGGCGTAACCATAAACATACCACTCATCAATACCAACATTCCGGTTATCTTCGTCAAAAACTATTCGAATACGACTCGTCTCTACAGGGGTAGGGAAATTTACAACGTTATCACTCCCCAAATCGCCCGCATTACGACCCAGGGTTACTCCAGGAACATTGACATAAGTTATTCCATTAAAATATTGAATCCTAGCAGATGTAGGAGCATCAATCCTTATATTAGGAGTACCGCCATTCCCTTTTGAAAACCATCGAACATTGGTGCTCGTAATAGTATAAGTTGTTCCAAAATCGTACTCAACATAAAACTCGTCACTGGCATTTGTCCCGGCAACATTAGTAATATACGCATCGGTATAAACATAAACCCAACTACCAAACCAGCCACCAGTCCAATAGCTATAACATTCATCCCCATCATTCAGGTTTTGTAGCGAATAAGTAGGATTAGAGCCGGTGTAGGCAGGACTTCCCGTTATAGTAGGAGAATCTTCATGGCTTATTTCACGAATAGAAGGAGTAAGGTCTGCCGTTGTCCAAACTACAGTTGAATGAGTAAAAATGTACTGTTCAGGGAACTCAACTTCAATTTCACGCCACCCGGTAATTCCATTGGTAATATAAGAAGTACTAGTCCCAGTTGCATCAGTCGCGTTATTAACCGGATATCCGGTCACCGCAGGGCTAGAATTTATGATTGTAGAAGAATCGATCCTCGCTAAAGGTGATGAGGCTGAGGCCCCGGATGCTTCATCACCGCGCATGCACCAGGTCGTACCGTTATCGAACGACATGGCTTGAATAATATTTCCAGTCGAGGTACAATTATCGGCCACACTATTGCTAATGGAGTCGAAATATACAATAGCCGATCCTGAGCTGGGAATTTCCAGGGTAAAGTTTTTAATGGAAGGCACAGGCGCCATATTGTCGAGAACAGTAACAGGAACCTGAATAGAAGTAACATTATTGCTCGAATCGGTTACACTAAATGTAACATCAAATGTGTGCCCTACCGAATCACAAATCACCACATTAGGGGTAACCTCATACAAGGCTATACCTGCCCCGGGTGTATTTCGGCAGTTGTCGTACGAGCCACCGTCGATCTCGGCCCGCGCATCAATGGTATGGGTACCATTTGCCCCAACAAAGAGTTGGATATTCGCCCTGGGTATGGCAACCGGCGGCAGGGTATCGGTAAGGGTAACTCTTACCGCCTGTGAAGCTTCAACGCCATTTACGTCGCGCATGATTACAGTCACGGTATTTTCGCCTTCCTGTCCGCAGGATAAGTGGTCGGGCACACAGTACACGGTATCCACCGCGCAATTATCGAAGCGTCCGGTAACCAGCGAGTCGCCAATAAGCAAGGCCGAACCCGAGGCATCGGTCGAGACCTCGTAAAGGCGCGGCACAATACGTGGCGGGATCATATCGCGTAGGGTAACCTGTGAGATACAATACGATTCGAGTCCATTTTTATCAACGGCAACCAAAGCTACATCCATTGGGTCAAAATTACCCGGGGTGCCGGTATATTGAATTTCGTCGCAATCGAAAGTTAGGTGCGAAGAGTCGCCATCGCTCAGTTTGTAGCCAAATACTTGCACCTCGGCCAATCCTAGTTGCCTTGGGTTTCCCAGTAAACGAACCTGTACCCTGTTTCCCACAGCCCCCCCGGTTACCGGGAAATACATATCGCCTGCAATAGGTCCCCCAATATAGGTTGAATCGTATGTAGCTGGCAAAAACACAGGAGAACTTGCAACACGTATTTGCACATTATCAAGCGGGTCGCCCCCTGTAGCCGCAAAAATACGTATTCCCCGCACCACAATATCATCAGGGAAAGTGAGGACAACATTCGGATTTGAGCCACTTGTACTAAGGTAGGAAAAACAATTGGCAATAACGGGGTCTGTATTTCCGTCGATAACCTTATCCCTAGAATTACAAGGATCGGCGGCAGGTAGAGTACCCCCAACAGTTACACCCACCATGCGAGCCAGATTCTTAACAATGAGTATGTTCGAAACCTCGTAGCAGTTGTCGTTAGAGTTGGCATCGATATATGAACTATCGATGGTAACCATACCAGTATTGTCTACATTAAGGGTAACATTGTCGCACAAGGCCTGAGGCGGTTGGTTATCAACAACATTCAGGTTAAGCACCATGGTATCAATATTGTTCCACTTGTCGCGGTAAAACCACAATATTTGGTGTAATCCTTGAGGAATATCCTGTCCCGAAAGATTTTCGGTAAAGGTGTAATTGTTCCAAAGCCTGTCGTTATACCCCAAACAGTTATCAGAAGGCACGGGTACATGGCTGGTTGCATCGGGCACGGTGTAGAAGCAGTCGTCAGTGTTTGTGTACACAGTGGTGTTCACGTCGGGTCCCAGTGCTGGTTTTTCGTTATCCTGAATTCGGTATGTAATAGTTCTGTTGGCAGGGTTACCAGCTCCGTCAACAGCATCCCAACGTACGGCAACAATGTCGCTGAAGGGGATACTATCAACACTTAGCGTACCCGATTGGCTTAAATCGACAAATTGCCACGTAAGAATAACATCGTTGGCATCGCACTCGCCATCGTCGATAAGCGGGTTAAATTCGCCACCGAGGGGAAAAAAATCACAATCGCCCGGCCCGTTAAGGCCATCGGAAGCAACCCAAGCACTAAGCTGGCTTGTAGTACGAATAAGGATATTGTCAACATCGGCAGTTAACCTAGAAGGGTCTTCGTGGAATATTATTTTTGGTGCTTGATTATCGGACATGTTAAGGGTAAAGGCGGTATCGAGTAAGCAGCCATAGGGGGTTGATATATTCAGGGTGTAGCGTTGAGCGGGTACATTTTCGAGGTTCCGCATGTATGAAACATGAGGGGTAGTCTCGCCAGTCCACACGAAAGCATACCCCTGCCAATCGTAACGTTTAGGCGAAGTAACCAGAACACCGGGAGCCGACCCCGTTACGGTATTACTCACCGAGCTTCCGCCATCGACATTGAGGGGAAAATTGGCCACCAGAGAATTATTGTAATTAATAGGGTTTGGATAGCGCACATTAGAGCCAATCTGTCCGGCGGTAAGCGTAGAAGACCACACCCTTGCAAACTGTATAATCCCCTGAAAATGAGAAGTAGGGTCAGGTGTACCGTTACAACCTAAATAAAGACCACCACCGGTAGGGGTGTTCGTTGCAGCCAGGCCAGTAGCTACACTACTCCCGTTAACATAAAGGACGGTTTCTGTTCCATTCCACGAACCGGCAACATGGTACCAAGTGCGTTGGGCAAGAGCAGGGCCTGTAAGCACATTTACACCACCTACTCCAAGGGAAAGCGCCCCACCCGTGAGGCCTATACCAAAACCATTGCCACAAATAAAACAGGCGTTGGCATTCACGGTTGCCGAAAGGGAGTCGAGATAGACCCAAGCTTCAACCGTACCCTGTCCGGTAATGTCGAGAGCGGTATAATGAGCCGTAGTGATTATATTATCGATTCCCCCGGTTAAATGGAGTTTATCTTTGTTCACACCAAGGTAATACATTTCAATTTTGCCCGAGTCGCCAAAACAGGGCACTGTAGTGATGTACGGATTAGGAATAATAGGAGCAGGTTCGGTAATATTTATGGCCAGCCCGTAGTTTGCCGAACGGCAACCATTAACTTCAATCCAAGCAGAATAAGCCCCGGGCCTTAAGGCATTAAAGAGAGGGTTATCGGTTTGCATAAGGGTATCGGCCCCCGAAGCGACAAAATAATTGACAGGCAATCCCGTTTGCGCCTGAATGTCGAAAATATTGATCAACCCGTCGTTGGTACCGTTGCACGAAGCTGCAGCAAAACGCAAGCCATTGATCCTAGGCTGGCGTTGTATAGTATAATATATTGTATCGGTAACCCTATTCATGCTAAAATCGGTCAAGGTCCACACAAGTACATGGTTGCCTTCAGGCAGATAAGCGCTGTTGATAGTGAATGAATCGTAAGGAGCAGTTGGGTCGTACGAATCAAAATTTCCTATATCAGAATACCCATCAATATCGAGTTGAAGTTTTGTAAAGCGATAATCGGGCACCCCTCCCGATTCACAGTTATAGTTATCGGCAGCATTAGGAATTGGAACCCTGTATCCACCATCAATATCGCAATAGGTAAGGGTAAACTGTGCAGCTGGACCTTCATACGGATCAGTAAACCATGGTTTCATGGTGTCGATAAGGGTGTAATTGATCGTCCGGGAGGTCACCTGTCCGGCATCGTCGGTAGCAGACCAAACCACTGGGGTAACATTGGGGTTCATGCCCAGTTCTAGGTTAACCAACGACATGGTGTTTGGTGGCGACAATACCTGATCGTGAGAATAGATAATGCTTCCGCCGCATTGGTCGATAAAAATGGGATCGACAGAGCCGTCGTATTCAGTAATATTGTATGAACAGTTTCCGGTTGAGTCGGGATAAAGGTAGAAAACCCTGGATGCCGAAGGAAGTTGCAATGGTGAATACACCTCTACTTCGGCAAGATACAGCGGGTCGGCAGAGGCATAGTTTTGCACCCTGATATAGCGGGCATTATTATCGAAAACAAAAGATTGTGTTCCGCTAAATGTACCAGTAAAATGCCTGAAAACCACATCGGCACGGCTGGTGTCGCCAAGGGCCGATAAAGGAGAAGAGGAAATCATCACATAAAAATCGGACGAAGCATTAGTGCTTGGAGGGAAAACGTTAACAAGTTTAATACGCTGAGGAGAAGCCAGTTCAACCTGCCACCATTCTTCAGCTCCACCATCGGTACCCGAGACCGAACAATGGGTATAGTCGCCGTCGAGATTTCCATCAACGGCAAGCGAAGCAGGAGTTGTGCCACAACTTACATTAGAGCCGTCGCCAGCTTGAGCAGCCGGACGCCGTAACGCTACATTAATAAGAACCTGAGGCCCTTGTTCATCATCGTTTTCAAGCACATATTGCTGATTTACAGACGACGAAGGACATGCAAAAATATCGTTGGCCGTAAGCTCATACGTTCCCTGCGGAATATCGTTCAATATAAATTTTGGGAAAGCGGGTGGATTCCAACTATATAAAACCGGCGCATCGTTGTTGGCTAAAGCTATTCCATAAGCCCTACCCCACTCATCGGGAGCCGAGAGATTGCCAAAATCGGAAAAAACAATAGGCTCGGCCGATACATTGGCCGGTATCTGGTTAAGTACCCACATAGAAGCCCCGGTAATTCCCTGACTGTACATAGCGGTAACGGCAGCCGAATCGGCAACGGCACTTTCCCAGAGGGCAACTTGAGCCATGCGCCCGGTATAGAAATACCCAGCAGCAGCCTCACCAAACGAAGTGGCAGTCGACTTAGCCCCAATCATGCCATATACCGGGCCGTTCCCAACAGTGAGCGAGGTGTTGGTGCCACTCCGCTGTGGAATTCCATCAACATAAATAACCCTTTCTCCACCATTATATGTGGCCACAACAAAGTGCCATTTTCCGTCGTTAATTTTTTTAGGATGACTAAAATATGGGTCGGGAGAGTTCCCCGTTGGAACCGTTTCGAACTGGATGTAATTGCTTCCTCCAGCCGAGGGCGATGATACCGACAACTGAAAGCAAGAGGAATTGTTGAACGAAATGATTGAGCCGTAGCCTACCGCACTGGTTGGCAATTTAATCCATGCGGCAACAGAAAATTGCGACAGAGGAACACTAATCACTTTATTCAATTTGATATGATCGCTTGCCCCGTTGAACACTAATGAATTATTGAACGACACAATATCGTTGGGCAAAATCTCGATATTTCCATCGCTGCCAGAAGCACACTCTGGGTTGTTGTAAATAACGTGAGTGGCATCGGTTTGCAGGGGTAAAGCATCGATAACCTGAGCCGCGGGCAAGGTAAGTGTAACCCTCCGTACCGGCGAAAGTTGTTCATAATTGTCGAGATCGCCATCATTGTCGATATCTACGCTATATTCAATCCGCGCTTGCAAGGTATGTTCAATACCTGCAGAAATACCTGTGTAATAGCGAGAAGACGACCATGCCCCGCCATCCAGCCTATACTGGAGATGAAATTGATTATTCTGATTAATGGTATCGGAAACATACAACGTACCATCGCTAGCGGTTTGGCAGGTTGGCAGAGTCCAGGCTACATGAACAATCTGGGGCTCTGCATCAATACGGATACGCTGAGTGTCAATCGCTTCAGTAATCCCATCAAAAGCACGCCAAATAACCAAATTTGTGCCTAAACGCAAATTCACGTTAGTATTTGAATCGTCACCAGAATCAAAAGGGGTTCCTTCCGGGTTTTCGACCCTCCATGTCAAGGTTTGCAAGCTGGTAAAACAATTATCATTCCATTCTACATTGGGTAACACGAAAGTAAAGGGTACAGTTGAATAGTAAAAAGGAAGGGAAATATCGGGTGGAAAAGAAGCAGTAAATTCAGGTGGCCTGTTTAGAATTGACTGAGAGTAAACGCTCCAATGCTCATCGGAACAATTCCATTCGCTTGTTTGCCTCACGGCAACCCAAGCGTTGGCCAAATTAGTTTGATCCCACTGAACCGTAATAAATGATTGTTCGGGAGAGGCTGTAACCCCTTGCAACGTCACAGTTGAAAAATTATAGCCGACATGAAGAGACGTTGAAACAGCAGTGTGTATGGCACCAGAGAACGAGCCTGTTGTGTTAAGAATAGTACCTCCATAAACAACCCATTCAAACTTGTATAAATTAGGATCGCCGGCATCAGTGGTATTGGCATCAACACGAAACACAGAAGTGGAAGGAGTTCCAGTAACCGATGGGCATACCTCACTCCCGCTTGTAATAGGAGTATTAATACCTCCCGGCAAGCTATTATAATCATCAACCGGCGAGATTTGAGCAAAAGACCCAACCACAAACAATAATCCGGCGATTATAAGAGAGCAATAGTTTACAATTTTTTTAAACATCCACCTAATATTACCCAAAGGCCAAAGCCCCATTTTGTTCTGCCTAACTCTTAATCAAAACACGATTCAGACAATATAGCTAACAAAGTAAATAAAATCTTTTATATCGAACACAAAAAAAATGAGGAAAACATGACTAACGTGCTTATTTTTTTGATGAAAGTAGAAAATTATTGGATAAAAGGGAGACAGGAGATGGAGCGAAGCGGAATTCCGCTTAAGTAAAAAGTACAAAGTAGTGAGTAGTGAGTACAGAGTAGTGAGTACAAAGTATTGAGTAGTGGGTAGTGGGTAGTTTTTGGGGTCTGTTCAACTAATGTTAATTTTGATGATCTGTCAATGCTTTCTATTGCCTTCTATTGCTTTCAATGCTTTCTATTGCCTTTCAGGCCGGCATTTCTCATTGTCAATTGTCCATTTTCCATTGTCAATTCAACCCGGCCGCGGTAGGATGTTGTAAAAAGAGATACTGTGTGATCGGACGGAATGAGTACAATGTATTTGAGTGGCTTCT
>Ga0123335_1005759_pt1 | contig 14905 bp, 11 predicted proteins | sample BiotimSIPDNA_2_FD_89707 | JGI IMG/M metagenome (GOLD analysis project Ga0123335, IMG submission 89707) | Anaerobic biogas reactor microbial communites from Washington, USA - Biogas_R2 time_0 SIP DNA | ecosystem: Engineered > Bioreactor > Anaerobic > Unclassified | place: Washington, USA... | reverse complement strand
ATCCTTATTATTAGCTTCAACTATGGCATCAACAGACTCCGCCTCTGTTTTTTCCATACTTCGTTCCAGGAACCTGCAACTGAAAAACAACCTTCGCCCTATGCTGGAACTCGAAAGTGGAAGTAACGACCCGATGGCGTATGTTTTGGTTATTACATTTATTAGTATCATTAAACAGGATTATATGCCGAACTATTGGTTGGCGGGCGGTACATTACTGATGCAGCTTTGCATAGGTGCCATGCTGGGATTTGCCATTGGTAAGCTGGCCGTATTGATAATCAACCGGATTAAAATCGGGAATGACTCATTGTATCCGATTTTAATTTTTACTTTTTGCATTTTTATTTTTTCCGTAACATATTTTGCCAGAGGAAACGGGTTCCTTGCTGTTTACATTGGAGGATTGGTTATCGGGAATTCAAAGTTTGTTCACAAACGTTCATCACTTAATTTCTTTGATGGATTAGCATGGATGGCACAACTTATTATGTTTTTGACTTTAGGTTTGCTTGTGAATCCTCATGAATTAATACCTGTAATTATACCTGGTCTTATTATAAGTTTCTTAATGATTTTTTTCACACGTCCCCTCACGGTCTTTTTATGCTTGCTTCCTTTCCGGAAAATGCCTTTTAAAGATAAGTCTTATGTTTCCTGGGTAGGGTTGAGGGGCGCTGTACCCATAATATTTGCGATAATTCCGCTTGTTGAAGGCGTTCCGCATGCCAGGATGATATTTAATATTGTATTTCTCTGCACCCTGGTCTCTTTAATTATACAGGGAACTTCGATTCCATTGGTTGCAAGATGGCTTAACCTTGCGGAAAAGCCAAAGAAGTTAAAAAGCTTGAAAAATTTTGATGTTGATTTTTCAAATGATATTAAATCTGTGACAACTGAAATTGAAATCACTCAGGACATTCTGAAAAATGGGAACCAGATCATGAACTTGCCTTTCCCCGAAAATACTTTGGTTGTGTTGGTAAACCGCGACGATAAGTATTTTGTGCCGACAGGTATGACTACTTTGCAGGAGAAGGATAAAATCTTAATTATTACCGACAACCATGAGGCTTTAAGGGAAACATATGGAAATCTGGGGATTGATAATATTTAAAAAGCCTGAACATCCCTTGCTGGCCATACCAACCTGCTACACCATACCGTTATTCCGTTGGCAACAACTTTTAAAAAGATCTCAAAAGCAGCAGTCAGAAAATAATGTTAAAATAGAATGATAACAATGAAAATAGTATCTGTACGCGAAAAGCCTGAGTATAAAGATAAAGCAATTAATTATTTTCAGAGGAAGTGGCAAAGTGTATTACCTGTAATATACGAAGATTGCATAAGCCATAGTATTGGGGCTATCACACTTCTGCCACAATGGTATTTACTGGAAAAGGAAGGTGCAATAATAGGCTGCTCCGGACTGATAACAAATGATTTTATAAGCAGAATGGATCTTTACCCCTGGATTTGTGCATTATACATTGAGGAAAAACACAGAGGTAATGGCTATGGATCATTATTAATAGAGAAATCAAAAGATGATACCAAAAAAGCAGGTTTTGATCATTTGTATTTGTCCACCGACCACATCGGATACTATGAAAAATATGGATTTACATATATCGGACAAGGTTATCATCCATGGGGAGAAGAATCCAGGATCTATCAGTGCAGACTGTAACCCGCACCCGCAACACTTTTTCCCGTGGGCTATCTCCACACACAGTCCCTGGCGATAATTACATACGAAATGTTATGGCTTGCTTTTATAGTATATTTGATACATACTTACAACACTCATTAATAATGAAAAAACAAATACTTTTAATTATTCCTATAATATTCGGGCCTAAGTGTTTTTCACAAATTTCTTTTGAAAATGGTTATTACATTGATAATTCAAATCAGAAAGTAGAATGTCTGATTAAAAATAATGATTGGGAAAGTAATCCAACTAAATTTGATTACAAACATACTGATACTACAAAACAAAAAACTTTAACTATTGAATCTGTTAAGGAATTCGGAATTTATAATAGATCAAAATATGTTAGATATACCGTAAATATTGATAGATCTTCCGATAGATTAGATAAAATTGATAATAATATAAATCCAATTTTTCAACAAGAAATATTATTTTTAAAAGTATTAATAGAGGGAAGAGCTAACTTATATTTTTATAATGACAATGGATTAATCAGATTTTTTTATTGTAATGATAGTTCTGAAGTTGAACAATTAATTTATAAAATTTACCTGACTTCCAATAACCATATATCAGAAAATAATTTGTTCAGGCAACAGTTATTGGATAATTTAAAATGCCAGGACATTTCTGTTCCAGACGTTCAAAATTTAAAATATGATAGAAAAAATTTAGTTAATCTTTTTGAGACCTATAATAATTGTCATAACTCCGAATCTATCAATTTTGATGAAAAGCAAAAAAGAGATTTGTTTAATCTGACAATAAGGCCCGGAATGAATTATTCTTCATTGTATTTAAAAAATTACTTTTTACATAGGTATGAATTTGACTATAAAAATGAATTAGGATTTCGGTTAGGAATAGAAGTCGAATTAATTATGCCTTTTAATAATAATAAGTTGGCCTTATTCTTTGAACCTACATATCAATATTTCAATTCTGCAGCTACAACAGTGGCAAATGTTACAATCGATCAGGAGATTACAGCAAAAGTAGATTATAAATCTATAGAACTCCCTGTCGGGATGAGATATTATCTGTTTCTTAATGATAGATCAAAGCTTTATATAAATCCTTCATTTGTCTATGATTTTGAATTTGCATCATCTCTGGATATTATTAGAGATGATGGTTTACAACTTTATGATTTGGATATCAAGACAAGTACCAATTTCGGCGTTGGTTTAGGTTATAAATATTGTAATCGGTATAGTATAGAAATAAAATATCAGTTTAAAAGAAATATTATGGCTTATTATTTTTTCTGGAAATCCACCTATAATACTTTTTCTATAATTTTAGGGTATTCTTTGTTTTAATACTACCGCAATCCATTAATCGGTTTAAAGCCAAACATACTATTTGCAGTGTTAATATATTCGGGCATGTATGGAAATTATCATTATTTGTCTGGCAGCTTTTTTTACCGCCGTACTTACGTTCTTTTCAGGCTTTGGACTTGGGACCGTATTAGCACCTGTATTTTCAATTTTCTTTCCGGTTGATGTGGCTATTGCACTTACCGGAGTGGTCCATTTTACGAACAATCTTTTTAAGATTGCCCTGGTGGGTAAAAATACCGACAAAACCGTATTGATAAGGTTTGGTGTTCCTGCCATTCTAGCATCATTTGCCGGAGCATGGCTGTTGCTGAAAATTACGGTCCTTCCTGCTTTGTTTCGATGGGGAAAGGATTTTGAGGTAAAAATACCTGCAGGTGACTTTGTGTCCTCGCATATTTTAAATAAACTTTGCAGGAATTAAACTACACAGAATGAAATCCATCACTGACAAACATCAAATCAGAAAAGAATTATTATTAATAGCCCTTATAATTCTCACACAAATATCACTCAGGCTTAACGGTCAAAAATCAGATGACTATCGCTACAGAGGTATTGAAACCGGCTCAGAAACCCGTTATCTGCAATCTGAGTTAAACGGAACAACATATAAACTTCTGATTAACCTTCCTCAGAGCTATATGACGGACAGCACCCGTACATATCCTGTTTTTTATGTACTCGATGGGCAATGGGCTTTTGTAAATGTTGTCACAGGTTACTACGACAGCTTCTACGATGGCCTTATACCGGAGATTATAATTGTGGGACTTACCTGGGCCGGCGACAATCCTGACTACGGGAAACTACGAAGCGTTGATTATGCTCCTCCGGTGAACAAAAATGATAAAGTTTCAGGAGGCGATGTGTTTCTTTCTGTTCTCCGGAAGGAGATTATTCCTTTTATCGATTCAGAATACAGATCAAATAAGAAGGACAGGGGAATTACCGGTAATTCACTTAGTGCCCTGTATGCTCATTATTGCCTGTTCCATGCAAATGATCTGTTTAACGGATTTGCTATTCTGGGCCCCGGCTTTCTTTATGGAAATGATCTGGCCTTCCGGTACGAGGAAGATTATGCAGATAAGAACGACAGATTGCCCGCAAGGGTCTTAATGGAATGCGGTGAGTATGATGATCTGGCAAGAATAAAACGAATGGCAGACCAGATAACTTCAAGAAATTATAAGGACCTTGATTTTAAATACCTTGTTGCTGAAGGTATGGGTCATGCAGGTATCAAATCTGAAGGTCATGCGCGTGGAATGATATTCATTTACAAACGGCCCTATATACAACAATCTGATGAAAGATTACGTGAGTATGAAGGAATATATAAAAATAAAGTTTCGGGAGCTTCTCTGAAACTGATTGCCAGCGATGGAAAACTGGTCTTCACGGAAACTGATTTTTATCAAAACTCTAAGATTTATCCCGTTAACGATACTGAATTTACATGGGAACAGTCCTATAACGATTTTCAATTCACAAGGGATAATAATTCAAAAGTCAAAGGATTTACTTTAAAAATTTATGGCCGGGCCCTTATGTTTGAGCGACAGGAATAATGCCCGTTCTTTAAGAACGAACGGTACCTGCTTCGGGACATCTTCCACGCTCCGTTTAAACTACTTTCACCTTTATGTTTACCTTTGTTATAAAACATTCTGAAGGCACCTTTGTATTATCTAAAGATTAATCCTGATAAACATTTAACCATAAAAACCACCAATATATGATCCATATGAAAAGATTTATATTCTTATTACCTGTTGTAGTGCTGGCATCATCATCCCGTTTTGTTTCCTGCCAGGAACTGGTACTTAATGACCTGGAATATTTCGAAACGCAGGGCGTGAATATCCTTGTTTACAATAACCTTTTTACAGGTGGTTTTAATGATGAAAAAAACTCAGGCATTGAATTGATACACCATGGAGTAAGGACTGCACAAGGTGGGGCTGTAAGACTTACCAACACTCCTGAGCAGTGGGACCTGGTTCCGGCAATATCAAACCGGACGGTCGATAAAGCGTCGAAAACCATTGAAGCCAGTTTAAGATACAGGGATTACGATTTTGAATCGCGCGTGGTGGTGACGGCTAAAGGAAAAGGTGTTGAGATCTCTGTATACCTTGATAAACCCGTTCCCAGCGCTCTTGAAGGTACGGCAGGCTTTAATCTGGAGTTTCTTCCTTCGCAGTATTGGGGAAAGGCATACATCATGGATGGCCGGCTAAACCGTTTTCCCCGCTATGCAGTGGGCAATACGGTTACAAAACCCGACAGTCTGAAACCAAAACAGTTCAAGGGATATGTAACGCACGACAACAGAGGGACAGGCAGGTTTATCGATCCGCTTCCCCTGGAAACAGGACGTAAAATTACTCTTGCCCCTGATGAGCCTTCCCGCATGGTTAAAATAATTTCTCTGGATGCCGACCTGATGCTTTTCGACGGCCGTATCCTGGCGCAAAATGGCTGGTTTGTTGTGCGAAGTTTACTTCCTGCCGGGAAAACCGGTAAGGTATTAACCTGGACAATTGAACCAAATGCCATTAAAGGCTGGGTAAGGGAACCAAACATTGGTTTTTCCCAGGTGGGCTATCTTCCCGACCGGCAAAAAGTTGCTGTAATCGAACTTGACAAAAATGACAAACCGCTTGCAAAAGCATCGTTGTATAAAGTAGATGAAGATGGTAATACTGCAGAGGTATTTACTGGCAACATAACCCCCTGGGGTGATTATTATAAATACCATTATGTAAAATTTGATTTTTCCGCAGTTAAAAACCCGGGCATTTATTATATTCAATATGGCAGCCATAAAACGAATAATTTCCTGATTGATCACAACGTCTATAACAAGATCACTGATGCCACCAGCGATATATGGATCCCGATACACATGAACCATATGTATGTAAACGAGGCTTACAGGGTATGGCACGGTGAGCCTTTTAAGGATGGTTATCTTCAGGCCCCGCCAAATACCGATCATTTCGACCGGCATTTCCAGGGGCCACAAACCGATACCAGGTATGACCCACTGGAATTGATCCCCGGGTTAAACATTGGCGGTTTTTTCGATGCCGGAGATTTTGACATTGAGACAGGTTCAAATATTTACGTGGTGCAGAATCTTGTTCATACATGGGAAAACTTTAAACCTTTACGCGATCAGACTTTTGTGGACCACAGGCATCGTTATGTTGATCTTCACCGGCCGGATGGGACACCGGATGTGCTTCAATTTATCGAACATGGCACTATGAACCTCTTGGCCCAGGCTGAAATCATTGGTCACATGGCACAAACACTTACCAATTCAGTTCTCGACAATTACCATCACATCGGCGACGCTGCCTCATTAACAGACGGCCTTCCGTACAATCCAGACCTTGGTCCTTACGAAATAGCACCCGACGGGAAGTCGAGCGGCGTTAAGGATGATATGTGGGCATTTACAAGCCGTAACCCAAACCTCGACCTGAGGGCTGCTGCTATGTTTGCTGCTGCAAGCCGGGCGTTGAAAGGTTATAATGATGACCTTGCTGAAAGGGCATTAACGCAATCGAAAAGACTGCTGAAAGAAGCAACTGAATTGCTGGCCGGGCAGCCTGAGGATACTTCCTTCTGGGGCAGGACGGCGTCAGTTGGCACCCAACTTCAGTTATACATTTCAACAGGGGAACAGCAATACATGAATAAATTTCTGGAACTCCTCTGGCCTTCACTGGACAGGAATGTTAATTTCAATATTCTCACTGCCCTGAATGCCATTCCGTATATGGACGCAGCATTCAAAGATAAGCTACGGCCGTATGTTGTAAAATACAAAGAATATATCGAAGGACTGGAAAAGGATAACCCGTACGGAGTTCCTATTGGTCTTGGGAACTGGGCAGGCGGGGGAGTGGTTTTAAATTTTGGCACCTCTCTATGCTTTGCGGGCAAATATTTTCCCGAAATCATCGATGCCAGCCATGCTTTCAAAGTCTCAGATTATTTGTTCGGCTGTCATCCATACCACAACTATTCCCTGGTTGCAACCGTGGGGGCCACACGTCCAAAAGCAGTATTCTATGGCAACAACAGGGCTGATTTTTCATTTATTCCGGGCAATGTGGCTCCGGGAATATTGTTCAGAAAACCCGACCACTTTGAAAATTACGACGATTGGCCTTTTCTGTGGGGACAAAATGAAGGCACCATTGGCGGAAATACCAGCTATTTAATTTTCGGATCTGCTTTCAGGGATTTGGTCCAGCAGGGGAAATGATATATTGCATAACACTTCTGTAAGAGTTTTTCAATTGTATGCACGTAAAGCGAAATTTCTTATAAAGACCTGATATCTGATCATGCAGATGTTTTTTGAGGCCGTTTCCTTTTGTTTAAATTAAGTACCTTGCCGTATATTTTATTATAGCATGAAAAGAGCATTATTGTATCTGCTGTTCATTCCTGCTTTATCATATTCACAAATAAATATATATTATGAAGATGATAGCAGAAGAAATTACTTTCCGATAGTCGACCATAATTCAACTGTTTCCATTTTGTATCATGATTCGGAAAACATATTGGTTAAAAAATCAGCTGAATTTCTTGCCGGTGATATAGAGAAAGTTTCAGGTAAACTGCCCGCAGTCTCTGCCTCTGAAAATGCACAGGAAAGCCATGTGATAATTGTGGCAACAGTCGGAAACAATCCGCTGACAGAAAACCTGATTGCTGCTAAAAAGCTCAGTATCGATGCTATTTCAGGCAAATGGGAAGCTTTCATTATACAAACTATCGACAAACCATTCCCGGGCGTTAAAAAAGCACTTGTTATTTTAGGTAGCGACAGACGGGGGGCTGCCTACGGGGTGTTTACACTCTCCGAAAAAATGGGTGTGTCCCCATGGTATTGGTGGGCGGATGTGCCTGTCAGGAAAAGCAATGAAATATACCTTGAAAAGTGTCATTATGTATCGCATGGGCCTGCTGTAAAATACCGCGGCATATTCATCAACGATGAATCTCCTGCTTTCAGGAACTGGGCTATGGAGAAATTCGGAGGCAGCAATCACAACTGTTATGAGAAAATCTTTGAACTGCTGTTACGCAATAAAGCCAACTTTTTATGGCCTGCGATGTGGCTTCCCACCATGTTCAATGTTGATGATCCATTGAATCCCGCTGTTGCCGATGAATATGGTATCGTTATTTCAACCAGCCATCATGAACCAATGATGCGTGCTCACAACGAATGGGCTGTTTTTAACGGCGGAGCATGGAATTACAAAACCAACAGAGAGAAACTGCGTGAATTCTGGCGTGGGGGAATTGAAAGGATCGGCAATTACGAATCTGTTGTAACCGTTGGTATGCGCGGCGATGGCGATGAAGGGATGTCAGAAGAAACTGCTGTTGATTTGCTGAAAGAAATTATTAAAGACCAGCGGGGAATTATTGCTGATGTCACTGGCAGGCCTGCCGGGAAAACTCCACAGGTCTGGGCAATTTATAAAGAAGTACAGGATTATTACGATAAAGGAATGCGGGTCGATGACGATATAACCGTACTTTTTAGCGACGATAATTGGGGAAATATCCGGTACCTTCCGAAAAAAAATGAATCAGGTCCTTCCTCCAGATACGGGATGTATTATCATTTCGATTATGTGGGGGCCCCCGTTTCTTACAGATGGCTTAATGTAACCCAGATTGAAAGAGTCTGGGAACAAATGAAACTTACCTTCGGACATGGGGTCACTGAAATCTGGATTGCAAACGTGGGGGACATCAAACCTATGGAGTTGCCGATCAGTTTTTTCCTGGATTATGCATGGGACCCCGGAGCTATTAAGGCTGAAGATTTGCCGGAATATTATGTGAATTGGGCAAAACAACAATTCGGAGGTGAGTATGCTCAACATATCGCTGAACTGCTATCGCTTTACACAAAGTATAATGCAAGGCGAACACCCGAAATGTTGACGCCCTTAACGTACAGCATTGAAAACTACCGTGAAGCCGACAGGGTAATCCGGGAATATCATGAACTGCTAATAAAAAGTGACAGCATATATAAGCTTCTCCCGGAGACCCATAGATCTGCCTATTATCAGTTGGTCCATTCTCCTGTAGAAATGTGTGCCAACCTGAATGAAATGTATGTTGCTGCCGGTAAAAATATCTACTATGGGGAGCGTGGTGCAGCATCAGCAAATTATTATGCTGACAGGGTGAGGGAATTATTTGAAAAAGATGCCAGGTTAACCGGCTATTACCATAAAGAACTGGAAGGGGGAAAATGGGACCACATGATGTCGCAGACACATATCGGGTACACCTACTGGAACCATCCGCCGCTGAACAAGATGCCGGCTGTTTCGTATGTGCAGGTTCAGAAGCCTGCAGAATTAGGCTATCTGATAGAATATGGCGTTCCTCCCAGATGGGGTTGGTTAGATGTTGAGGCTGACTGGTCATTCAGTCATGAAATGCCTGTATTTGACCCGGTCAACAACCAAAACTATTATATTGATATCATTAACCGCGGGGAAGAAAAGTTAAGCTATTCCATAAAAGCAAAGGAAGACTGGATTAAGCTGTCTTCGGAACAGGGAACTGTTCAGTTTGACGAAAAAGTATATGTCAGCATTGATTGGAAAACAGCCCCTGAAGGCAGGGCGGAAGGAGAAATCCTTGTTGCCGGTGCAGGCAAGGAATATACAGTTAAAGTTCCTGTCAGGAATGATATCCCTGATGTATCCGGATATGTGGAAAATAACGGGGTAGTTTCCTTTGAGGCTTCCGGTTTTACCAGGAAAAAAGATACAAAGGACGTTCACTGGACAGTAGTACCCAATCTGGGCAGGACTCATTCATCGGTTATCGCCGAACCCGTAACGGCTGAAAGTAAGACTCCCGGAATAAATTCACCTGTACTGGAATATGAATTCACAATTTTCGATGCCGGTGATCTGACTGTCGAGGCTTATTTTTCACCCACCCAGGATTTTAAGAAACAAGGCGGACTGAAATATGCCGTTGCTATCGACGATGAAGAGCCACAGATTGTCAATATGAATGAGGGTGAAACCAAACCCGACTATGAATATGCCGACTGGTGGATGAAATCCGTAGGGGACCATATCAAAACAAAGAAAACAAAACACAGGGCTGAAAAACCAGGCAAGCATACGCTGAAAATATGGATGGTTGACACCGGCATTGTTTTCCAGAAGTTTGTGATAAACGCCGGCGGGTTAAAATCCAGTTATCTGGGACCTCCGGAAAGCAAATATGTAAATTTGGAGCACTAGTACTTACTGGCTTTTAGTCAATGGATAAGTACATTAAGATAACAGATTGTCTACCGGATAAACCATAGAATCATTATGGAAAATATATTGGAAATAATCCGCAATAAGCTCTTAAAGAGTGTTGATGAGAAAACAAAGGCTACCGGTCAGAATTTCTTCAAGGAAAAGATCAAGTATTACGGGGTTACGATTCCAACTGTAAACAAGCTCAGCAGGGAATATTTCAGGAATATTGAGGATAAGACGAAGTCAGAAATATTTGGCATTTGTGAAGAATTATGGAAATCCGGATTTCTGGAAGAATCAATCATTGCCTGCAATTGGTCCTATTCCATCCTGAAGAGATTTGAACCGGAGGATATTTTAATATTTGAAAGGTGGATTAAGGAATATGTTAATAACTGGGCTTCCTGTGATACACTTTGTAATCATACCATCGGTGGTTTCATGGAGATGTACCCTGAGAAAACAGACAGATTAAAAGACTATGCCAGATCAGAAAACAGATGGATGCGGCGGGCTTCGTCAGTCACGCTGATTATACCAGCCAGAAAGGGGAAATTTTTAAAGCATATATTAGAAATTGCCGATATTTTGCTTCAGGATAAAGACGATCTGGTTCAAAAAGGGTATGGCTGGATGCTAAAAGCCGCCAGTGAAGCAAATCAACAGGCAATTTTTGAATACGTGATGAAAAACAAATCTGTTATGCCTCGCACAGCACTGCGATACGCCATTGAAAAAATGCCCAAAGAATTGAAGAGTAAGGCCATGGAAAAGTAAGTTTTTATGACAAAATTTTTTAACTGGTAAAATGAATACTATCAGAATTGAAAAATATCAGAAAGGTCAGGAGACAGCGATTTATGAACTTATAAAGAAAGTCTATGATGAATTCGTTTCAGTTGATTATTCTGATAAAGGGAATCAGTTCTTTTATGATTGGATACAACCACTGAAAATTGCTGAAAGACAGCGCGATCAGATTAATATTAACCTGGCATGGAAAGGACAGGAGCTGGTGGGAATGATCGAAATGAGAGAGAATAAATATGTTTCATTGCTGTTTGTGGATAAAACACACCACCGGCAAGGTATAGCAAAAATGCTTTTTCATGAATCAGTGAAAGATATCAATCAGAAATATCCCGCTATTGATAAATTATACGTCCATGCCTCTCCTTATTCTGTCCCTGTCTATAAGAGATTGGGATTTGTTGAAACAGACATTATGCTGGAGGAGAACGGGATCAGATATTTGCCCATGGAAATTGTTATTAAAAAATAACTACCGGCCACAATCTTTTAAAATGAAGACAATAGAAGAAAGCATATCAAATGCTATGGACTGTTCAGACCATGATATACTACCTTATCTGCCATACATACTCCAGGACTTTTGGGAAATTGGTTCCGACCCTGATGTGATGATAAGTCTTATCAGGAAGCATATGGAAAATAATTCCAACCTGAAAGTGCTTGATTTGGGTTGCGGGAAAGGTGCTGTTTCAGTCAGGATTGCCGGGGAATTTAATTGTGAATGCTTTGGGATTGATGCGATACCTGAATTTATCTCATATGCTGCCGCAAAAGCTGATGAATTTGGCGTTGCCAGTTTGTGCAGATTTGAAGTGGGAGATATCCGTGAAAAGGTCAAAAGTCTATCGAAATACGATGTAATCATATTAGGCGCTATTGGTCAGGTTTTTGGCAATTATGTTGAAACCCTGACAACTCTGAATAATAATCTGCAGGAAGGAGGTATTTTTATAATCGACGACGGATATATTGAAGATGGGAGTGACTTTAAGCACGAACAGGTTTTTAGTAAAAGCGATATGAAAAAACAAATTTCGGATGCAGGTATGCAATTGGCAGATGAAGTTGTTGCCGGCGAAAATGAAAATATCGAAGCAAATTACGACAAGGAGTACGAAAATATTGTAAAACGTTGTAATGAATTGAGCGATAAATACCCTGAAAAGGCAAATCTTTTTATAAATTATTGCGACAGGCAGAGAAATGAATATGATCATTTAAAAAACGGAATTACCGGTTCAACAATGGTTGTTAAAAGGAAAGTAATATAAAATCTATTCTTGCATAGCCATTTAAATTCAATAAGATCAATCATGGATATCAACAGACAAAAAATTATCAGGAATGCCTACGACCTGGCGGCAGAATCATACGCAGATCAGTGTTTTTATGAATTATACGATAAGCCGCTGGATAAAAAGCTTTATGATTTATTCTTTGAGAGGGTTGTAAATAAGGGGATGGCTTTAGAAATTGGATGCGGCCCGGGCGAGATAGCCAATTATTTAAAAATGAAGGGACTTGACATCATTGGTCTGGATATATCTGAGAAAATGATTGAGGTGGCAAAAAAGTTAAATCCTTTTATCGATTTCAGGTTGGGAGATGTTTTTGATCTGGAGTTTGAAAATAATTCCATTGCCGGCATTGTTGCTCCATATCTGATTGTCAATTTTAAACTGGAAGATGTGCCAAAAGCAATCTCCGAAATGTACCGTGTATTAATGAATACAGGACAAATTCTGATTTCATTTCATTCCGGTAATCAGGAATTGGAAATAAATGATTTTTTTGTGAAAGGGAATACGATACCCTACACCTATTTTGATTCTGATAAAGTGAGAGATTTGATCGCAGACGCCGGTTTTAATATTATAGAATATATCAACAGAATGCCTTACATGGGAGAGGTAACAAAGAGAACTTATATTTTTGCGGAGAAAGAATAAAATTAATGTTACTGATTTCATGAGCAATTTTCGATGATAAACGCATATAAGGCAATAATTAGAAGCAGTTTAAATTTTTATCAGTTTCGGTAATAGTTATACTTTGTAAAAAGATTAAGATGAAGGTTAAGAAAGGTTTTGTGAAAATTATTTCCCTTTTATCACCCCTAAATCCCCTAAAGGGGAAGAAACCCTTTCTTAGGAATAATCTCCTCCCCTTTAGGGGCAGGGGGTGCAAGAGATATTCACAAAATCGTTATCAGTATATTTCATAAATTTAAACAGTGTCTAGAATAGTATACAAATTTGAAACAATATGAAATCCAAAACCAGGCTCTTGCATTTGATAATCGCTTCTTTAATTATATTTTCAGGTTGTGAAAAAGAAAATGATCATAAAAGTGATATACTCATTTTTCCCGTTGGCCGCTCATTTTTAAATTCCAGCACTGTTGATATAAAAGTCGGGGACCAGGAATACCAGGCCGGTTATGTTTCCGACAGTTGCGGTGGGTATTGGCTGCAAATCAAAAAATCAGATTTATCCGGAAATGACGACATCAGTATTACGATTACCAGGAAAAATGAATCGCCGGAATTGTTTTCAGAGTCAGCCGGACAAAGGGCAGACTGGATGAATCCTTCATATTACATTGATTCTGATAATGAGATTATTATCCTGAAAGCAGCGGAACTCACAACGGGCATTACTTCTGATATTGAAAAAGCATTGGTAATACAACAGTTTGTGATTGGTCATGTGAGAATGAAGCAATATAAAGATTCATTTTTGGATAAGGCATCGGAAACTTATGAACTGGGTTATGGTACCTGCATGAATTTTTCGCGTCTGTTTGTAGCCTTGTGCAGGGCGGCAAGCATTCCTGCCCGTACGATCTGGGGAGTTGTTTACGGGCATAATGACGACAGCATTTATGATTACCATCATCAGTGGGCTGAAATGATGGATCCTGATGGGTATTGGCATCCTCTCGATTTTAATTATACTACAAATTTCAACCTGAATGATGTAAGATATCTTGATTTGATTTATGCGGCAGAAGAAAATTCGGTTGTAAAAAACAGGAAATTATATGATATGATGATTGAAAATTTAAATTATTACAATGATTATCCTGTGACGTTAACTGCACATATGGGATTTAATTTTATCAGCGACAACAGGCCTGATTCAATGGTTGTTGGATTCAAATATGAAATGTAGAAAAAGTTCCCGGAGAAAGTTCCCGCAGGTACTGCAGATTCAAATGGATTCTGCCGGGTGCTGGGGACTGGGTGCTGGGGGCAGTGAAGAAATTCGCGCAGATAACGCAGATTTACGCAGATTTTTTGTGATGCGCAGGATGAGCCCCTTTAGGGGTCTGGGGTGTGGAAGGTACTGGGTGCTGGGTACTTGTAACAATTACCGAAAACGAATAACCAATAGCTAAAAGCCAACAGCAAGTTTCATTCCGTTTAGTCTTTGCGGTCTTATGCAACACTTTGCATTCTCTGCGTGGACTTTCTTAGTTTTTACGCAAAAAAAATGAGAAAATCGCTAGGGAAGAATATTTTTCTATTAGTGCCGTAGGAGTGCATGTGGGAAGGATGAGCCCCTTTAGGGGTCTGGGGTTTGCCGTGAGCCATTGAAGAAGTTCGCGCAGATAACGCAGATTTACGCAGATTTTTTGTGATGCGCAGGCTGAGCCCCTTTAGGGGTCTGGGGTGTGGAAGGTGCTGGGTTCT
>Ga0123335_1005753_pt1 | contig 14910 bp, 18 predicted proteins | sample BiotimSIPDNA_2_FD_89707 | JGI IMG/M metagenome (GOLD analysis project Ga0123335, IMG submission 89707) | Anaerobic biogas reactor microbial communites from Washington, USA - Biogas_R2 time_0 SIP DNA | ecosystem: Engineered > Bioreactor > Anaerobic > Unclassified | place: Washington, USA... | reverse complement strand
GATGTTAGCAGCAAAAGTCAAAAGAGTTAATATTAGCCTGAGTTCCAAAATATATAGCAAAGAACTCGACGATTGGATTCAAAATCATCCCCAAATCAAGATATACAGCAGCTATAATAATTTATACAACAGCATAACAGATTACCCCGCCCTATATGATAATGTTATTGCATCTGGATGTGATAGGCGGATAGATTATAGAGTACAGGATCATCGGTATAAAAACAATAATATTATTGTTTTTAGCGGAGGTATAAAGAAATATAAAGGAAACTCATTTTTATCTTTATACTCACTACTGACAGAACGAGAGTCAATTAGTTCTTGATAAAAGAACGGTTGTATAATAAACTACAAGGTATAGATGACGTTTACAGAACCGCGAGTATTGCAGAAAGGAATGTTCTGAAGTGGCAAAAGCTTTATTATATTGGGGCTGGGATGCCGATTTAATTGAGTGTCCGTCATACATTGCGGAAAACATTGCGACATATCAGCGTCAGTTTGATAAATGGATCAGCGATTCAGGTAACGACCATGGATATTGGTCAAAAGACAGTGAAGGAGACACTGCGCTATGCTTTGACGGGGATGCCTTTTTAACATGGCTAAACAATGTGGTGTTGATTGACAATGATGAAAAAGCGCAGTTTCTAAAAAGAGAATTTGTGCCTAGCGAAGAAGAAATGGTATTGCCTCGAATCAATTTTTAATACCAGATCTTCTTCTGTTGTAACGGTAGTGGAGGGCATTCGTCTCCATTTATAAACGTCTCCAGTTTTTCATAGTCGCAGTAATATATTTTTTACTGCATTTCTTAGTTTTTTGAAAAAGGTAACAAATCTCAAACCGGAGTGATGCCAGCAACACTATCAAAGTTGCCGGCATCATTCAATTAAAGAAACAATTTTGGAATAGTCCAGGACTGCTGCCCTTATGTGGTTATTGCATGTTGCTACTTTATGTACCACAAGCATTAGGATGGGAGCGGTGATCACCGCTCCCATTCCATGCTACGGCTCTTTTTTCGCTGAGGCAGCTCCGGCTTTTCTCTTTCTCGTTCTTTCCGTCTGATTCGTGCCCAGATAATATCGGGGTTTTCTTCGTGCAGTATTTGGGAGACCTCCCGCTCTGCGCCAACCATCGTCCACAAGCTGAATTTATCACCATAGACAGCCTGTATCCTGCTTTGGGCGGAAGCTTCTTTCCTGGGACGGATCTCAAGCTGCGCCATAGCCAGTTCGTCGGGATCGAAATCTGACGCCTGCGCTTTCAGCTCCGCATATTCCGCAAGGGCAGCGTTCAGTTCTGCGGTATATTTCTGCTCCCCCTGTTCCAGTGTTTTCAGATTTGCCTTTATACCGGAAATGGCTTTTTTCATGGGGGCAGTTCCTACGTCTTCCGCGTAGTCCAGGGACGCCAATAGCTGTTTCTTTTCAAAGCGGAGCTCTTCCAGTTCCTCCGTCAGCTCGGCAATCCGGTTTGCAAGAGCTTTGTGTTTTACGACGTTGAAGACTGTGGTCTCTTTCTTCTCCGTGCGGAGCGTATTCCGGCTCTTGCTCTTTTCTTTGATCTCTCCGTTGATCCTGTCATAGTCCTCCAGCCTGGACTTCATAATACCCAGATTCTCTGTAAGCTGTTTTTTACCGGTGGCGATATGAAGGAGCTGGTACTTGAAGACGATCAGCTTCTCCCTTACGGATTCCATCGCCTCCGCAAGCGCAGGAATGGTGTTTTTCACTGCCCGCAGCAGCTTTTTCACCTGCGCCTTCAGCTCCCGCAGGAGCCGGTTGTCCGCCTTGATCTGCCGGTTCAGTTCACAGCGGTCGGAGATGATCCCTTTCGCTTCCAACGCGCGGGCAGCCACGCCCTCATGCAAGGTTGGCTGTTCGTCCAGACCACGGGACGCATGGCTGCGGTGGTCGACGCGTTCGGCAAAACCGTATCGTTCCAAAGACCTGTTTACTGCGCCCGCCCAGGCTTCCCGCCAGAGGACAAGCTGCTCATCGCTGTTCCAGCGTTCGGAGACAGGATTCTGTCTGCCGTATTTGGTGCTCTTGGGATGCTTGTCCGCACGGATGAGCCCTCTGGCTTCTGCCTCGGAGGGAGGAAGATATTCTTTCTTCTTTTCGCTCACATAATAAGGGTATTGTTTCTCCCAACCGTCGGCCTGCGCCGCTTTGAACTCGGAGGCGGTAAAGCCCCGTTCGTCACCGTCCCTTACGCAGAGATATTCTTTTTCTGTCTTGTGCTGCCATGTGCCGTTCTCGTTGAGAGGCCGCACCGTCAGAAGGATATGGGCGTGGGGATTGTGGCCGGATGGCTCCGGATCATGGATCGCCACGTCCGCGCACATACCCTCTGCTGTAAACTGCTCCTGTATGAAGTCCGTAAGGAGAGCGATGTTTCGCTCACGGCTCAGCTCAACGGGCAGGGCAACGACAAACTCCCTGGCAAGACGGCTGTCCTTCGTTTTTTCGGTTTCCTCCACGGCGTTCCAGAGAACGGCCCTGTTCCGCCACTGGGCAGGAGCTCGTTCCGGCAGAAACACATCCTGCCAGACAAGTCCCTGTTTCCTTGTATAGTCGTGCTGCACGCCGTCATAGTCGTTATAGATGGCGGAACAGCTCAGATAGGCGGAAGCTGCGCAGGCGGAGCGCCCGACGCCCCGGCTTACGACCTTCGCTTCCAGATGGTAGATCGCCATAACGGATCACGTCCTTTCTTTGCCCCGCAGGGAAGCGTTTTTGTTTCTTTTGACGCCTGCAAAAGAAAATGACCGTCTGTAAAATCGACGGTCATAACTGCAGTAAAGCTGCCGGTGGCAGGTTTGAGCAGGGTGCTGATGTGGTCTGGGTCATTTTGACCCAGACCACTTTCAGCGCCGCAGGCAATGATGACCGACGCCCGCAGGCATCGGCGGCATTGGCTGACGCTCTCCGCAGAGAGCGTAACCCGCCTCGCAGAGCGCACGGCCTGACCGAAGGGAGGGATACCACCGCCTGCTTCGCAGGTGGTGAGTAAGTGCGCTCTTACGAGAGAGAAAAAAGGACGCCCCGGTTTCCCGGAACGTCCCATCGTGCTTATTTCAATGCCCATATCAAATAGTCCTCCAGCTTCTTCAGATCCATCGTAGACGCAGCGGGAAAGGCCTTCTCCAGAATAGCGCCCTCCTGAATGAGCCGACGTGTCCTGGCTTTTCGTTCCTTGACCCGGTCCCTGGCCTGGGCTTCCTCCAGTCTGTGCTTTGCCTGCAGCAGTTCCTTTTCGTTCTCAGTCATGATATTTTTCCCCTTTCTGCCAAATAGGCGATAAAATGATGCTAAAACATTCCTGATTGGCTCAAAAAGAGCATAAAAACAGCAGTGACCGCCGTCCATTCCGATCTTTTTCGGAAAATCAGCAGTCACTGCCGGTGTTTTACTGTCAATTCAGAGAAAAATGACAGTAGTTATTCTCGTTATGCTGTCAGCGCCAATAAGCAATCATACGTTCAACGCTTTTCACAGTTCCAGTCCCATATCTTTGCCGTGGGCTTTCTTCACGGCCTTTACGATTACGGGTTTTTTCAGTTCACGCGAATGCTTGATGACAGACGGCTTTTCCTTATCTTTTGCTTTCCGACCGCTGTATTCAGCAAAGGCGGCCTTCAGGGCATCCCTGTCCCGGGCTTTGAAAAAGATAAGGTATTTGGGAACCTCTCCGCTGGCGTCTTTCTTGACGGCATAGTCCACACCGTATTTTCGCGCCACGCGGTCAAAACTCTTGATATTCTTTTCCGCAATCTCGATATTGGTCACGCCCTGATTCTGGCCTACGAGCTGCTTTACCGTCTGCTTGCCGGTTGGCTTGGCGTTCATCTTTTCCTTCATTGCTTTGTCGAGACTGTCAAGATAAGCGCCCATCGCTTTTTTCACCTCTCCGGCAGTCAGTCTTGCAACCGAGATCACCAGGTTTACGGCTTTGTTTGTTACTTCCTCCTGCATGGGATATTCCTCCTGTTATAAAACATATTTCTATTCTTTTCCCGAAAAGATCATTAAAAGCTGTCGAGAAAATCCAAAGCAGTATTCAAATCTTCCTCCCTTGCTTTATTCTCCTGCTCCTGTGGGTGGGCAAAAGCACCTCTATGGGGAGATAGCAGAGCAGCCAATAAACCGCCCCGCCTGGATTCTTCCATTCCTTTTTCAATGGTATCCAATACCCGTTGAAGGAAAGCGTCTTCCTTTTCCCGCGTTTCCAGATATGGATCGGCGGCAAGACGTTCCTGCCGGGAGAAATAATCGTTGACAGCCGCAACGACTGCGCGGGTGTAGGATTTGTATTTCTTCCGGTCAAGGCGCTGCAGGTATTCCCATGCCCGCTGGTCATCCGGCCTGTTCAGATTCAGTCGAATATTGGTGTTGACGATATCTCTGCTCATACAACGCCTCCGTTCTTGCTCAAACGCTGTGAGGCAAGAGTTTCATAGCCCTTTGCCGTAGCGCAGATATCGCCGTTGATGGTAACACGCTCCGGGTCATACTCCGCAAAGTTCTTAATGAGGCAGCTCCCGCCGCCCATCACATAAAGCTTCATCAGCTCAGGGTTATACTCATGCTCCCGCAGGCGGCGCATGATGCCGGAAACGTACTCTGTGGCTGTCTCCCGGATAGCGTCAAGGTACTGACCTCCGATATCCGCCTCCCCGAAGCGCAGGACGTTTTCGATCACGGTGTCGTCTACGGCCGCGCCGAAGCGCTGCATCAGCTTTTCACGCACGGCGATCATGCACTGCTGGGTGCCGTACTTTTCCGTAAAGCATCGGCTGGCAACGGGCTTTCCGTTGTTGATATACATGATGTTCATGGTGCCGTTCCCGATATCGCAGAGCATGTTGACGCCCTTGAACTCCCTGAGACGGTCCGCTACAGCGGAGAAGCCCTGCGGAAAGACCTCCGCGTCCGCAAAGGTCACATGATAGCTCTTGCCCCGGAAGGAGAAGGAAGTCTCTCTGTTCTGCAGGAGATACGCCTTAAAGCGGTCCTTCTGCTCGCTGACCCAGGTGAGGGGGAGCCCTGCGGCAAGGAACACCTCAGCGTCATAAACGCCCCGGATGTGCAGCTCCCGCGCGACGGCTGCCAGCGTCAGGATATAAAAGTCGCTGTCGTTCATCTTGTCGGCGGTGAATTCCTTGTGCTCGTCCCCGATGATATAATACCGGCCATCGTAGATCAGAAGATCGCTCTTGAAGGTGGGCTCTTTGTCGTAGGCGGTCGCACCGGTCCTGAAACAGGTGTGGGCCGTCTTGATGTTCCCGTACCCATGGTCAACGCCGATGATGACGGGTTTGTTCGTTTGATTGAAATTCATATTCGTTTCCTTTCCGCCGCTGTGCGGCTGTAAAATAGTGTTCATCGTGTACGGCGCTGTACAGCGCTGTACGGCAAAACCTGTCTGCTGTACACAGCCGTACACTGGATTTTGCCTGTACACGGTTTTTTGCCTTGAAAATAGCTCGGATTGATACCAATTTCGCTGCTTTTTGGCTGCAAATCGGGTAAAAAACAGCCCGAAAACCGTTTTCTGAAATAGAATCAAAAACTGCCGTACAGAGTGTACGGCGTGTACGGCAGTTTTGAAGTCCAGCTCTCATTTTTCATAAGGCAGCAATCCCAGCACCTCCATTCCGATAAAACCGCGCACGCGCTTCCCAGCGGCGTATACGTTGTTAGTGGCTTCCACATTGTAAAGGCGTTCGTTCTGCGTCAGCTCTGAGCTGATGCGGTTGGCGGACATGGGCTTTTGCGCGTTGTCCTCGCACCACCTTTGATACGCTCCATAGATGGCCTTGGAGCTGGCTTCGCTGTCTGCCTTGAAGCGGATATACCCCTCGGATTGCAGGAAATCCAGGACGTTGTTGCCGCTGCGTTTGACCGTCTCCATATTCTCCTTCGCCTTGTCGCTGATGGTGAACTGATAATCGTGGTCGATCAGCCGCCGCAGGCCCTCCAGACACCAGAGGAAGATGCCCTCACGCTCTTTTACGAGCTTGTCCACAAGGTACGGATCGTCGGCGCGGTTCGCCGGTCTGTCTTTTGTGGTCAGCACGATCTGCCTGCGGAAGAACCCATCGGATTTATCGTGCAGCGCGGTCAGGGCCCCGTTGCCGAAGCAGAGGAAGCGGACATAGAGCTGGCTCTGATAGCTCTGAACGCCCTTACGCTCCATATCCATCTTGCACTCTGAGGTCACGATGGACTTGATATAATTGGTCTTGGGCAGGGCGCTCATATCCATATCGTCGTCCACCATGAGCAGCTTGTTTTCCAGGTCCGCCCGGCTGAAGCGGTTGCTCTCCACCTTCTGGATGCTGGTGGTATTCATGCTGTCGCCCAGCAGGGAACGCATGACCAGTCCGACCCGGCTCTTTCCTTCGCCGCCTTTCCCGATCATCAGGAGCATTTTCTGGCCCTTGGTGGTCGGAAGCAGGCAGTAGCCCAAAAACTCCTGCAGAGTGGGAATATCCTCCGGGTGCAGCAGCTCGGTCAAGAACCGCTGCCAGCGCACCGGAAGTGGCGCGTCGGGGTTATAGGCAACGGTCAGCCGGTTGTTGCAGTAGCCTTTTTCCTCTGTAAAATGACCGTCCATGAAATACGTGCCGTTGGCTACGTGGATGCGGTCGGTTTCTATGGGCAGGGGCGGAGAATAGGCCTGCAGCTTGATGCTGGCAAGCAGGTTCGCCACCGCCTTGGACAGACCGGAGGTAAGGCAGCCGGATATCTCGTCCAGTATGAGATTGCCGATCTGCGCCTCGTCCTCGATCAGGCCGTCAACGGTGAAAAGCCTGCCCCGCACGCATTTCATGGGGTGCTTTCGCAAAAAGTCCTGACAGAACAGCACTTCGTTGATGCGCTTGCCGTCGTACCAGTCGGGCAGCAGTTCCTCATCCGGCAATTCCATAGCTTCGATATCCATCTCGTTCATAGCCTTCCTCCTTGATTTTTCTCATGCGCTCCCGGAGCGCGTGGATTCTGTTGTCTGTCAGCCAGGAATGGATGACTTCCCGCTGCTCGTCGGGATCGCCGAAGCACAGGATATCCAGCAGATATTCTGTCTCGTCCAGCCTGTGACAGGCTTCCACAAACCGGTCATGAAACGGTTCCTCCGGCGTCTGCGGCGCGTAGGCTGTCTTCCATTCCTTTAAGCGGTCCCTGTATTCGGACAAAACAATAACGCACAGCCGCTCCTGTTCCCGGCGCTTCTGTGCGTCGGTTTTGATCCTCTTTGCGCTGAGCGCTGCGGCAGTCGGCGGCTTGTCCGGGTCGAGATGAAAGTCCGCCATCAGCTTTTCGGCCGCTTCCTTCAAAGAGAGCCCGAAAAGCTTTGCCGTGAAGTCGATCACATCCCCGTGCCCCCCGCAGGCATAACAGTGATAATGGTCGTCCGCCACGAACAGGCTGGGGTTCCGGTCATTGTGGAAGGGGCAGAGGGCCTTCCCGCGCCGGTTGACCTCTATCCCGTATAGCTGCGCCGCCTCGCGCAGGCTGACGTTGGTTTTTACGGTTTCAAATACGCTCATTTAACCTCCATTTCTGCTTATGACTAAGCGTTCCGTTCGTATTTCGGCAGCGGCTGCCGAAAATATATGATTTCTGTTCCAAACAAAAAAACGGCTCACCCCGTCACGGGGCAAGCCGCTTATCCTTTGTTGCGGTTAATACCATCGGGTCATTTTGACCCGATGGCAGTAACTGTAACACTGCTGAAAAAGAGGGGTGGGCCATTTTGACCCACCACCATTAGCTGTAACACTATTCTGCGCTGTGTGACCGTTCGTATCAAGTGGTCAATTTGATCACTTGTCGTTAATCGTAACATACCGGCTATTAATACCAAGTGACAAATATTATCACTTGCCGTCAGTCGTAACGCTTTGCCTTGTTCTGCTGCGGTCGATCTGCTTGTGACCACGTTGATCACAAGCAATACCCATAACGGCACGGATGCCGCTAAAAGGCCAATTTGATCACTTAGCGTCAGTCGTAACGCTCTGCCGGTATGCCTTCTGCCTGCAGGCGTTGCTGCAATATGCGGCGTCGGAGCGTTTGGGTGTAAAGGTCTTGCCGCAGGTTTTGCAGATCGTATCCTTTCTCTTTTCCAGCCGTTTTTCCCGTTTGCGCTTCCAAAATCCCTTCTTGGCGCAGTCGTTATTGCAGTATTTCTTGACATGCACTCTGGTATAGAAGATGCTGCCGCAGCCCCCGCAGATGATCCGCCGTACAGGAGAAACGAAATTCTCCGGGCCGCCGTTAAGAAGTTCGTACAGGAAATCAGCCTTCAGTTCTTCCTGATGCTCCTGTTCCCACTCACTGTTGCTCCACATTGCCCGGCGTCACTCCCTCCATTAGCCTATCGCCTCTGCCTGTGCGGCAGTTCGGTTTTTTCTTGCCTCATTACGCACCCTCTGCTTCTTGATGTGTGATTCATACCGGCAATCCTCACAGCAGTATTTCACGTCGCTTCGTGTGGCGGTGAAGGTTTTGCCGCAGTTTTCACAGACGCATTCCCGGCTTCTGCTTTCCGCTGCCTGCTGACGATAATACTTCACCTGACAGGCTTTGGAACAGTACATGGCGTTAGAACGCATAGCTTCAAATTCTTCTCCGCAGCATCTGCAGGTCAGCGTAATGGGCTGACCGACGGCATGTTCCCCGGCCTTGATCTTTTGGTAGCGTTCCCGGCTCTTCATCCTGTGACGCTTGAGCTGCTCCTGCTTTTTGATCTCCTCCGGCGAAAGCTCCGGTACGGGCAGTTCAAACCTGCCGATGAAATTCAAATGGATCTCGATCTCCTGTACCCGGTCGCCGTCCACCTTCTCCGGCGCGTGGACGATGATCTTTTCAATGAACTCATTGATCATCTGCGTGGTAAGCTCGGAAAAGTCCGTGTACTTCTTCGCAAGGGCAAGGAACTGCTTGGCACGCGAGGTATCTTCCTCAAAAGAGGCAAGCTGCGCCTCGGTCTCGGCAGCAGAAGCGTTCAGCGCTTTCTGCTCTGCCTCATATTCTGCAAGCAGACTGTCAAAGCGCTCCTCGGTGATACGTCCCACGGCAAAGGATTCGTAGAGCTTCTTGATGATGGTCTCCAGCTCGGCAATGCGCTTCTTGTCCTTGTTCAGTTTCCGTTTTGCGTCTTTTGCGGCCTCCGCCTGCCGAAGCTGGGAGGCGGAGCGTACCTTCTCCAGAAATTCCTCTTGATTGGAAATGGCAAAGCCGCTGACGGTGCGGATGGTATCCAGGATCAGGGTGCGCAGGGCTTTGGTCGTAATATAATGGCCGCAGCAGGCCTTGTATCGCTTCTGCCTGGAAAGGGTATAGGTGGAGCAGTCGAAGAAATCGGTCGGATAGGGCTTGTTCTTTCCGCCGCCCCGGGAGCGGTGGTTATACATCTTCTCCCCGCAGTCGGCGCAGTACAGAAGGCCGGTCAGAGGATTGGCCACGCCGAAGGTATCGATGCGCTTTGGCGTCTTCCTCAGCTTCTGCGCCAGCTCCCAGGTCTCCCGGTCAACGATGGCCTCGTGGGTATCCTTGAAGATCAGCCAGTCCTCTTTAGGGTTGGGGGTGCTGTGCTTGTCCTTGTAGGATGCCTTGTGGGAACGGAAATTGACGGTGTCGCCCATATACTCGGGCTTGGAGAGGATTTTCCCGACGATATATCCGCTCCAGTTGTACGGGTTTGGGAACTCCGTCTTGCTTTTCCAGACGCCCATGCCCCTTTTGGCAAAGTATACCGCCGGAGCGTCGATCTTCTCGTCAAAGAACATCCTGGCGATCTCATAGGGTCCGAAGCCCTCGATGGTGAGCCGGAAGATACGCCGCACAACAGCCGCCGCTTCCTCGTCGATCAGCCAGTGATACTTGTTCTCCGGGTCCTTCCTGTACCCGTAGATCACGCTGTTGGTCGTCGGCTTGCCGGATTCGCCCTTGACGCGGATGGCGGCTTTCTGCTTGCGGCTCAGGTCCCTCAGATACCATTCGTTCATGATATTGAGGAAGGGAGCGAACTCATTGCTGTTCTGGTCGTCGCTGTCCACGCTGTTGGCGATGGCGACGAAGTGGACGCCGTGCTGACGGAACATGACTTCCGTGTAAAAGCCGGTCTGCAGGTAATCCCTGCCGATCCTTGACATGTCCTTGGTCAGGACGTGGGCCACCTTTCCCGCCTCGATGTCAGAAATGAGACGCTTCCATGCAGGGCGCTCAAAATTACCGCCGCTCCAGCCGTCGTCGGTATAATGGACGGTATTTTCATAGCCCTGCTGCGCGGCGTAGGTTTCGAGGTATTTCTTTTGATTCAGAATGGAATTGCTATCCCCGGTCAGATCATCGTCGCGGGATAGTCTTTCGTATAGAGCTGTGATCTTGCCCTCAGTCTGTGTTGCTGCCATATCAGGCGCTCCTTTCAGACTGTCGGCTCATTTGTGGTGTTTCCATTATACCATAAGTTCCGTCGTTTGTAACCACTTCGTTGCGTACAATTCGTAAAATTTTATCCTCCATGGTCTCTTTTCCCGTTTTGCTGAAAGCGACCCTGACCCTGTAGACAGTGCCGCCGATCCTTCTGATGAGATACTGGTCCTTGTTTTTATCCATATCCTGCCTCCTTCTTGAAAAATTCATAGTTTTTTGGTATACTGATCGTAGTTCCGGCGCTTGTAAGCTGGTTGTGTCTTATATCTGCTTTCATAGCCCTGTCGCACGCTGCGCCCTCCTTTCCATGGGTATGACAAGAGGACAATGTAACCTTAGTAACTTTATGTTAGATTACACTCCCTCTACTTATAGGAGAAATACGGGGTGCAAAACGGAACTGTTTTTCAAAAAAGTTCAAAATAATTTTTCGGGAGGTGAAGTCACCGTGGCGAAACCGGATGAAATCGCAATAAGAGACGCGGAGCAGGATGACTTCACTGAATGGGAAGACATACCCGGCCAGAGCGCGGCGGATGAAGCGCTGGAGGAAGCCCTTGCCGGGGAGCGAGCTTTGGAGCTGGAAAGCGAACTCGAGCAGGACGATAATCCCAGGGACTACACAGAGGAGCTGGAGGACGAGGAAGAAGAAGCCGCCCCAACCAGCGAGAAGCGGTTAAAGCGGCAGATACAGGCGGAAGCCCTGGCCCGTTTGGAGGACGCGGCCAGAACAGAAAAGGATTTCCGGTATGTCATCGGCGAATGGGACCGGTTGGACCGAAACAGGGAGCGCCGGGAACGGGATCATGAGATTCTGCGCGGAGACGTCCCCCTGGAATATATGGCGGTGCCTGATCCGAAGATCATCCCCCTGTGGATGAATCTTCCCAACTTCCGTCAGCTCAGCCGCGGAGACTTTCTGGACATCATCTGTTCCTGCCCCTATGAGATGCACGAGATGATCTCCGACCGCTTCATCTCCGAGCTGATCCAAAAGCTCAGCGAGGAACACAAGGAGATACTGTATTACCTGTCCATAAAGCAGTACAGCACCACAAGGGTCGCCGCCATTCGCGGGCAGACCGGCCGCAATATCCGAAAGCTCAGGACCACGATCCACAAAAAGCTCCAGCGGGAGATGTACCGGCATCTGCATTTCAAAGAGAAGAACGGCAGCAGCCTTACCCTGCGGGAGCGACAGTTTATGGAGGAATACGGCGCTTTGCAGGAAACACAGGGTAAGGCCGCTGTGATCCGGCGGGAGAACAAAACCAGGCCGAGAAAGAAAAAGGCCGCCCTTGACGACAGCCAGGACGACGGGTAAAATGGTAATATATATAATAGGTACTTGGATTACAACAAAGGGAGACGAATGCCATGTACGATCTGTTCGCACAGTCCCGTTCCCACTGGGTACGGTATGACCGCTATGAGATAAAGACCGGGAAAGACGGGAGACGATATATAACGCCGGAGAAGACGGCGAAGCCCGATGTGTATAACCCGCTCAAAGAAGCCTCCGATATGGTGCTGGAGGCGCTGAACGTGGGGATGCTGATGATGGCCCAAAAGCCGGAGGCTGAGGTGGAGAAGGCGATCCTGGCCTTTGTCACCCATTACGGCCTGCTGGGGCTGATGACGGCGCTTCCAACCACGCCTTCCTTTATGGATTATGAGGCGGTCTATCTGCCAAAGAACCATTTCATTAAGGAAGAAGCCATGGAGACGGAGGACTATCTTGCGCTGTTCTATCCCTTTGACAGTCTGGATCTGGTCAAGCAGGGCGTGGAGTCCAACTGGAACGTATCCGGCGACAGAACGATGATCGCGCTGACCATGACCTTTATGGATGAGCCCATGGCCAAGAACATGAGCTTTCAGCGGGAATACGCCGAGCCCTACGACTGGGTCGCGCAGCAGCTGAAGGATTGGGCGTTCACTCTGAGCACATCCATCCTTTACTACAACGATTATGACCGTATAGACGACGACACAAGGAGCCTGTATCGCAAGGCCATGGCGGCCTTTGGCGGTATTGCGCCGACCTACCATATAGAGCTGCTGGACAGGCCCACCCTCTATTGGGACTTCCATTCGCTGCTCCTGGGTATCCAGATGATGTTCAGTTACATGCTTGTGGACGATGCAAGCCCCCTGCGCATTTGCAGGCAATGCCAGAAGGTCTTTTTGGGCAGCCGGGCCAACTCCGCCTTCTGCAGCCCGCGGTGCAAGAATCAGTTTAACGTGTATAAATCACGTGCGAAGAACCGGGAGGGAGATGAAGGCAATGGCTGAGAAGGAGAATAATACGCTGCAGATCCGAAACAGCACGGTGGATTTTCTTGTATTTACAAAGGATGCGCACGAGGACGGCATCGAAGTCCGCGTGCAGGATCACGACGTATGGCTGACTCAAAGAGCCATCGGCCAGCTTTTTGACGTGGACCGAAGCGTGGTCACAAAGCATCTGAAAAACGTATATGGCAGCGGCGAATTGTCTGAGGATTCAACTTGTGCAAATTTTGCACAAGTTGCGGATAACGGAAAAACCTATCGGTACAAGTTCTATTCCCTGGCGGCCATTATCGCCGTTGGCTACCGCATCAATTCCGGCAGAGCAACGCAATTCAGACAGTGGGCGACAAAGGTGCTCGATACCTTTACCAAGCAGGGATATGTTCTGGACAAGAGCCGGCTGATCAATGGCCAGATCTTCGACGAGGACTATTTTGACCACCTGATTTCCGAGATTCAGGAAATCCGTGCCAGTGAACGCCGATTCTATCAGAAGATCACGGACATTTATTCTACCGCTGTTGATTACTCTCTCGACAGCCAGATCACAAGGGATTTCTTTGCGACGGTACAGAACAAGATGCACTATGCCATTCACGGCAATACCGCAGCGGAGGTTATCATGGAACGGGCAGACCACACCAAGGAGCATATGGGTCTGACTTCCTGGCGCAACGCTCCCGATGGGAAAATAGTAAAAGCGGATGTATCTGTCGCTAAGAACTACCTATATATAAACGAAATAAAGGAATTGAACGAGATCGTTACGATGTACCTGGACTACGCCACAAGGCAGGCCAGACGGCATATTCCCATGACCATGGCGGATTGGGCCTCCAAGCTGGATACGTTCCTGCAATTCAACGATGCGGACATCCTGCAAGATAAAGGAAAGGTTACTGCTGCAATCGCAAAGGCTTTTGCCGAGAGCGAATTTGAGCAGTACCGGGTGATCCAGGATCGTCTGTATCAGAGCGATTTTGACCGGCTTGTAGCCAGTACAGAGGATAACGACGAAAAAGAATGAGGAATAAAGAGGAGGATGCTGTGTGGCACGAGGAAAGTATAAAAGAAAACGCGAGAGAAAGAACCTGATCATTCCAATTTCGGAACTCGGCTTTTCCACAAGGCTGACAAACATTCTTGAAAAAGCAGGAGTTCATACGCTGGCAGATCTATCTGCCTTATCTTCCGAACAGGTAAAGGAGATACCGGGGCTTGGCAGCGCTTCCTATACCGCCGTCTGCGAGAAATTGGCAGAGCGCGGAAAAGAACTGCGCAAAATATAGAGCTTGATAAGGGCTTACTGTCCACAGATGGTTTCACCTATCTGATGACTTCTCTGCCCGAAGAAAACCAGAAACCCCGCTCTCGATCTTTATCTTCGAAAGCGGGGTTTTCAGTATCAGAAAAACAAGGAAAAAGCCCGATTGCATTTTTAGTTTATTACCAAAGGCGCAAGCCTTTGATACATGTATAGGTTATCAAAATAGCGCTAAATGACCATGCTCTCTTGGACACGTAGCGCTTTTCTTTTCCTTTGGACGGGCTTAGGTACGGAAGTATTCAGCGACGTCCGCAAACAGCCGAGTTGCATTTTCTAATACTTTGTTTTTATCCTTGACTTTCATAATATTTAATGCTATCTTTAATTATATGAAAGGCGGTGAGCTTATGGCTATTGAAATTGTCCCTGAATGGATGGTTGATCTTGAAGATGAAGATATTGTATTCATCAAAAAGTTTCTGCTGGCTTCCGGATCTTTGAAAGAGGTTGCCCGTCAATACGGAGTTACCTATCCCACGGTCAGACTGCGGCTGGACAGGCTTATTCAAAAAATCCAAATAAGTGAGGATACAAGTAACGAGCCGTATATTGCTTTAATTAAACGATTAGCCGTGAGCGATAAAATTGACTTTGATACAGCTAAAATACTGACATCCGAATACAAAAAATTAAAGAAGGAGGCAAATAACCATGCATAGCATTGTAAATACATTGTTCATGGCCGTTCTGCTCATTGGCACGGTTCTCCTGCAAATCTTTCTTTCTAAGAGAGAAAGCAAGTGGCCGGGGCTTGTTCTTCCTATCATTTCTTTTATTGTCGCGGTGCTGTATCCTCTGCTTATGGTACTACCACCGGAGGGCGACACGGGCGGTTTC
>Ga0123335_1005751_pt1 | contig 14917 bp, 11 predicted proteins | sample BiotimSIPDNA_2_FD_89707 | JGI IMG/M metagenome (GOLD analysis project Ga0123335, IMG submission 89707) | Anaerobic biogas reactor microbial communites from Washington, USA - Biogas_R2 time_0 SIP DNA | ecosystem: Engineered > Bioreactor > Anaerobic > Unclassified | place: Washington, USA... | reverse complement strand
GGCCAGAGCTGCGTGGGCGACCATTTCGCCTGGTTTGTGGACAACTGTTGCCCCAGCGAATACCGGGAAGCAGCCAAGGCCGTGAATATGGGCATCCATGAGTATCTCACCGGGCTGGCCGCCCGCCAAAAGCCCGGCGAACACGGCCTGCTGGCCCTGGACTGGTGGAATGGCAACCGCAGTGTGCTGGTGGACGTCGATTTAACCGGCATGATGCTGGGCATGACCCTCCAAACCAAGCCTGAAGACATGTACCGGGCGTTGCTGGAGGCCACGGCCTACGGAACCCGTATGATTGTGGAGAATTACCGGGAGCATGAGGTGGCGGTGGATGCTTTCTATGCCAGCGGCGGCATCAGCCAGAAAAACCCCTTGATGATGCAAATTTATGCCGACGTGCTGAACATGGATATCAAGATCGCCGGAGCTGCCCAGGGCCCGGCCCTGGGATCGGCCATCTTTGCAGCAGTAGCTGCGGGCAAAGACGCCGGGGGCTACGATGACGTCTTTACCGCCGCAAGGGCGATGGGCCAGGTGAAGGATCTGGTTTACAAGCCCATTGCTGCCAATGTCGCTGTGTATAACAAACTCTTTGCCGAATATCGCACTTTGCACGACCACTTTGGCCGGGGAGCCAATGATGTGATGAAGCGGCTTAAGGAGCTGAAAAAGCATGTAACCCAGTAAGCAGAACCGGGATCGGCACTCTGACTCTCCCCTACCTTATAGATAATGAAAAGGAGGCAATCCCATGAAACTCCGGCAATACGATTTTTGGTTTATCTGCGGTACCCAAACTCTGTACGGCGACGCGGTCATTCGCCAGGAGGAAGAGCATTGCAAAATCATGATTGATGCCCTCAACAAGGATGAGGCCATCGTAGGCAACCTGGTCTTCAAGGGCGCGGTGGTAGACAGTCAGTCCATCACCGACATCATCATAAAGGCCAACGCCGACCCGAACTGCGCCGGCGTGATCGCATGGATGCATACCTTCAGCCCCAGCAAGATGTGGATCAGCGGCCTGACGAAGCTCCAGAAACCCTATCTGCACTGGAACACCCAGTTTTCAAGGGATATCCCCTGGAACACCATCGATATGGACTACATGAATTTGAACCAGTCCGCCCATGGCGACCGGGAACACGGCTATATCGGCGCACGCCTGCGTCTGCCCCGAAAGGTCATCGCAGGCCATTGGGAGAATGAAAAAATCCGCAGCCGCATCGGCCACTGGATGCGAAGCGCCATTGGCGCGCTGGAAAGCCGGCGCCTGAAAGTCTGTCGTTTTGGCGATAACATGAGGGATGTAGCTGTCACCGAGGGCGACAAGGTGGAAGCGGAGATCAAACTGGGCTGGAGTGTGAACACCTGGGGTGTGGGAGACCTGATCGCTCGCGTAGAGAAGGTGACAGAGGCTCAGATTGACGCCAAGATGGCCGAGTACAAAGAAAAGTACGATATCAGAACCGAAAACCTCCAGGCTGTGCGCTACCAGGCCAAGGAGGAGGTCGCCCTGGAGCAGTTCCTGTTGGAGGGCGGCTTTGGTGCTTTCACCGATACGTTCCAGGATCTTCAGGAGTTGGAACAACTGATGGGCTTGGCCACCCAGAACCTCATGGGCAAGGGCTACGGCTTTGGCGGCGAGGGCGACTGGAAAACCGCCGCTCTGGACCGGATCATGAAACTGATGGCCCAGGGGCTGCCCGGAGGCACCGCCTTCATGGAGGACTACAGCTACCACATGGATCCGGAGAATGAAGGCATCCTTGGTGCTCACATGCTGGAGGTGGACCCGGCCATCGCCGCGGACCGTCCCTGGATCGAGGTCCATCCTCTGGGCATCGGCGACCGGAAGGATCCCGCCCGCCTGTGCTTCAACACCGGGGAAGGCAAGGCCATTGTAGCCACCCTGGTAGACATGGGCGACCGCTTCCGCATGATCGTCAACGATGTGGAAGCCTGCGCTCCCTTCCAGGATATGCCCAAGCTACCCACCGCCCGGGTGATGTGGAAGCCATTGCCGGATCTGTCCACCTCCGCTGAGGCCTGGATTCTGGCGGGCGGAGCCCATCATACCGTGCTCAGCTACGCCCTGGATGCCGAGCATATGCGGGATTTCTGCGAGATCATGGGCATTGAGTTCATCCACATCAACAAGGACACCACCATCCCGCAGCTCATGAAGGAACTGCAGTGGAACGATATTGTCTGGCGGATCCGGGGATAAGGAGGCTGCTTATGCTCGAACAATTGAAAGAGCAGGTTTATGAAGCCAATTTGCTGCTGCCCAAGTATGGGCTGGTCACCTTCACCTGGGGAAATGTCTCGGGCATTGACCGGGAGCGGGGCTTGTTTGTGATCAAGCCCTCCGGCGTGCCCTACGAAAAGCTTACCCCTGCCGACATGGTGGTGATGGACCTGAAGGGCAACAAGGTGGAAGGTTCATTAAACCCCAGCAGCGACACCCCTTCCCATTGGGAGTTATACAATCGCTTCCCCGACATAGGCGGAATCGTGCATACCCACAGCCCCTGGGCCACCACATGGGCCCAGGCGGGCCGGGAAATTCCCCCCTACGGCACCACCCACGCCGACTACATCTACGGCCCTGTTCCCCTCACCCGCTTTCTCACCCCCGATGAAGTAGCCCGGGGATATGAACTGGAAACCGGCAAAGTCATCGCCTCCCACTTTGAGGATGCGGGCCTGAGCCCTGTGGATGTGCCCTGCGTGCTGGTAAACGGCCACGGCCCCTTTGCCTGGGGACGGGATGCCGCCGCCGCAGTGGAAGCCGCGGTGGTCCTTGAGGAAGTCGCCAAAATGGCCTGGCACACGGAAGCTCTGCCCCTGACACAACCCAGGGAAAGCCTCCCCGCTTACATTCTTGACAAACACCATTTCCGCAAGCACGGACCCAACGCATATTACGGGCAACGGAAATAATCAAAACCACCGGCTAAGCCGGTGGTCAGACCGCTGAAACCCTTGATTTACAAGGGTTTCTTTCTTTGTGGAGCTGGCCATCATGGTACAGGACTGGTATACACTCCAGAAAGAGTCTGCCCTGAGTATGAATTGAAGAAGAATCCACCTGCAAAGCAAGCCGCAGCAACTCGCTTTGCAGGCAAACAGGCCCAACAGCTTTTGACACAACCTCATTGCCAATTACACGTTGGAGCATTCGCATTTCGTAAATAAATGCTCATTGTCCCAGCTGACACCCATTGTTTTTTCGTGTCCGGCCATTTTGCTTACTTCGTGTCCGTGCGTTGCACGCTTTCAGCGATACTCACGACACTGCCGTCCTCCATAAACATACACAGGTCAGCGTCATTCGTTTCACCGGTTTTGATTACGGCAAATGTACGCATGGCGTCGGGAGCATTGGTATTGTGATCAACCCATGTACCATCATTGAGGTACATTTTGCCGTCAGCCAGCGTCTCAAAAACAGGCACGTGGGTGTGGCCAAAAACCACAACGTCCACCTTGCTGGTGGGGTTTTCAAGATACTGTGCTTTTGCCTGGTTGAAGAAGTACTGCCAGTCCAAAGCGCCCATGACGGAGGTGATGAAATCGAACTTGACAGCAACACGGTTTTGCTCCTGACGTTCATCCCATGTGCGCTGCAGATTTCTGAACAGTACAGGTGCTGAAATCGTTCCATCCGGTTGCCGGGCCGGGTAGAAGTCGAGGAATGTATAAGCATCGTCAAAGCCCGCAATATGAACGTCGAATACAGGCTGATCCAGGGCTTCTAAGGGCGTTATATGCGCAGCGATGCTCTCAAGTATTTTGTAGTAAGCATATGCACCCATCTGGTCGGTGTCACTTGAGTCTGGCATCTCTGTGATAACAGGCAGGTTTCTCTCAACGTGCGGACGGCCTTGTATGACCCACCCCGCCGCGTAGCGTGCGTAGAAATATCCGGCCGGCAGCATGGTTTCATCATTACCGCAAAGTTCGGCGTTCGTTATCGTATCGGGCGCGGAGAATGCGTCGTAACGATGACCATGTTCTATGGCAATCTCCTGACGGTCACCCGTTATGTAAACACCCAGCCCGCGAACGTCTCTGGCCTCCACGATGCCGGGCAACGCCTCCTCAAGTACGCCCGAATCAAGCAGCAGGTCATGGTTGCCGGGCACATAGACCAGCGTCACGCCCGCCGCCATGACGTCTCTGAAAGCAACAAAGATATCCAGGTTATTCGCAATCACATCTTTATAGAATTGCGAACTGTCGGTATAAGCGGGATAGTCCAGCGGCAGATACCATTCGTCCAGGAAGTCCCCCGCAATCACCAACTCGCGCACATCTTGCGTTACAGCCACCTGTTGGAGAAAAGAAAGCAGGTGTTTTTTATTCATCGCAGTTTCGGAAAACGAATCGTCAATGCCAAGGTGAATATCGCTTATGACAACGATCTTGTCACGGTCTTCACCCGCATCCCATAGTGGTTGTACAGGGGTTGTCGTAAAATTTTGCGTGCTCTGGGCGTGACAAGAGAAACAGGTGCACAGCAGCACAATGGTCAGAAGTAGCGTTATGGTCTTTTTCATGGTGATTATTCTCCTTCCAATTGTTAAGACTCCAACTGTATCATTCGTTTCTGTCCGTCCCGTAAAAAATGCTTTGTCTACTATACACCCTCAGACCAGTGATGTAAAGGCAAAATCACTCCCATGGTACTGAGCGGTGTAGGGCATCCTCCGGTCCATGGACGTGAATTGCGCTCAGCCCACCATGGGGGGCGGTGATTACACTTTTCAGGTGATCACCGCAGCGGTGCTGAGCGGCGTCAGCCTGTACGGCGGCGTAGGCTCGGTGCCTGGCGCGGTTTTTGGCGTAATCTCGCTGAAGATCATCAACAACTGCATTAATCTGCTCAATGTGCCCTATTACTGGAGCAGCGCGGTGCTGGGCATCATTATCCTGCTGGCCATTATCTTCCAGAATGCCAAGGGCAGAAATCAGTAAGGGTGGCGTGTATGAGTAAAACCATATTGGAAATGAACCATATCAGCAAATATATCTACGACGCCTCCGGCAAGCCTATCCATGGCACGGATGTTAAAATCCTCAATGACGTTCACTTTGACGTGCGCGAACAGGAAGTTCACATCCTGATTGGCGAGAATGGCGCGGGGAAATCCACGCTGATGAAGATTCTGGGCGGCATCATCCCTCATGACGAGGGCAGCATTCAACTTTTCGGCAAGGACATACGCTTCAGCAACCCGCGTCAGTCACAGGCCATGGGCATCGGCTTCATCCACCAGGAGTTGGACCTGTGTCTCAATTTGGATGTAGCACAGAACCTGTTCCTGGGCAAGGAGAAGGGCAAGCTGTTTGCGGACCGCAAGGGCATGTACCAGGCAAGCCGCGAGATGCTGCAACGCCTTGGTTTTGACATTGACCCTGCCACCCCGGTACGGCAACTGTCCACGGCGCATCAGCAGATGGTGGAAATCGTCAAGGCTGTTTCCTGCGATTGCAAGATCATCATCATGGACGAGCCTACTGCCAGCCTTACGCAGGCGGAGATCGACCACTTGTTTGAGATCATCCGTAACCTCAAAAAGCAGGGTGTGAGCATCGTTTACATCAGTCACCGCTTTGAGGAACTCAAGGAGATTGGTGACCGGCTGACCGTGCTGCGCGATGGCGGCTATGTGGGCACCATCGATATGGCGGATTTCGATCACGATAAAGTAATCAACATGATGGTAGGCCGTACCCTGAACCGTATGTTCACCTGCCGCCACAAGCCCGATCCCTATGAAGTGCTGCGCGTGGAAGGTCTAAAAATCTCGCCGCATACAAAGCCCATATCGCTGACTGTGCGCAGGGGTGAAGTGGTGGGCATAGGCGGGCTGGTAGGCGCGGGTCGCACGGAGCTTGCTAAGTCTATCTACGGCGTGCGCGCCAGTTACGGTGGTAAAGTGATCTATATGGGCCGTCAAGTGGACAAGCGCAGCCCGCAGCGATGGATCGGCCAGGGTCTGATGTATCTGACTGAGGACCGCAAGATCGAAGGCCTCGTGCTCCCCATGAGCATTGAACACAACCTGACCCTGGCCTCGCTGCGCAGACTGTTCCCCAGAGCGCGGCTCAAGCCTAAAGTGGAGCGCGAGTTATCCGCCGCGATGGTCCAAAAGCTTCGCATCGTTTGCCGCGGGCCCAGACAACGTGCCGCCACACTCAGCGGCGGCAACCAGCAGAAGGTGGTGCTGGGCAAGTGGCTCACCGCCAAACCCAAGCTGCTTATTTTGGACGAGCCCACCCGGGGAGTGGATGTTGGCGCCAAGGCAGAGATCTACGAGATTATCGATTGCCTCGCAGCAGACGGTGTAGCCATTATGATGATCTCCTCAGAACTGCCGGAGCTTATTCACATGAGCGACCGCATCTACGTGATGCGCCGAGGCACCATCTCCGCGGAGATGACCGACCCTGACACCTTTACGCAGGAGAATATATTGTCACATACACTGTAGGCAGATGGCAAGTGTTGTAGCCTGAAACCTGATGTGGTATGATATAATGCATGCAAGTTAAGCGAATAAAGGCGTGATATGCTATGAAACCGATGAAGCGGAATGTCACTCTGAAGGATATCGCGATCAAAACAGGATTCAGCATCAACACAGTATCTCGCGTATTACGCAACAAACCGGAGATTGCCGATGAAACGCGCGAGATCATCTTGGCCGCTGCTAAGGAAATGGGGCATGTGCGCAACATGTTGGCCTCGTCCCTGCGGTCGGGTGTGACCCACACCATTGCGGTCATCCTGGGCGATGTATCCAACCCACACTTTGCCATCATGATGAGCGAAATCGAGCATTACGCGCGCAGCAAGGGATATACCTCATTTTTAATCAAAACCGACGAGGATGAGGAGCGTGAGTTTGAGGCCATCCAGACGGCAATGAACCAGAGTGTGGACGGGGTGATCATCTGCCCGGCGCAGCGCAGCACGCGAAACATCGAATACCTGAAGGAACACCATATTCCTTTTGTGCTGATCGGGCGACATTTTGCACAGCTCCCCACCCCCTATGTGATCTGCAACGACGAACTGGGTGGCTATCAGGCCACGAAACGTCTGCTGGAGGCGGGGCACAGGGATATCTTGCTCATGGGCGGCCCCAGCTACATCTCCAGTGCCATTGAACGTCGTGCGGGCTACATTCGTGCGCACCGCGAACAGAATCTGGAGCCGAAGCCTGAGTTGATGGTGGAAGTACCCGTGACCGCATGCGGCTGCGCAGCCGCGCTGGACAGGCTGCTCAAGAAAAAGCTGGCCTTCACTGCCATATTCGCCTTCAGCGACATCATCGCGTGGAAGAGCTGGACGTATCTTGTACAGCATGGTGTGCTCGTACCGCAGGATGTTTCCATCATTGGCTTTGACTACATTCAATCGAGGCTTGAGTTGCCTTTTCAAGTGACCAGTATCTCCAGCCACAAACGGCACATGTCCACCACGGCGGTTGATGTGCTGCTGAGCGCCATTCAGAAAGCCAATACGGAGCCATACGAGCAAATCATGATCGATACCACGCTCAGCGAGGGTCAAACGGTACTGGATCGCGCTTAAATCTTTATTGGTCCAAGAACATTAGGAATGGTTTCATTCGGTAAAAAGCGGGTACATTTTTATGCTTTATACATTATCGTTATCGGTAACGATAATAAAATGCGGAGGCAAAATGAACGGCATCATCTTTGATATCAAGGAGGGGGCGATCCACGACGGCCCTGGTCTGCGGCAAACCGTATTCGTGAAGGGCTGTCCGTTGCGCTGCAGCTGGTGTCACAACCCGGAGGGCCTCTCTCCCCGTATGGAACTGATGATCTCGCCTAACGGATGTACCTGTTGCGGCAGCTGCGTCAAGGCCTGCCCCAAGGGAGACCGATTGCTGAACTTTGGCAAACCCGTGGACTGTGACGCGTGCGGCCTGTGCGTGGCAGCATGCCCCCAGCGCATCCGGAGGCTGGCTGGCGAGGCGATTACAGCGGGGGCTCTGGCTGATCGGCTTCTGGCCAATGCGCCTTACTACGCCAGCACCGGTGGCGGAGTCACATTCTCGGGCGGGGAGCCGCTCATGCAAGCTGCCTTTGTACTGGAAACACTGCGCCTTCTGGGGTCAGGTGTGCACAAGGCCGTGGAGACCTCCGGCTATGGGGCTGAAGCGGATTTTGATCAATTCATGGCGTCATTTGATTTGGTGATGATGGATCTAAAGAGCATGGACGATGATATTCACAGGCATTTTACCGGTGTATCGAACGAAAGGATCCTCGCAAACGCTAAGCGGTTGTGCGCTGGCAGCACACCCTTCATCATCCGCATCCCCGTGATCCCCGGCGTGAATGACACGGTGGAGCACTACAGCGCTGTAGCCGAGCTGGTGTCCGCCGCACCCGCGCTTCTGCGGGTGGAGATGCTGCCCTACCACCTCACGGCAGGTGCAAAGTATGCAATGCTGCACAAGCCTTATACCCCCGGCTTTGACCCCGATTGCCCCGTGCACATCAATCAGGACATTTTTGCTCAATACGGAATAAGGAGCTGTGTGTTATGACCGAGAGGATCCGGCAACTCAAACAGTTTTTTGTGATAGACAAAGCGCACCACGCTACGCGCTTTCAGTCTCAGGACGAATATGCCCTGGCTGAGCATTTTAAGCAAAAGGGCCTAAATGATCTGGAGCGTGCCACCCAGCGCCTGACCCTGATGATGGCCGCGGAGACACCCCTGCTTTTCCCATTGGAGCGTATTGTGCTCACGCGGCGCAACCCCACTGTCCCTTCGCTGTTTACCAAGGCAGAGCTGGATAGGATCAAATCTACGCACAAGCTCCACGAACGGGGTGAGGTGTGCAACATCAGCGTCGATTACACAATGCTGCTCAATCGCGGCTTGCGCGACCGCCGCAGTGAGCTGACCATCTCCGCCGCAGCCTTTGCCAAGGCGGGAGAAAAGGACAAGGCGGACTACCTGACCATGCAGGTGGAGATACTGGATGCCCTGCAAGACCTTTGTAACCGCTATCGTGAGCAGGCCATCCGTGAAGGGCGGCAGGAGATCGCGGACATGCTGACGCGTGTGCCCATGCTGGCGCCGCGCACCTTTCCTGAGGCGCTGCAGATGTTCCGCATCCTGCACTTTGCGATGTGGCTGGGCGGCAATTACCACAATACCGTTGGACGGCTGGATCAGTATCTGTATCCCTACTACCGCGCGGATATCGACGCAGGCCGCATGACCAAAGAAAGCGCACTGGAGTGGCTGGAGGAGTTCTTTCTCACCTTCAACCGTGACAGTGACCTGTATCCCGGCATGCAGCAGGGAGACAACGGCCAGAGCATCATGCTGGGCGGCCTGAACACGGATGGTTCCGACAGCTACAACGAGCTGTCCGAACTGTGCCTGAAGGCCAGCCTGGAGTTGTGCCTGATCGACCCCAAAATCAACCTTCGTGTGAATCACAATACGCCGCTGGACGTATACGTGCTGGGCAGCGAGCTTACCAAGCAGGGACTTGGCTTTCCCCAGTATGCCAACGACGAAATTGTGATCCCCGCGTTGCTGGCCTACGGTTACGAACCGCGCGATGCATATAACTATACTGTGGCAGCCTGCTGGGAGTTTATTGTACCCGGGCGCGGCATGGACATTCCCAACATCGGTGCGGTGAGCTTTGCCGCTGCCATGCAGAAGGCCGTAGCCGAACAACTGGAAAGTACAACGAATTTTGACGCGCTGCTGACCGCTGTGAAGAATAATATTCATCAACAGGTGCTGGAAAACGTCAAAGCCGTCCAGAACCTGTACATATTCCCCGCCCCGTTCCTCTCGTTAATGATGGATGGCTGCTCCGATAGTGGACGCGATGTGTCGCTTGGCTGCCGCTACAACAATTACGGCCTCCACGGTACAGGCATCGCTACCGCCGTGGACGCGCTGGCCGCCATCCGCAAATATGTATTCGGTGATCAAAGCATCACGAAAACCGAACTGCTCCACGCACTGGAGAGGGATTACGCCGAGCAGGATGGCTTGCTTGCCAAGCTGCGCTTTGACGCACCAAAGATGGGCAACAACGACCCCGAGGTGGACGACATCGCCGTAGCGCTGATGGATGCCTTTGCCGACAGCGTTCAAGGACAGATCAACGAGAGGGGCGGCATCTTCCGCGCCGGAACAGGCTCAGCCATGTACTACGTGTGGCACGCAGCAAACCTGCCTGCCACTGCGGACGGACGTCATGCGGGTGAAGGGCTGGCAGCCAACTACTCCCCCAGTTTATTTGCGCGCCTCAAAGGCCCCATCTCCATTTTACAGTCGTTCGCAAAGCCCCACTTAACGCGCCTGTGCAACGGAGGCCCACTTACACTGGAGTTGCACGACACAATGTTCCGAAACGAGCAGGCAATACAGAAGGTAGCACTGATGGTCAAGAGCTTCATGGACATGGGCGGTCATCAGTTGCAGCTGAATGCTGTGAACCGCGATACCATGCTCGATGCCCAGCGCAATCCGAAGGATCATCGTAACCTGATCGTGCGTGTGTGGGGTTGGAGCGGATACTTTGTTGAGCTGGACAAGGAGTACCAGGATCACATCATCAAGCGGATGGAACTGGCGCTTTAGGCAAGGCAGAGTAAATTGCTGCTTCATTGCGCTCCGTTATAGCAAACCAAAGTTATGCTCAATAGCGCAGGGCAGCCTTTGAAGATGTGTTTAGCCAATGGTATACGGACCGATCGGACAGGGTTTCGCGGTATACATGCCATGAAAATCGTTGCGACCGGTCATGAGCAGATGAGCCGCTTGAGCCAATCACTGCAAACAGTGGGAGTATAGCCCCTGGCAGCCAGCGACGCATCGCCTTTCATGAATAGAAGTCGTAAAAATGACAAAAATCCCGCAGGCTCTGAGGTTGCGGGGTTTTTAAGCGGAGGGACTTTAGAAGGTTTTAAGACTTTGTGGGCACCTTTTGCCGTTTTTGGGTATATCAGAGGGGAGAACGGAAGATACGTTTTGTTATGTCATAATGGGTTTCACATTGTAACAGGACTGTCTACGGTTATTGGGGTATTTCCTAGCATGTGATGAAAACTGCCCAAAAAATACCCCTAAAAATCCGGGTTGCTGTTAAAGTTGCTGTCAAATGTCATTTTACATCTTCAAATGCTCCCGATAAAAGAAGAGAAACCCTTGATTTACAAGGGTTTCTCTCTTGGTGGAGCATAGGAGATTCGAACTCCTGACCCCAACACTGCCAGTGTTGTGCGCTACCAACTGCGCTAATGCCCCTCAGGTCGGCAGGAGGTATCATAACATAGACGAAGAATTTTGTAAAGACCACAGAGAGAAAAAGTTGAATAAAAAATGAGCAACATACGGGTATCGCGGCATACCTCAGCTGACTCTTCATTTGCTTTGCGCAATATACAGGCATTCCCCTTCATCACAGATCCCATAGGGTGAAAATTGTTACAGTTTGTTCATCTGTATTGCAACATTTTTTCATTTCTATTCGTCATAATAAACGTGAGGTGATCGCATGGCAACTATTCTCATCTATGGATATGATCTGCAAATGGCGCGCAAGCTCTCCGAACCACTGCGGAGGGAGAACCACAACGTGATCATTTGCGAAAACGACGAGCCCATTCCCAGCGGAATGGCCACACCGCCGTTGGTCATTCTGGACGCGCAGCTCCGGTGGATCACCTGTCGGCCTCTTTTTGATCAATGCAAGAGCCTGGGTTGTCCGGTGCTGTTTCTCACGGCGGATCGGAACATGGTGACTCATTTGCGGGCCCTGTATCCCGGTCCTTCGGATGTACTTACCCTGCCCTTTGCCCCCAAAGCGTTGATTGCCAAAGTGACCGGGCTTTTGGGCACTCAGGAAGGGCTGCGGGAGCTCACTGTGGACGAACAGGAGCGGGTGGCCCATCTGGATGGCCAGCGGGTGGAACTTACGGCGCAGGAATTTGCCCTGCTGCTTGCACTGATGGAGAACCCGGACATGCCCATCAGCCGGGAACAGCTGTTGCGCAAAGCCTGGGGCTATCAGAGCATGGGCGACACCCGCACGGTAGATGTTCATGTGCAGCGGCTTCGTAAAAAGCTGGGTGGAGAGCGCATTGAAACCGTTTATAAATGCGGCTATCGGTTGAAAATGGCTTAGGAATCCCAATATAGACCCACTTAATCAACAGAGGCAGCCCCACAGGGGTTGCCTCTGCTCATTTTCTCAGGCCCTATGCTGCTTCCCAGCCCAAAGATCCATTGATTTGACTCACCGGTTCCTCTGAAGGCGTCTCATTGGGAGGCATGGGGTCCGGAACATTACTTTGGCAGCCGGCCAATGCAAGCGCCAGTGCTGCGCAAAGAAGTGCTATCCATATTTTTTTCATCTACAACAACCTGCTTTCCGTGGCAAACATAGTAGCAAGGATTGGCCCATGGCTGTTACAAAGTGGACCTATGTTCTGAATTTTTTGACAAATTCCAGCAGAAGCTCTGCCGCGGCCTGGATCGACAAGCCCTCGGTGCTTACCATCATATGATAGTTCCCCCGATGGCCCCAGTTGCCGTCTGCAAAGAAATTGTAGTAGTTCTGCCTTTGCTTGTCCACCCGGCGTACCCTGTCCTTTGCCTGAATGTAGGACAGATTCTCCACCTCCATGATCCGCCGGATACGACCCTCCACCGGGGCATAGAGGAAGAAATTGACCACATTGCTACGTTCCCTGAGCACATAGTCCGCGCATCGGCCCACAATGACGCCGGGGCCTTCTGAAGCAATCTTGGTAATGGCTTCAAACTGGGCCAAAAAGACCCGATGATTGAGCGGCATCCCCATGGAAAACCCCGTCCCCTCCGCCGCTGCGCTGACCCCGGCTGCCAGAGAAAACAGGTAACCGGAAGATGCCTTCTCGTCATACTCTGAAAGCACATCCTCGCAGATGCCGCTGTCCCTGGCGGCACGGGTAAGTACTTCCCGATCGTAAAATGGAACGCCCATCAGTTGAGCAAGCTGACTGCCGATCTCATGACCGCCGCTTCCGTACTCACGGCCAATGGTCACCACTGTCTGGCCGAACTGCATAAGGTTCGCCCCTTCCCATGATGTCTGAAAACGTTTATCTTTATTGTATTATACAACAAAAAATGACAAGATACAATGGGTGGGCATTTTGTCCCATATAAAGCCCGATTTCATTTGACAATCCCCCCCCACGCTGGTAAAATGGCCTTCAACAAGAATGAAGAAGGGACGTGGGATGATGTTGGATGAAAATCTCCGCCAGGGCCTTACCTTTGATGATGTGTTGCTCGTCCCTCGGGAAAGCTCTGTTTTACCAAAGGATGTGGATACCACCGTCTATCTGACTCCCACGATCAAGCTGAACATACCGCTGCTTTCCGCCGCGATGGACACCGTGACGGATGCCCGCATGGCCATTGCCCTTGCCCGGGAAGGCGGCCTGGGCATTATTCACAAGAACATGTCTGTGGAGGAGCAAGCCTCCCAGGTAGACAAGGTCAAGCGCAGTGAACATGGCGTTATCACCGACCCCTTCTTTCTCTCCCCCGACCACCTGATCCGGGATGCGGAGGCCCTCATGGCCCGTTACCGCATCAGCGGCGTACCCATCACCCGGGGCAAGAAACTGGTGGGCATCCTCACCAACCGGGACTTGCGGTTTGAAACCGACGACAGCCGCCGCATCGAAGAAGTAATGACCAGCAAGAACCTCATCACCGCCCCTGTGGGCACCACCCTGGAGGAGGCCAAGAAGATCCTGGCCGCCCACCGGATTGAAAAGCTGCCCATTGTGAATGATCACTTTGAGTTGTGCGGCCTCATCACCATCAAGGACATTGAGAAGTCCAGCAAGTATCCCTTCTCCGCGAAGGACGTACAGGGACGCCTGCTCTGCGGTGCAGCGGTGGGGATCACCAAGGATGCCATGGTGCGGGTGGAAGCCCTGGTGAGTGCCAAGGTGGACGTTATTTCCATTGACACAGCCCATGGTCACAGCAAGGGCGTCTTTGACAAGCTGCGGGAGATTCGCTCCTCCTATCCCGATCTGCCCATCATCGCGGGCAACGTAGCTACTGCCGAGGCCACCCGCGCCCTCATCGAATGCGGCGCCAGCTGCATCAAGGTGGGCATTGGCCCGGGCAGCATCTGCACCACCCGGGTGGTGGCGGGCATCGGCGTGCCGCAGGTCACCGCCATTGCCGATTGCGCCGCCGAGGCGGACAAGCACGGCATTCCCTTGGTCGCCGATGGCGGCATCAAGTACAGTGGTGACATCCCCAAGGCCATCGCCGCCGGAGCCAGCGCCGTGATGGTAGGCAGTATACTGGCAGGTGTGGACGAAAGCCCCGGAGCCATGGAAATCTACCAAGGCCGGAGCTTCAAGGTTTACCGGGGCATGGGCAGTTTGGGTGCCATGGAACAGGCCCACGGCTCCAGCGACCGATACTTCCAGGAAGAGAGTAAGAAGCTGGTTCCCGAAGGTGTGGAAGGCCGCGTGCCTTACAAGGGGTCCCTATCGGATACCGTGTTTCAACTCATCGGCGGCCTTCGTGCCGGGATGTTCTACTGTGGAACGCCTACCATTCAAAGCCTTCGCAAGGATGGACAGTTTATCCGCATCACTGGCGCAGGTCTGCAGGAAAGCCATCCCCATGACATTTCCATCACCAAGGAAAGCCCCAACTACTCCAGGATCGACTGATGACTCCCAAATGAATCAAAACCACCGGCTAAGCCGGTGGTATGCACTGTGCCTTCAAGGCAAAACTACTGGCAGCGTCTCAAGACGCATTGAACAGTCTGGCAACTGCATTCTCTTTACAGGCCGCCGCTAAAGC